>ERZ1643251.2898-NODE-2898-length-16696-cov-7.823328_pt1 | contig 16696 bp, 12 predicted proteins | sample MGYA00579261_ERZ1643251 | MGnify/ENA primary metagenome ERZ1643251 (study PRJEB29033, sample SAMEA4952267) | chicken gut metagenome | biome: Broiler Chicken; feature: Gastrointestinal Tract; material: Caecum | place: Ireland | collected 2018 | study: Broiler...
TGATGCTTACCATGCATCTGTTTTACCACTAAACTAAATCGGCATACATGTTTATTATATCATATTATGATCGATTGTCTAGTAGAATTGTTTTCTCAATAATTACCATAAAAATATCCTTGTATTTTTGATGTGTTTCTTGTATAATAGCACACAAAACAAGAGGTGAGTAGTATGGACGGAAAGATGATACCAGGGTTATATGATGAATGCAAGAGGATAGAATTTCGAGATTTCCGAGACGAAGCAAACTACTCAGAACCAATTTCAATTTACGATTGTATGTATCAGGTGCGCGTGAGTTGTTATTATAATCAAAAGAAGAAGTTTACGTATCGATATGATTATACGAACGATAAAGAAATTTTGCGTCAAGCCGAGAAAACTCCAAACTTTGACTTAAGTCCTATGATTCAGGGACAGATTGATTCTGTGATGCAAAATCAAAAGATATTAGAAGTTCATTTATATAAAGATGAAAAATATAAAGATTTAGAGATCGTATTTGAAAATGGTTCACAGGTGTGTTACCATGGAAAACATTTCGTATCATTCTATCGTGATTTTTTAGAATCTTATAAACCATTAGAAGAAGCGAAAAAAATTGAAGTTTCTGCTAAAAATCAAGATCCATATATTATTCAAAAAGCGTAGAAAAAGAGGAAATGAATCAAATCATTTCTTTTTTATTTTCACTGACAATTCCTGTACATAATGCATATTATCTGATATACTGATAGATGGCAAAGGAGGCAAGTTCATGTCGAAGCTGGTACGAGTAGAGGATATTGTAAAAGTAGTAGGAATGAAAAATTATATCGCCTCTTTAGAAATGTTGGAGACAAATTTGTCTTATCGCGGATATCAATTAAATGAAAAAAAGGAAGCTGTTTTAGAATTTTTATATTCTGCGAAAGAGAAGGCGATCGTTCACATTACGATTGATAAAAAGAGAAATATCAAAGCGATTCAATGTGATTGTGAACATTTTAATCAGGATGTATATTGTCCGCATGTCGCACTTGCGATTAAGTATTTGTTTTCGGATGAAACTTTAGTGAATCATTTGATTCAAAGATTGAATAAAGAGCAGGATGATGGTTTTAATCGATTGTTGTTTATGGCGATGAAAGAAGAGAAGATAAAAAAGCCTCTTCGAATTTCTCTCGGGTTAAAACAAATCGATCGCTACGAACCATTCATCTATGAATTACAGGTTAGAGTTGGTGATCGAAAAGAATACTTATTAAAAAGACAATTGGAAGAATTTATCACATCGTATGGAAGAGAAGATGTCGTGATTCCAATTGGGAAAGAATTTACATATGATAGTAAAGAATATACGGTTGCGAAACAGGATGAGCCGGTGATGGAATTTTTAAAGATGTACGTAGATAGTCAGATGACATCTAAGGCGTTTTATACATATGCCAGAAGAGAAATTAGTTCGATTACAATTTCTAAAAGCACGTTATCTCACGTTCTTGGATTATGTAAGAATCGTAAGTTTTACGTCGATCAATTAGGAAAGAAAACTGTATGTGATGGAATATCGGATCAGTTTCATCTCGATGCGTCTTTATTAGACGAGAACGCTAAAGTACGATTATCTATGGAATATGGAGACATCGTTCCACTTACCGAAGATTACGAGTATATTCTAAGTGATGGTGTTTGTTATCGTTTGGGGAAAGACGAGAGAAAACTACTTAGGTTGCTCGTGAGAAATCATAAGAAGACAGTCTTGTTAACCGAGCAGGACCTTCCTTCGTTTGTCGATCACGTACTTCCAAAAGTATTGAAGTTTGATGAACATATGAAGATCGCGCCTTCTCTCCAGGATCGATTTCAAATAGGAGAATGGGTACCTAGATTGTATTTCGAAAAAAGAAAAAAAGAGATTGTAGCACATATACATCTCAAGGATCATAAGGAAGAATTTGATATTTATAAGAAGGATGAGAATCGATATTACGTATATTCTCATCGTATGGTAGAAGAGATCGAATCACTTCTCGTTCACTATGGATTCCGTCGTGTGAAAGATGAATTTGTCTTAAAAGACGAAGAAGCTGTGATATATTTTATCGAACGAGGTATGTATGTCATTAGTGAACAATATGACACGATGATCGAATCGTCGCTCAAGAAGATGAAAGTAAATCGAAAGACGAAAGTAGAAAGTAGTTTTCGAATTGGACAGGATCGTATTTTAAATTATGAATTTCAATTAGAAGGGGTAGAACAAGAAGATTTTTCAAATGTGTTAGAGGCACTTGCTAAGAAGAAAAAATACGTGCAATTGAAATCGGGGGATTACCTCGATTTAGAGCAAGAGGCGTTGGAAGAATTTGATCAAGTCTATCAGTCTCTCGGATTTTCTAATTACGATCCAAAAGGGAAATTGCCGATTTATGAATGTGTTCGATTATTAGAGATGGGGAGACACCAATTAGGAACACTTTCTTTAGATGACTCAGTCGAAAAATATATGGAGGAATTTAAAACTTATAAGGATCAAAAAGTTAAGTTTACGAAAGAAGAGTCTATTTTGCGCGATTATCAAATGACGGGTGTGAAATGGATGCTCATGATTGCTCATCTCGGGTTTGGTGGTATTTTAGCAGACGAGATGGGACTTGGAAAATCGTTACAGACGATCGTATATATTAAACATCGATTAAAGGAAGATCCTAAGAGAAAGTTTTTAATTGTCGTACCGACTTCTCTTGTATATAACTGGCAAAACGAATGGGAGAAATTCGCGCCTCATATACATTATGAAGTGATTCATGAAACCAAAGAGAAACGTCAAAAGAAATTGGAACATTTAGAAGATTGCCAAGTGGTAATTACGTCGTATGGAACGTTACGCAACGATATCGATTTTTATAGAGATATTTGCTTTGATACTTGTTTGATTGATGAAGCACAGAGTATTAAGAATGTCGGGTCTGAAACGACGATGGCGGTAAAACAAGTTGTAGCAAACACTAAATTTGCTTTGACAGGAACTCCGATTGAAAATTCTGTTTTGGAACTTTGGAGTATATTCGATTATCTTATGCCGGGATTTTTAGGAGATCTACCAAGCTTTAAAGAGCGATATCAAATTAAGAATTTAGAAGAGAGTGCGGAAGCATTAGATGAATTGCGTTCTTTGATTTCTCCATTTATCTTGCGGAGAAGAAAATGTGATGTCTTGAAAGATCTACCTGCGAAGATAGAAAATAATGTTTACGTAGAATTAAGCGATGAACAAAAAGCACTCTACGTTCAAACGTTAGAGGAGACAAAACTCAAAATCGAGGAAGCAGTTGCCGATTCAGGATTTCAAAAAAATCAATTTCTCATACTGTCTCTTTTGATGAAACTACGACAGATCTGTATCGATCCAAGGTTGTTATTTGAATGTGGTTGCATCGGTAGTAAAATGGAGACAGTGATCGATCTTGTGAGTCAGATCAAAGAAAATGGGCACAAGATTTTGCTGTTTTCTCAGTTTCCATCCGCATTAAAGTTATTGATTCCAAAACTAGAAGAAAAGGGAATTTCCTACGCTTACTTGGATGGGCAAACCAAAAGCAAGGAACGTATGCGGTTAGTAGAAAATTTCCAAAAGAATGATGAGACTGTATTTTTGATCTCATTAAAAGCAGGGGGAACAGGACTGAATTTAACGAGTGCGGATGTCGTAATCCACTTAGATCCTTGGTGGAATCCACAAGTTGAAAATCAAGCGACCGATCGATCTCATCGTATTGGGCAAAAGAATGTCGTAGAAGTGATTAAACTGATTACTAAAGGTACGATCGAAGAGAGAATCGTCGAACTTCAGAGACGTAAAAGTGAATTGAGTGCTCGTTTGATCGATCAGGGAACAGAAACAGCAGATACGATGCTTACCAAGTTATCGGAAGAAGATCTTTGGTCTTTACTAGGTGGAACAGAATCAAAATTCTAGATTTTCTAGAATTTTTTTGTGACGAAATCGTCATTTCAAAATCGAGAAATTATAGTATAATATAGGCTATGAGGTGGTAATATGACCAAGATATTACTCGTCGAAGATGATGAGAGCATTCGTTTAGGATTACGGTATTATCTAGAACAAGAGTCTTATCAAGTTCTCGAAAATAGTACAGTGAAAGAAGCAATTAGAACAGTTGAAGACGACCCAGAGATCGATTTGATTTTATTAGACTTAAATTTACCAGATGGGAATGGATTTGATCTGTTTCGCACGATCAAGGAAAAACACGATATTCCTGTGATCTTTTTGACAGCTAACGATCTTGAAGTATCGATCGTCATGGGACTCGATATGGGAGCGGATGATTATATTACAAAACCATTTAAGGCGCGTGAACTGATCTCTCGTATGAAGGCAGTGTTGCGCCGGACGAAGGGAAAGCAAAACAGCAATGTGATTCAAATCCGCGATCTTGTCATCGATTTGGAACAGGCAAAGGTGTTAAAAAACGGAGTCGATGTCATGTTGACAGCGTTAGAATATAAAATTCTATTGATTCTTGCTCTGAATCCGAACACAGTATTTACGCGCGAGAAAATTTTAGCTGATATTTGGGATGTCAACGAGGCGTATGTCAATGATAATACATTAACTGTTTATATTAAGAGAATTAGGGAAAAGATCGAAGATGATCCGATGCATCCTAAAATTATATTGACGGTACGAGGAGTTGGATATAAAGTGGGTGACGTATGTTAGAAAGTAAGTATTTACACCGATTGATGATCATCTTTATAGCGCTTGTCTTTTTGACGACTTGTATCATGCTTTTATGGACGAGACAGCACTACCATATGTACGAACAGGAATTGATCGAACAAAATGCAGAACTTACAGGATCGATCATCTCTCATCATCCTGAGTTAGAAGAAGATATTATAGAATCGATTTTAAGTGATGAAAATAACACGGAAGTTGGCATGGAAATATTAGAAAAATACGGGTTAGGAGATACGGAAGCTTATTATCGTATTCATGATTTACGTGCACTAGAAGAGAAGATGGAAACGGATGCGATATGGATGGTGTTAATTTCATTTGGAATCGTCGCCTTGGTTTTCTTCTTTTATGTTGTAAGAGAGCATAAAAAAGTAAAAGAGTTGAATCGATATATGAATCGGATTTTAAATGGCGATTATAGTTTGGATATCCGCGATTATGAAGAAGGCGAAATGAGCCATTTGAAAAATGAGATATATAAGATGACAGTTCTCTTGAAAGAAAAGTCAGATGGTGCGATGAAGGATAAATTAGCGCTAGAAGAAACGTTATCCGATATATCTCATCAGATCAAAACACCACTTACGAGCATGTATGTGATGAATGATTTGCTTTCAGATTCTGATATGGATGCTGATACAAGACAGGAATTTTTAAACAAAAATAGAAAACAATTAGAGCGAATCGAGTGGCTCGTATCGTCTCTTTTAAAATTGTCTCGGATGGAAAGTGGTATGGTGCAAATGAAACATGATCGTATCAATGTGAAAAAACTCGTGACAAAAGCGATCGATCCACTACGCATTCCAATCGAATTAAAGAATCAGAAATTAGTTGTCAATGTCAAGAAAAATTTATCTATCATTGGAGATGAAGCATGGCTGACAGAAGCTCTAGTGAATATTTTGAAAAATGCACATGAACATACGGATGAGGAAGGAACGATTACGATCAGTGCGAGTGACAATCCGATTTACAAAGATATTTCAATTGCTGATAATGGTTGTGGAATCGATAAGGAAGATCTTCCGCATCTGTTCGAACGGTTTTATAAGGCGAAGACGAGTAAAAGCGATAGCGTTGGAATCGGTCTTCATCTTGCAGAGAAGATCGTAAAGTCGATGAATGGTGAAATTTTAGTAGAAAGCGAAGTTTTAAAAGGAACGACGTTTCGCTTGAGATTTTATAAATAAAGGGAAGAAAACAGATGATTGTTTTCTTTTTTATAGTATAATGAGGGTGATAGAAAAGTGACAAAATTGTAATCGAAGAAGTCACTCTAAAGTCATATCATTACAGTATGATGGTAATGAGGTGAATCGTATGCGAAAAAAAGAACGGTTGGAGTACGCGAATATTGCGCTCCTTATCGTAGTAGGTTTAATTTTAGTAGTATTAGGTTTTTATCTTTGCTTGAACGGATCTTTTGTAAACTGAGATTTTGTTAGAAAGGAAAATGAATATGGAAATATTGAGAGTAGAAGATTTATGTAAAAACTATGGAAAAGGAGAGACGTTAGTACGTGCGCTTGATCATGTTTCTTTTTCCGTAAATAAAGGAGAATTTGTTGCGATCGTAGGTGCGAGTGGTAGTGGGAAAAGTACACTCCTTCATATTCTAGGAGGTGTCGATCGTCCTACGAGTGGAAAAGTGTACGTCGATGGAGAAGATGTATATAGATTAAATGAGAATGCACTCGCAATTTTCAGAAGAAGACAAGTTGGACTAATTTATCAATTCTATAATTTGATACCAGTTTTAAATGTAGAGGAAAATATGACGCTTCCAATTTTATTGGACCGTAAAAAGGTAGATCAAACGTATTTAAACGAATTGATTGAAACGTTGAATCTAAAAGATCGCGTCAATCATTTACCGAATGAATTATCTGGAGGGCAACAACAGAGAGTATCGATTGGTCGAGCTTTAATGAACCGTCCAACTTTGTTACTTGCGGATGAACCGACGGGAAATCTAGATAGTAAAGCTGGAAAAGAAATTATCGAACTATTAAAGTTATCGAATAAAAAATATCACCAGACGATCATTATGATTACACACGATCATAATTTAGCGCTCCATGCGGATCGCATTATTACAATCGATGATGGTAAGATTGTAAACGATGAGAAGGTTCGTGCATGAACGTCTTAAATAAATTAACGATCAAACACTTAAAGATGAACCGCAAAAGAACGACGGTAACGATCATCGGTGTCATATTATCGGCAGCATTGATGGTTGGAATCGGGTTGTTATTCTCGACTGTTCGTGAAAATTCCATCCAAACGGCAATCGAGTCGGGTGGTTCACATCATGTAGTGATTAGTAATGTCGCATTGGATCAACGAGAGCAATTGGAAAAGAACGGAAAAATTGAAACAGTTTTGATGCGCCAAGCGATCGGTTTTAGTAAAATGGAGAATCCGAAAGAAGAGTACCGACCATATTTTTACGTGAATGGTTTGTCTGACCGCTATTTGAAAGAACTGAGAGTAAAAGAAGGTAGGCTTCCATCAACCACTAATGAAATCGTTTTGACAGTTGGGGAAGATGGATTAAAAGATTATCATATTGGTGATCAAATTACAATGCATATAGGTGATCGTAAGATTGAAGGGGAGACGATTAGCGATAACGTGCCGTATTCAGAAAAAGAAACATTCGAGCCCCAATTAGAGAGAACTTATACGATCGTTGGTATCGTAGAGTCACTAAAGTCTGAATTGAGATCCGGTGGCGGATACTACGTTTATACGAAGGTTGATGAAGATTCAGGACAACCGTTAAATGCAATCATTACGTATTATTCAGTGGATGATGTTTACGAAAAGACGAGGGATATCGCTTTAAATCTTGGTTTCAAAGAAAAAACAGAAGGGAATTTTCACTATTTCGAAGAAGTCTCTTACAACGAATATTTACTCAGCATGTATGGACAGTCGCAATACGGAAATGTTATGGAAGGAATGTATGGATTGATCGTGATGATCCTTGCTTTGATATCAATTGCTTGTATCATCGTAATATATAACTCTTTTGCAATTTCCGTGATGGAACGAAAAAAACAATTTGGATTGTTTGCTAGTATTGGAGCAACGAAGAAACAAATTCGTCATACAGTCTTTTTCGAAGCATTCTTTATCGGATTGATTGGGATTCCACTGGGAGTATTGGGCGGATATATCGGCATTTGGTGTGTCATTGAAATTATCAATGCGCTATTGCCTAATGCGTTTTCGGTACCACTTGTATTGTCGACGTATTTACCACTCGTATTAATACCGATCGGCTTTATGATCGTTGTCATCTTGCTTTCTGCTTATCTTCCTGCTCGCAAAGCTGCGAAGGTAACACCGATTGAAGCGATTCGTCAAAATGATGATATCAAAATCAGTGGACGAAAAGTCAAGACACCAAAGTGGGTTCGTAAGTTATTTGGTGTCGAAGGTGAGATCGCGTTAAAGAACATGAAGCGAAGTAAGAAAAAATATCGTATTACGATTGTATCTTTATTTATTAGTATTGTATTATTTATTTCTTTCTCAGCATTATTAGATTATGGAATCGAAGGAAGTACTTCTTATTTGAACGATCGAAATTATGATATTACACTATATATTTCAGATCAACAGCCAGAGAAGATAGAAGATTATATTCACTCTTTAGAAAATGAAGAGGAAGTAGAGAAAGTAAGTTATTTCCGAAATTATTATTTCGAAGCAGAGCCAATGCAGAAAGAGGACTATGATCCAGAATTGTATCGCATTTTTAAAGATAACTTAAATATGGATGATTCGGATATTGGAATGGTTCGTGTGTATGGACTTGAGAAAAGCGCATACGAAGAATATAAGAAATCATTAGGACTTACTTCCGATCGACCGATATTGGTAGATGTTACAAATCGAATTTACTATGATGAAGACTTAAATCGTAAGACATATCATGGACCAATTTATAACAAAAAAGAAGTAACGAGTCTTTCTCTATGGAAATATGTTGCAGTCGATGAAACATATGATATGGAAGATCCGAGTGCAAACTATGAGAAAGATGCCTATGTTTTTGAAGATTTATATTATGCGGATGATGTACCGTTTGGTGTTCCTGAAGATGGAACGATGTCCTCACCACTTGTCATTGTCTCTCCTGAGATGTACGATGATATCGTAAGCCATTTATCTAATGAGGATACAAATAATGTTATGTCATCGTCTTATGAGGTCTCATTGAAGGCTCCTACTTATCAAAAACTCGATAAGAAATTTCAAAAAGAGGAGGAAGGAACTAAATTTGAATTCTTCTCTTATCATAACATTGCAGAAGATATGAAGATGCAGAGAAACATGATTCTCGTTTTGAAAATCTTACTTTATGGATTTATCGGGTTAGTAACATTGATCGGTGTTACGAGTGTATTTAATACGATTAATACAAATATTATGTTGCGAAGAAAAGAGTTTGCAATGCTACGAAGCATGGGACTTACACCAAGTGGATTCAATCGTATTCTATGTTTTGAAAGCTTGTTCTTTGGATTGAAATCACTATGTTATGGGTATATAGCTTCTTTGGGAATCGTCTACTTATTCCATACACAAATTATGAGTATTGTAAATCTTGGAGGAATGATGATTCCATGGAAAGCGATGATTTATGCAGCAATTGGAGTTTTCTTGATCGTATTATTATCGATGTTCTATGCATCTAAAAAAATTAGAAAGGAAAATATTTTAGACGCAATTCGAGACGAAAATATTTAAGTGAGAAAGCGGCACCTTTACGATGCCCTTTCTTTTATGAATTTTTATCTTGAAGTGTGGTATAATACAGCTGGTGATATTATGAAGTTAGAAAAACGTCTCGCGTTTCGAAAATCTTTTATGAAACGCTTTGGAATTTTACTTTCGATTCTCTTAGTGGGACTGTTATTTCTCATTTGTTATAGAATGTTCCCAAAGACAGAATATAAAACAGAAGATTTGGTAACGATTGTAAAAGATACAAAACGATATGATATGCATCTTTCGTATCCAGTCAGTCATCATCGTGAAGTAGATAGGGAGATAAAACGATATGTTCAGATGGAGACGAATCAATTCTTAGATACGATCGATCAGGATAAAAAAGAAAAACATCATTTAGAAATTACGCATAGAACATATACTTATCGAGATTTCAAAACGATTGTCTTCTTATCACAAGGTAAGGTCACAACTTTATACTATGATGATAACGAAGGAACTTTATTAAAATATTCTGATTTTCTCAAGACAGGTCAAAAGTCTTTTGGAGAAATGAAACATGCGATAAAATCATTGTTGTTACCGGAATTGTTTCGTCAGCAAATATTGATCGATCAAGAAAAGGTCAGTCAAAAGTTAGAAAAAATGGATCTTGATGATGTACATTTCGTCTTTCATGAAAATGGGGTTACATTTTTCTTTGGAAAGGAATTTTTGAAAGAAATTGAAACGCCAATTCAAATTACATTGTCTTATGCAAAAATGTGGCCATATATTCAAACAAAGCAAGTCCGAAAAGAAGATCAACCGACGAAAGAGGAATTAGAATATACGAAAAGGGGACTTCCAAATGTAGAAGGAAAGAAATTAGTTGCTTTAACGTTTGATGACGGTCCTGGTGGTAAGACGACGACGGCATTGTTAGATGGATTAAAGGCGAGAAATACTAGAGTGACTTTCTTTCAATTGGGTACGAGAGCAGAACGTTTCCCAGAACTTGTCGCACGTGCGATTCACGAAGGGCATGAGGTTGGAAGCCATACGTACGATCATCAAAACTTGAGAAAATTATCTTTAGAAGGTGTTCAATTCGAGATCACTGCGACGAATCAGATCATTGGTAGTGTAACGGGTGGATCGGTAGGATTACTAAGACCACCATATGGAAGTTATGATGACCGAACGAAGGCTGCAGGAATGCCAATTATTTTATGGAACGTAGATACATTGGACTGGAAATTAAAAAATAAAGATGCGATTCTCGCTCGTATGAAGGAGACTATAAAGGACGGAGATATCGTTTTGATGCACGATATTTATCAGACGAGTGTCGATGCAGCGTTAGAGTTTATCGATTACGCACGTGGTCAAGGATTTGAATTTGTGACAGTTTCCGAGCTTGCAATGCTTCGTGGAACGGAGTTAGTACCAGGACAAGTATACTATTCATTAAAAGCGAAGTAATTCGCTTTTTTAATAAACTGTTCATAAACGACAAATGCTATGATATAATGGTAATAGGATGTGATTATAAATGAGAGTGATCATCAGTGCTGGCGGAACGGGAGGACACATCTATCCAGCTCTTGCCATTATTAATAAAATCAAAGAAAAAGAACCAGATAGTGAATTTCTATATATAGGAACGCATAATCGAATGGAGAAGGATATCGTTCCAAAACGTGGAATTCCCTTTGAAACAATCGAAATATATGGAGTGTATCGAAAGAAAATATACAAGAACGTTAAGACGGTTTACTGCATGATAAAAAGTTACAAAAAGTGTAAGAAGATTGTAAGAGAATTTCGTCCGGATGTCGTAATAGGAGTTGGAGGATATGTAACGGCTCCTGTGCTAAAGGCAGCGAAGAAATATCATATTCCGACGTTTATTCACGAGCAGAATAGTGTTCCAGGCGCTTCTAATCAATATTTGATGAAGTTTGTCGATAAAATTGGGGTGTCTTTTCCATCCAGCATAGATTACTTTCCAAAAGAAAAGACAGTCTATACTGGAAATCCTTGTAGTGAAGATGCTTTGAAGCAACCTGCAATTGCAAAGATCGATCTAGGGTTAAGCGAACATAAGAAACTTGTTTTGATCGTTATGGGATCTTTGGGATCTTCTAAGGTAAACGAGATGATGATGGAAAGTTTTTCTCTTTTTGCTCATAAGGATTACCAATTGCTATTTGTGACGGGAAAGGAAAGTTATGAGGAAGTTTCTAAAAAGGAATTTCCAGAAAATGTCAAAGTGGTTCCATACGTAGAAGGAATGCCTCGTGTTATGAAAAAGACAGATGTCATGATCTCTCGTGCTGGAGCTTCTACTTTAAGCGAAATTATCGCACTTGAAGTACCTTCTATTTTGATACCAAGTCCTTATGTACCAAACAACCATCAATATAAAAATGCAATGGATTTAGTAGAGTCACATGCAGCAGATATTTTGGAAGAAAAAGATTTCACGAAAGAAGCGTTGGTAGAAAAAGTAGATAACCTGATGAAAGCTAGCGTTCGTGTCGAGATGAAACAAAACTTGCGCAAGTTACAGGTACCAGATAGTGCCGAGAGAATTTATAGATGCATCAGAGAGTTAATAGGTGAGAAAGATGAAGACAGAACTTGAAAAAATCAATTGTGGGAAAGTGCTAGAAAATTGTAGTTTAAAACAATATACGACTTATCGTGCCGGAGGGATTGCCGATTATATCGTGTTTCCAGAATCGATAGAACAACTGAAAAATTTAATGTCGTATCTAAAGGAAAAAAACATCAAACATAAAGTAGTAGGGTATGGATCTAACTTACTTTTTTCAGACGATGGATATCGTGGTGTTTTGATTAAGTTGGATGCGCTTCATACGTGTGAGTTTTACGGAACAAAAGTTGTGGTTGGTGCAGGGTATCCTCTTATGAAACTTGCGATCAAAGCTGCGAAGTTAGGATTAACTGGGCTAGAGTTTGCAGCAGGAATTCCTGGAACGATCGGTGGAGCTATCTATATGAATGCGGGTGCATACAAAAGTGATATGGGATATATCGTAAGTGAAATCAAAGTGTTGACACCTGAACTAACAGTGAAGACGATGTACAATCGTGAGTTAGAGTTTCACTACCGCACTTCTTTTTTACAGACGCATCCAGGATATATTTGTTTAGAGGCAACGTTGATTTTAACAAAAGGAACGGAAGCTGCAATTCGCAGTGTCATGGAAGATAGAAAAAAGAGACGTTTGATGACGCAACCACTCGAATACCCTTCAGCGGGAAGTGTGTTTCGAAATCCGGAAGGTGTTGCAGCGGGAAAATTGATTGAAGACTGCGGTTTGAAAGGTATGAGAATTGGTGGGGCAGAAGTAAGCCGTAAACATGCAAACTTCATTATCAATGTCGATCATGCGAATGCAAACGATATTCGAAAATTGATTTTAACCGTGCAAGACACTGTTTGGAAGAAGAAAAAAATCAAGTTAAAATGCGAACAAGAATTTGTAGATTAATTCTTGTTTTTTTAATGATATCTTCTTTTCTCTCTTTCTTTTTGAAACAAATATGATATAATGAGAAAGAATAAGGAGGATCGGTATGGCGAAGAAAAAAGAGAAAAAGAATGTTTCTTCGAAACCTTCTAAAAAACAGACGAAGAAAAATAAACGTCAGAAAAAACACGTCAAGATTCGCTATGGTCGTATAGCACTCGCAATTTTGATCCTTCTTGGTATCGGCTTTATTTTGTATCATACGCTCGATTTATCGATCCGTAATATCTATGTAAAAAATAACCATGTCTTAACGGATCAACAAATTATAGAACGTGCACAGTTACAAGATTATCCATCGACGGTTGAAGAACTTTCCTTTTTTATCGAAAGTCGATTGGAAGACGATATTATGATTAAAAGCGCGGATGTTAAGAAAAACGGACTATTCTCTGTAACGATTACCGTCGAGGAAAATAGACCTCTATTCTACGACATCAACAAAAACAAAGTAATTTTATTAGACGGGCAGACGACCGATGGAAACTATGTCGTTCCGACGTTGATCAATTATACGCCGGATAAATTATATAAAAAGCTACAGAAGAAACTAGCGGAGCTCGATACGGAGATTTTGATCCGTATTTCTGAAATTGAATATAATCCAAATGAAGTGGACCAGAGCAGATTTTTACTATCGATGACAGATGGTAACTATGTGTATCTATCTTTGAATCAGTTTCAAAAGATCAATAGCTATCTAGATATCATGAAGACATTCCAAAACAAAAAAGGAATCTTATATCTAGATTCTGGTGAATACTTTAGAATCCTTGAAAATTAGTTCGAAATGAACTTTTTTCTTTTACATTTCATAAAAAATATAGTATAATATGTGTTAGATTGTAGGAGATGGTGATATGAAGCGCATTTATTCTAGCATCGATATTGGGTCAGATACCATTAAAGTTGTCGTATGCGAATTATACAAGAATAAGTTAAACTTACTAGCAGCATCTTCCGTAAAATCAAAGGGAATTAAAAAGGGATTAATCACTGATTTTGAACAGGCAGAGCGTTCTATTAAACAAGCGTTTGTCGAAATCGAAGAAATGCTTGGAATTCAAATTAAAAAAGTGATCGCTTCTATACCGAGTTATCAAGTAGAGTTTACGATGGTAACAGGAGAGGTTCATATCGAACAGTATATCGACGAGGATGTCATGGATGCAGATCCAGTGGATGGTACGATTACTGGAGAAGATATCACGAGAGTGCTTCAGGTAGCGATGGAATCGAAGGAAAAGACAAACCAAGAGATCGTAACGATTCTTCCGATCGATTTTAAAGTGGACGATAAAAAAGTTGTAAAAGATCCGAAAGGACTTACCGCAAAAACATTATCTGCACGTGGTATCTTGGTAACGACGCCAAAGAAGAATATGTATTCTGTCGTAGGGCTTTTAGATCGTATTGGAATCGAAGTTGTCGATGTATCGATCAATCCAATTGGAGATAGTTTTGCATTCAAAGATAAAAAGATGGATGAGTCAGTTGGAGCGATCATCAATATTGGAAGCGAAGTGACATCGGTATCTTTATATAATAAAGGGATTATCGTAAAAAATCACTTAATTGGCTTAGGAGGAAGAAATATCGACAACGATATCTCTTACATGTACAGATTAGATCATAGTACGGCGGTACATTTAAAGGAAAAATGTGCACTCGCTCACAAGTTACATGCAAATACGAGTGAGATTTACGAAGTGACAAACACGTATGGTGAGACAATCAAGATCAATCAATACGAACTATCTGAGGTTGTTATGTCACGTTTGGAAGAAATTTTATCACTTGCAAAAAAAGAAATTCAATCTCTTACGAATCGTCATTTAGATTATACGATCATTACGGGTGGTGTAAGTAATATGACGAATTTTGGATATATTGCCGACGATGTATTTGGTAGAGGAACGACTGTTGGAAATGTAAAATTGGTAGGAATTCGAAATAATCGCTATGCTTCTGCAGTAGGAAATATAGTTTATTTCGTAAATAAGTTGAAATTAAAGGGTCAAAGTTATACAATGGTAAGTAGAGAGGACCAAGAGGAATTATCAACAATATCGAGAAATTTAATTAATGTATCAAACGAATCAATGTTAGGTAAAGTATTTGGGTACTTTTTCAGCGAATAAGGAGGAAGAAAATGTTTGACTTAGAAATGGATCAATTAGCAAAAATTAAAGTCATTGGTGTTGGTGGTGGAGGAAATAACGCCGTTAACAGAATGATTGAATCAGGAGTAAAAGGGGTTGACTTCATTGTTGCCAATACAGACTTACAAGTTTTAAACAACTCAAAAGCTGAGGTGAAAATTCAAATTGGTGCGGAACTTACCAATGGACTAGGAGCAGGAGCAAATCCTCAAATTGGAAAAGAAGCTGCACTCGAGACGAAACAAGAGATTGAAGCGGCATTAGAAGGTGCTGATATGGTATTTATCACTTGTGGTATGGGTGGTGGAACTGGAACAGGAGCTGCACCAGTCATCGCTGAAATTTCACAAGAAATGGGAGCGCTTACAGTTGGAATCGTAACGAAACCATTCTCATTCGAAGGAAAAAAACGTATGGATCAAGCGCTTTCAGGATTGGATGAATTAAAGAAACATGTAGATACTTTAATCGTTATTCCAAACGACCGTTTGAGAGAGATTATCGACAAGTCTACACCACTTGTAGATTCATTTAGAGAAGTAGATAACGTGTTAAGACGGGGAGTACAATCTATTTCAGATTTGATCGCAGTTGCAGGACTTATCAACCTCGACTTTGCCGATGTTAAAGCTGTTATGGAAAATCGAGGAAACGCTCTTATCGGAATCGGTATGGGTGTTGGAGAAGATAGAGCTGCAGAGGCTGCACGTCAAGCGGTATCTAGCCCATTATTAGAGACGAGTATCAGTGGAGCTACAGATGCGATTATCAACGTTACAGGTGGTTCTAACTTGACATTATTTGAAGTAGAAGAGGCAGCAGATGTGATCCGTACGAGCGCAAACACGGACATCAATACGATCTTCGGAGCTGTCATCAATGAAAACTTGAATGATGAAATCATTGTAACTGTTATCGCAACAGGATTCGAAGAAGAAAAAGAACCTTTATACCACTCTTATGGAAATAGAGAGAACACGGTAGAAACAGATACATCAGATGAAGAACCAGCAGGAAGTGAAATCGATATTCCATCTTTCTTAAGAAAAAGAGGATTCTAAGATAGCAAGTGCTATCTTTTTTTAGGAGGAATTTATGATTGTCGATTTGAAAGAATATCCAGCTTGGCTAGAAGAATACTGCACATTATGTGCGAAAGAATGGAGTACGGAAAAAGATCCTTTGAAATTAGAACAAAAGATTCAAAACAAAGTAAAACGAATTCAAACGAACGAGAACGACCAATTAATTGTCGCTTTGGGATATATCGAAGATCAGACTTTGATCGGTTTCATCTCTCTATTTCATTACGATGGCGATGAGAGAAGAGATTTGACACCGTGGTATGCAACGATGTATGTCAAGGAAGAATATAGAGGACGTGGGTATTCTAAAAAACTCCATCGAGCAATTCTAGAAGAAGCAAAAAGAAGAGGATATCATAGTGTTTATTTGAAGAGTGATTTAGAAAACTACTATGAAAAATTTGG
>ERZ1643251.2900-NODE-2900-length-16693-cov-5.013343_pt1 | contig 16693 bp, 20 predicted proteins | sample MGYA00579261_ERZ1643251 | MGnify/ENA primary metagenome ERZ1643251 (study PRJEB29033, sample SAMEA4952267) | chicken gut metagenome | biome: Broiler Chicken; feature: Gastrointestinal Tract; material: Caecum | place: Ireland | collected 2018 | study: Broiler...
TTTGTCATGCGATTAAAGGAATGGATACCCTCTACTTTTCATTTTCAATCTTATTCCCTTCCTATTTCCTGTTTTTGCTTTTGTGCTGTATCGGATTTTCAGTATACCATTTCCGCCCTTGAGTATGCAAGCTGAAGGTTCTTAATTTTTCCTTATATTTTCTTCCGGGTTCTCAATGCTTTGCCGTCAGCTTCCCAAGCAGCGCTGAGCCATAATAAGCCGGAAAAATGAAGATTCCCATCATGGACAGGCAGTCCAGATAAAACAAAAGCTTCGGCTCCCCAAAGTCCAAAAAAACAAATTCTGTTCTAAGCAGCATGTAAGTGGGCAGATCACGGCGTATGAAAGCAAAAGCTCCGTAAAGGGCAATCAGGACGCCCCATGTGCGAAGAACAATCCGGCGGCCCCGGGAAGACTTTTTCAATTTAAGCGCTTTCCCTGCAATCCCCACAATCATTCCCCAGTGTAGTCCCAGATGCAGCGCCATCAAAGTAAAGCCCCAATAGGACGCAGCCATATGCATTAGCCTTGCAAAAGCCATTCCCCCTTGAATGGGCAGAAAATCAAATACATGGTTTGACAATATGACACCGCTTATCATAAGACAGATCATGTTCACAAATACCAGCAGATTTATGGCAAGCTGAAGAATGCGGAATGCGGTATACCTCCCCCGAAGCAGCCCCTTATACCAGCCCCGGTTTAAAATATGATGCACGATAAAAAGTATAAACATTATGGCTCCCGCCCATTCATGCGCCGTATCCCCCCAAAACTGATATCCCATTAAGAACAGTAACAACAGAGTCATCAGCACATCCACAGCTATTTTAACCTTCGCCAGCGTATTCATGAATTATGCCCTCCTTTTTCTTCAAGCCCGCACCTGCCTTACCGGCAGAACGCCGCACTAATAAAAACAATTTGCATCTTCCATCTCTGTACAGTGAAATGAATACCGATTTTATTATAAAGAAAGCGCAATTTATTGTCTAATGCCTGTACTTTATGGCATTTCATGCTTTTTTCGCATGTCTGTCGCCCGAGACATACCGGACGCATCTGATCCTTCGCATTCCTCTGCGGATTGTCTTGACAGTCCGCACAAAGTTATGATTAATATTAAAGAAAGTGTTCAATTTAAAAATGGAGGATTGCTATGTATCAGATTCATAATTTTACAAACAACGATGATGTGAAAGTTCTGGAGACTCTCGGTCCCTTCACAGTCGTGGAGTACCAGCGTGATTTGAGCGTAACGCCCCAGAGCGCTCAGACCGCCTATTTCTCCGCTGCCATGAATGTACGCAGGAGGCAGGTAATCTGCGATTTGTCCAAAGCAGCTCTCACCCTTCAGGCTGGAGCCATGCAGTGGATGGCAGGCGATGTCAGCAGCAACACAGGAATCAAGGGCGTCGGGGATCTTTTCGGCAAGGCAGTCCGGGGCAAGGTAACCGGAGAAAGCGCCATCAAACCGGAATACACCGGAACCGGCACGCTGGTTCTTGAGCCCACCTACCGCTACATCCTGCTTGTGGATCTGAGCCAGTGGAACGGCTCCATTGTTCTGGACGACGGTCTGTTTCTGGCCTGCGATTCCCGTTTGAAGCAGAAGGCCGTTATGCGCTCCAATCTTTCCTCCGGTCTGGCCGGCGGCGAGGGACTGTTTAATCTGGGGGTCTCCGGCGATGGCATCCTGTGCCTGGAGTCACCCAGCCCCAAGGAAGAACTGATCGAGGTCACTCTTCAGAATGATGTTTTGAAGATTGATGGAAATATGGCGATTGCCTGGAGCGGCAGCCTGGAATTTACCGTGGAGCGTTCCGGCAAGTCCCTTATCGGCAGCGCGGCCTCCGGCGAAGGACTTGTAAACGTATACCGCGGAACCGGAAAAGTTCTGATGGCCCCCATAGCCAAGTAATAAACACAGACCGGCAATATTTTCTGAAAGATATATGGAATCCGGGACTGCAGCCCTTACGGAACAATCCCGGATTTACTTATTCCAATAAATACTTGTCAATTCCGTTTGCCATTCCTGTTATGAGTTTATACTGATAATCCTCCTGGGCCAGCAGAGCGTCTTCCTGGGGATTTGTCATATATCCCACCTCCACAATGGTCACCGGCACCTGACACCAGTTGATTCCGCTCATTGTATCGGTTTCCCATACATACTGCTTGGCGCATCCCGCTGAAGCAGTCATTTCATCTAAGACCGCAGTTGAAAGCGCTTTGCTCTCTTCATAAAGCGAACCGTTATAGGGATTATCTTTGGTCTGACAAATGGTCATTGCTCCATTTACAGAAGCGTCCTCTGACCCGTTCGCATGAATCCTTATAAAGGCATCCGCCCCGGCGTCATTGGCGACCGCAGCTCTTTCTGCATTGCTGATATCCACATCATTGGTGGTTCTAACCATAATTACCTCATACCCCCGCAGCGTAAGCTCCATCTCCAGCTTCAATGCCAGCTGCAGGTTCAGTTCATATTCGCTGAGACCACTGGCGGAACCGCTGGTGCCACTGGAAACTTTCGCCTTTGTCTGGCTGGCTCCGGGTCCTATAGGCTCCGTATCATAGTTTCCCTTCGCCTGATGTCCCGCATCAATCACAACGAGAAAGCCGTTTGGCTCTTCTGCCTTTTCACGCAGGTAAAGACTGGAAACGTAATATATGTCGTTCTCCAACAAAACTCCGCACCATTCGCTGTCCTGCTCCACTACCTGCACAAGCTCATGGGCATTCAGGGAAGAAAATACTTCTGCGTCCATTGAGGGTTCGGTTCGTACGTTGACCTTTGCCGTCGTATACATTTCACCTAAAACGACAGGCTGTGTTTCCTTTGACAGTTCATTTCCTGCCGTCTCCGAGGCGCCGCCTGTCTTATCTTCTGTTGTCAATTTCTTCTCTGCAGATGCTGTCTGCAGCTCTGCTGTTTCACCCTGCTCTGCCACGGTACCGCTCGGAGTATTCGTATCTGTCCCACCAGCGCCGCGGCAGGCCGTCATCCCGCTGAAAAGCAGCAACAGCAGCAGGATTATAAACATTTTTTCTTTACCTTTTTTCATGATCCTCGTAATTCCTTTCTCCTCTTTTTTCCAAACGCAGAGCGAGCTTTGTGTTTCTGGCCCCTGTAATCTCGTTCCGGATCGCATGGGAAAGGGCCTTTTTCTCACCAATCAGCACGAAAACCTTTTTTGCCCGCGTCACCCCCGTATATAAAAGATTTCTCTGGAGCATAGCATAATGGCTCATAGTAAATGGCATGACTACAATGGGATATTCTGAACCCTGAGCCTTGTGGATGGTTGTTGCGTAGGCCAAAGTCAATTCATCCAGCTGCGTCGCATCGTAAATCACTTCCCGGCCATCAAAATTCACTGTCAGTTCCCTCTCCTCCAAATCCACCTTTGTGATAAAGCCTATATCCCCGTTAAAAACTTCCTTGTCATAATCATTGCGTATCTGCATAACCTTATCTCTCTCCCGATATTCGGTGCCGCCTCTTTTCAGGCAGATCCTCCCGGGATTCACAGCCTCCTGCAGTACCTGATTTAAGTTTGCCGCGCCGCAGATTCCTCTCTGCATGGGAGTCAGCACCTGAATATCCCGCACCGCATTCACATGATAGTATCTCGGAAGATTGACTGTGCAGTATTTCACCAAAAGCTCCGCCGCTTCCTCATTCGTATCCTTGGCCGCAAAAAAGAAATCGGAATCCCTTCCTCCCCGTAGATCAGGCATTTTTCCCTCATTAATGCGATGAGCATTCAAGATAATGCGGCTGTTTTGGGCCTGACGGAAAATCCTGGTCAGGCGCACCACAGGAATACTGCCCGATGCAATCATATCCTTCAACACGTTCCCTGCACCCACACTGGGAAGCTGATCCGTGTCTCCCACCAGAATCAAAGTCATGTGATCCGGTACGGCTTTTAACAGATTATACATTAGAATAATATCAATCATGGAGCACTCATCCAGAATCAATACATCCGCTTCCAGGGGCTTTTCCTCATTTCGCTGATACCCTTCCGCTGGCTTAAACTCCAACAGCCGGTGAATGGTTTTCGCCTCCATCCCCGCGGCCTCCGACATACGTTTGGCAGCCCGCCCAGTAGGCGCTGCCAGAGCAATTCGGCAGCCCGCCCTCTGATATGCAGAGATAATGCCCAGAGTAGTGGTAGTCTTTCCCGTGCCGGGCCCGCCGGTGAGGATCATTATTTTGGAATCAACCGCTTTTCGTATTGCCTGCTTTTGGACCTCATCATATGAAATCTGCGCCTCACTCTCTATCTGACGCATCACCTCATCCGTATCCAGCGCCACAGCTCTCTGTGCGGTCAAAAGCCTCAGCAGGCGCCTTGCGCAGCCTGTCTCCGAAAAATAAAAGGGCGGCAGATAAATCGCCTCTTCATCCATGATAACATCCGATGTCCGCAGCATTTCATCCAATGTAATTTCCAGTTCCGGGAAATCCACTTCCAGCAGTTTTACGGCAGCATCAATCAGCTGATTTCGGAGGGCAAAGCAATGTCCTTCCTCGGAGAGCTTATTCAGCGTATAAAGAATTCCGCTGCGCAGGCGCATGAAGCGGTCTTTTTCAATTCCCAGTTTTCCAGCTATGGTATCTGCTGTTTTGAAGCCGATCCCCCAAATATCATCAGCCAGGCGGTATGGATTTTCTTTTACGATCCGAATGCTGTCATTTCCATAGGTTCGGTAAATTTTCGCAGCATGAGCGGTGCTGACATCATGATTCTGCAAAAAAATCATAATATTTTTGATCTCCTTCTGCTCCTGCCAGCTCTGTTTTATTTGTCCAATTCGCTTATGCCCAATGCCGGGGACCTCCGCCAGACGATCCGGCTCCGTCTCTATCACTTCCAGCGTAGCCTGGCCGAATACCGCAACAATACGCTTCGCAAACTTCGGCCCCACCCCTCTGATAAGGCCGCTTCCCAGATACTTTTCCATGCCATAGGCGGTAGCCGGAAGGGTTTCCTCCCATTTTTCCGCCTGAAACTGTCTACCGTGTTTTCCGTCAACCTTCCATCTGCCCTGAATACGCAGTACAGAGCCTACGTGCACATCCGGCATGCTGCCCACCACTGTCACAAGTTCATGAAACCCTTTTGCCTTACACTTAATGACACAGAATCCGTTTTCCTCATTCTGATATGTAATTCGTTCCACAACACATCGAAGAAACTCCATAAAGCCTGTCCACCCCATAATATTTGTCACGGATTAAATATATCACATATCCGCAATATATATCAATCTCTATACTGCATGAAGTCAACGTCTGTTCGGGCGCGCTCAAGCAGGCCGGGCAAAGGAAGACTTCCCTTTACCCGGCCTGTTTCTCCATTCTTTTTATATCAATTCCATACCTTCAGAAAGCAAAAGCGGTCATGGCCTCAGCCAATTGATTTTTCAAACACAGACACTACGTATTCCGCAATCTCGCAATCCTGCTCTTCTGTTCCTCCTCCGACTCCGATTCCCCCGGCAATTTTCCCGTTCACAAGCAAAGGATATCCTCCCGCTACCAGAGTGATTCTTGGATCGTTTGACTGAATCGCCATGAGAGAAGATCCCTCGGCAGCACATGAAGCCACATCTTTTGTTCTGCACTGGGTTACGGCAGCCGTATACGCCTTGCCAGGCACTAGGGTAATACTCAGCACCAGCACTTCTCCGAACCTTCGGTATACTCCAGGCAGACCGTTCTCATCGCTGACCGCAAAGCTAATATCCACACCAAGCTCTCCTGCTTTTTCCCTGGCGGCGGCACTTGCCTGTTTCTTCAAAAAATCTGCTCATTTCTTCAGCTGGTTCTGAAGCTGGAGAATATCCTCCTTGGGAGTCGCGCCAAACATTTTTCGGTAATCCCTGATAAACTGCGACATACTTTCATATCCCACCTCTGCAGATGCCTCCGTCACATTTTTTCTCGTCCAGCATCAGACGCCTGGCTTCGGTCAGGCGCAGCCGCTTTTGACACTGGAGAGGCCCCATCCCCACAGCGCTTTTAAATTTCTGATGAAACAAGGAAACACTCATGTTTCTCCGTTCCGCCAGTTCTTCCACCGTAAACGAATTTCGGAAATTTTCCTTTATCCAGGTATTTGCTTCATACATTTCATCCGCCTTACTAATATTCACAATACTCTGTAGAAGCTGTCTGCCGCAGGAACCGCAGAGTATATAATAAATAACCTCCTGCATGATATTTTTCCGCAGAAATTCAGAGGGGACCATTGAGCCCATTATCGGAAAAAGCCTGGAGACAGACCAAATCACCGCACGATCTGATATGTGCATGGCTTGCTCCTCCATGCTCTCATTCATAATTTTCTCCGTCAGATCACTATCCAAATTTAAGACAGCCGCTATGACCTCATTGGCTGTAAACTCTACAGAAAGCGACAGAAAATCCTGTTGTTTTGAAAAGGATAAGACTGTTCCGGACAAGGGAGTATCTATTTTGGATACAGAATATTGTCCCGCCATATAATCCATAATGCCGGAGGGTGTATAGAGCCTGAGCATGCCATCAAGCACAATATAAAGATATGGATTTTCCGTATTGGGCATCTGTATTTTTTCTGCCGTGAAGCGATGGGCTGTTACAAAGGGAATCCCCGTTTGATTCGCTCCCTCTGCAAGGGAAATGCTTCTTATTTCCTCTTGGAGCTTTTTCAGCATTGCTTTCATACTGTCCACCACGATATTTTTATTTGCTTGTCTCAAATTATATCGCAATTTTTAAGCATTTTCCACTACCAAACATACTGCCGCATTTTTAGAGCCGTTGCATCGGGAATGCTTTTCCCGTTTCATCTAAATATCTCCTTACATACACTCGCATAAAATATCGTAAATTTCATCCCGGCTCAATTCACGTGGATTAGATTTTATAATATTACAGGTGTCCGCTACCTTTCTGAGCAAATCCGGGGTAATTTCCACCCTTGCTTTCAGCTCCCACAGTTTTGCAGGCAGGCCGCATTCCCGAATAAAACTCGTCAGAGCATCCAGTCCCGCCTCTGCAGAATCCTCTCCAAATACCTCTTTTGCAAAACGAGTGAATTTCTCTTGTGCATCCTTCAAAATATGGCGGTAGTATACAGGATGAATCACCGCCAGTCCCTGACCATGATTGCAGTCGGTGTAGGCCCCAAGCTGGTGCTCTATCTGATGCGCCTGGAAATCCGTCAAGCGTCCCACCTTCAGGATACCGTTTTCCGCCATGGCAGAATCCCACATGAGATTTCCTCTGGCCTGCATATCATTGATATCCTGAAGCAGACGACGCATATTGACAACCGTATTGCGCATAATTGCCAGCGCTACGTCGTCGGAAACATTATCCTGATCGGAGCTGCCCAAATAAGTCTCCATAGCATGACTTAGAGTGTCGAAAGCTCCCGAAAGTACCTGCATGGGAGGAACAGTTGCGGTATAGTCGGGATCAAGTATTGCAAAGGTAGCGCCCGTGCCCACAATCGGTCCCTTCCACATTTTTTCTTCATAGGTAATCACTGCACCGGAATTCATTTCCGCTCCGGTGCCGGATGCAGTTACAACTGCACCCATGGGAATGCCTGCTGCGGGAAATTTCCCCTTTTCATATTCCATACTCCATATATCTTCTTCCATCACAGCCTGAGCCGAAACGACTTTGCAGCAGTCAATTACGCTGCCGCCTCCCACTGCCAGAATAAAGTCCACCTGATGTTCTCTTGCCAGTGCCACGCCCTCCTGCACCTTGGCATAGGTTGGATTGGGCATAATCCCTGAAAAATCCACAACCTGTTTATCATTTTGAAGAAGCAGGGACTTCAGCTCATCATAGACGCCGCTTTTTTTTTACCGAGCCTCCGCCATAGGCCAGCATGACATTTCCTCCCATTTTTACAAGCTCCTGCTTTAAGGCCTCCTGCGCAATTCCTTTGCCAAAATACACCTTAGTAGGATAAGAAAAAGTAAATTTGTTCATAATCATTCTCTCCTTTTTGATTTTCTTGCACCATCGTCAAAATCATGCTATAATCCGATCAAACATATCGGTTGATACTATCGATTATAATTTCCGGTTGTTGCAATCGGTCAAGTGTTTTTTTAATTTTTAATTTATTGTCAGGAGTCAGCTATGATCTATACTATGATGCAGGTATGCAAGGAAGCAGACTTAACCTATCAGGCATTAAAATTTTACTGCAATGAAGGTTTGATTCCCAATGTACGCCGAGATAAAAATAACCGTCGTATTTTTGACGAGAGGAACCTAAAATGGATTAAGGATCTTGTATGCCTGAAAAAATGCGGAATGAGTATTCAGGAGATGAAGGATTATCTGGATTTGTGTCTGGAGGGAGAAGGCACCATTCCCCAGAGAAAAGAGATGCTTGCGAAAAAGCAGGAGGCGCTGCGCAATTCCATTCAGGAACTGGAGGACAGCGTTGCCTATATCGACTGGAAGCAGAATTTTTATGATGAAGTGCTCTCCGGAAAGCGTCCTTACATCAGCAATCTCATACGCATTCAAGAGTAATTGCTGTAAATCAGAGCAATGCCATGGCGGCTGTGCCCGCCGTCAAAAGCGCCAGCCCCGCAAGCGCTCTTCTGCTCAGTCTTTCCCCAAAAACAAAATAGGAAAATATAACCGTAATAAGGACGCTTAACTTGTCAATGGGCGTCACCACGCTGGCAGGGCCTTCCTGAAGCGCCCGGTAATAGCAGATCCAGGAGGCCCCTGTGGCAATCCCCGAAAGGCAGATAAATACCAGCTCCTTCCGTTCAATTTTCCGTACCTCTGCCTGCTTTCCCGTCACAAACACCATAACCCATGCCATAATCAGCACAATCACGGTGCGTATGGCCGTTCCAAGATTGGATTCCACTCCGGAAATCCCAACTTTGCCCAGAATGGCTGTAAGGCTTGCAAAAAAAGCCGAGCCAGCAGCATAGAGCATCCAGCCGCCCCGTGCCGGTCTCTCTGTATTTTTATTTCTTCCCGCACGCTTCAGCGGCCAGCCGCTCCATACATGAAAGGAACCTTCAAGCTTTACATCCTTCCTTTCAATCATAAGCAGTATTCCTGCCGCAATGACCAGCAGTGCCAGGGCCTTTGAAACGCTGATCCCTTCTCCGAGAAAGATCAGGGCCAGAAGAATGGTCAGCACAGTGCTTGATTTATCTATGGGCACTACTTTATTAATATCTCCAAGCTGCAGGGCGCGGAAATAGCAAAGCCAGGAGGCTCCTGTAGCAGCTCCGGAGAGAATCAGAAACAGCAGAGATTCCCCACTGATAGAAATTATCTGTTCTGCAGAGCCCGCAATTCCTACCATCACCCAGGAGAAAATCAGGATCACAATTGTCCTGACCGCCGTCGCCACGGTGGAATCTGTTTTCCGTATTCCGCACTTCGCCAGTATGGAAGTAAGTCCCGCAAAAAAAGCCGAACCCACTGCGTAAAAAAGCCACATTTCCCATTCCCTCTTTCTTTCAAATATTCAGCCCATCCTGGTTTTTTGCCCGCACTCCACCATGATGACGTTCCATAATGTACTGCACTATATAAAAGCCAATACCGCTGCCCTTTTCTTTTCTGGCTTCATCACACCGGTAAAACCTCCGAAAAATCAAAGGAAGTTTTTCCTGAGGCACACCATTGCCGTTGTCTTTCCATTCCAATATCACATGATCTTTTGTTTCATCTATGGAAATTGTTATTATCACTGGTCTGACTCCGGCATACTTACGGCTGTTTTCCAGAAGATTATCAAAAATCCTCCGTACCTGCTCCACATCCACAGGTATTTCCGGCAATATTTCCTGTGATACATGAAGCACAAACCGCACCTCCGCAAAATCCAGGACAATCATCAAAACGGCTGTAAGAAAAGTAAAAAGGAAACGCTTTACAAGGGGATCCCAGACCTCATCATCAGGAAAATACACTGCCGCCAAAGATTCCTTTTCATTCTTCTCTTGCTTTATGACAACCGTTGCCTTCTGATACACAAAAACACCGATTTCTGCATTTACTCCCCCTTCTGTCCATAAAGCTTCCGCTAATTCCAGCATTTCCTTCCCTTCATAGCCGACTGTCACTTTTCTCTCCGAGATGACTGCAGCCTGATACCCCCATTGCGCCACTGCCTGCCGCAGCTCTTCTATATCCTCAGTCTTAGCCTCCCTGACCTCCTGCGCTGCCAGCACCGCATGCTCTTCAATACGAGTTTGTCCCATAGAATGCAGCTGCTCTTCAAAAGAATCCTCAAAGAGTATCGATACGACAAAAATAATCGCTATTTGAGAGAGCAACGCCGACAAAAGAAAGATCATATTCGCCTGAAACATTCGTTTTTTTAAGGACATTCCATTCGCTTCTTTTCTTCCTCTCTAATCATATCCTAAGCTTCTGTTCTTTTCCATACCGGATAAAATAAATTCCCTATTTTCCTTCTAATCTTCCTGTCATACGCCTGCGCGCCTGTTCCAGAGTCCAAAGAAGCAGAAAGGAAAAAGCGGAGTTCAAGAGTATCATCTGAGAAATCTGTCGGGAAGCGTCACTTCCATCCGCTACGGCAATGGAGCAGTCCGCTTCCCTAAGGGCAAGCAGATCATTCACTCCGTCCCCAGTCATCGCCACCTGACATCCCCGGCGCTTCAACGCTCTGACAAGCTCCTCCTTCTGTCTGGGCGTCACCCGGGCAAAAACAGCGTATTCCTGACAAAGTCTGTCAAAATCCAGAGTCTCTTTCTGCTGTGACAAATCAAAAAATGCCAATATCTTTTCTGCATCGCGCCGTATAGTATCTTCCAGCACCACGCTGTACAAAGGATAAATTTCCGGCAGCCGGACATCGTCGTCCCATATTTTTCCCGAATATCCCAATGCAATGACTCTGCGGCCCATTTCCAGCCCCTGTTCCAGATTTTCAGGAAGATTTCCTATAAGTATTTCCGGAGCGCCCATAAAAACACTCTCAATTCCCTCAAAGCTAATGCATCCCCATTTTCTTTTAGAGGAAAAGGTGTCTGACGCAGGAAAAAAGCCTCTGAAAATAATGCAATCCCCTGAGGAATAATCAGAAAGCTGGTAAAGTTCGGAACCTTGCGCATTAAATCCAGAAGCTGTGACTGTACTTTTTTCTCTCACTTTACTTCATTAGCAAGCTTTGCTGCATAATTTTCGCCGCCCACATGAACTACTCTCACATATGCTTTTCCCGAAATCACAGAGCTCCCTGAATACAGCCTGCTCCCTATTTCTCTGACCATAGCATCGCTCTCCCCGGTCAATAGGGATTCATTTACCTCCAGCGTTCCCCACACAATCACTGCATCATTGCAAATCTGGCTTCCGCTTTCAAGAACCATTAGGTCATCCTCTACAACCTCCTCCGGCTCCACCCGCATTTCTTTGTTTTCTCTGCGCACACAAATTGTGGGACGGTTTAGAATAATAATCATAATAAAAAGCATATTAGAATACGGGCCAACCCCAAACAAAAGAGCTGCAATCAGAAAATTCAGAAAATTAAAAAGTGTAAACACATTGTCCGCCACGATCCGGCGTCTGCTTTTTGTAATTTTTGTCTCTCCTGCATTGTCCTTACCCTGTTCTCTGCGCCTCTCTACAGGATACACTTTTGCCGCTCAGGCAGTCTTTTTATATCCTTTGAATGATCAATCAGCCTCCTTTTGAAAATCTACTTCGTATATAGCTACATCTCCTCTATCCTTACCTCAACTGTGTCTCCCACCTGTTTTCCTATCTTTTCCCGAATATCCTTGCGAATGCCTATAATATAGCAAATAGAGCCATCCTTGTTTTTGACTCCCATATTTACGATACTTCCTTCATACGGCACGTTATCAAAGGTGGCCTGCACCTTCACCCGCCCTTTTCCGAATTCTTTCCGGAGATCATATGGAAATCGGATATAAGCGCCGTTTTTCTCCGGTACCGGCTGAATAACAGCCCTAAATTCATAAACTTTCTTTTCCAAAACGTATATTCTCCCTCCTGACTTTGCGTATATTTATGCCTCTATTTCGCACATCTTATAATAACAGTTTTTATGCTTATCAACATGTATTTTAATTATCTGAGCATAATATTTAGTCTGTTTTGTAAATTATTTTTATTTTTGTATCATTAAAGAATATTTACAAAAATCGTACTTATAGCAAACGAATTATGGCATGAAATTTATCTAATTTATAAAGTTACAGAATATTGATATGACTGTTGTGATCCAGCGAAAATTTCTTCTCATAAACCATTAAGATTAAAAAGCAATGTATATACACTTTTTCGATTATAATAACATAATTTAACCAAAAAGAAATCATTACTTCTGGTGCATAGAATTTTACTTTCTTTATGACTCCCTCATAATCAAAATGTTAGCTATAATTCAAATAAGATCATTTCCCATGAAAATGATTCTTGCTAACTGACAATTCATTTTATGTTTTCGATCGTCAAATTGCGCTGAATCCTTTATGTTTAAATATACAAATATAATTATTCCCTCTGTCTTCTTTCTCAAAGCCGTAATCTTTTTTAAATGAAAAGCAAAAAGTAGCCATTCCCATACATTTTTGTATAGAAACAGCTACTTTGCATATGCTTATATGTTTCCCAAGAAATAGCACTGAATATATTTCTTTTAAGCCTCCAAACGCAACACTTATCAGAAGTTTATCCTTTAGTTCGCTTTCCACTCCAAACCTTCATCAAACAAAAGCAGATTATACTTTTCTATGTAATCATTAATTAATGATTTATCGTAATCCATAGCTGTAGCATACCCGCATTCTTTTAAGTACTGGCAGCAAAGAATATAGTTCTCGCAGCCTATAACCGGCTGGTAGCGCAAAGTTTTTCCTCCATCCGTACTTCTAGTCGCAATATAGTCATTGTGATCCAGAATCGATTCCTCCCAGCTATCATAAGCTCTCCACTGAGTATTATCCACAACATAGTAGCTGCCATCTGGTCGTTGCTCAGTAGCTGCCTTTACATACACCCTGCCTGTCCAGCCATTTTTCTTAATTCCAAAAAGAGCATTTGCTTTTCTTGCCAATTCAGAAGTCCCTCTTGCTGATTCTTTAATGGCCTGTGCTATCACAACAGAAGGAAGCATAATCCTCCTCTCTTTCCAATCCTTTAGGGCGACTTCTCCCACAAAACGGACAAATTCTTCAAAGGGCATCTCTTTCTTTGTATCCTGTACCGTACCCGGGCTTTCAGAAGCCTCCAACAATCCTTCTGCAATCGCTGCCGCAATCGCTTCTACCCCAACTTCTTGATAAAGCCTGATATCTTCTTCATTATCACAAAAACAAACTTCAATCAATATAGCTTTAGCTCTTGTGTTTCTAACGGTGTACAGATGGCTTCCGTTTTTTACACCCCGGTTTTTGAAGCCCAGCTTCTCTATTTTTTCACATATCCTTACTGCCTGTGAGTGCTGCTTCCCCTGATAAGTAAAGGCTTCAATCCCTCTCCCTTTATGCTCTTTTGAAGCATTAAAATGTACACTGATAAACCAATCCAACTCTTCCTGATTGGCCAGGGTTACAGCCATTTCCAGATATGCCCTGTTGACACTCGCCCTGTTTATGGTGCAATCAACTACCTCTATCCCTTTAGAAATCAATTTTTCCATCAGAGCATACCCCACCTGTCTGGTATGCTCTGACTCTTTTATTAAACCTACCGCTCCGTATCCAGGACCGCTGATCGTGTGCCCACAGTTTATCCCAATCCTCACTTTGTCTCCTCCTTTGTACTTTTTCTTAACTTATTCTGCCTTTACTTCCGGCAGACCAGCAACAGAGGTCAATAGAGATAAAATTCCTGCCAGGGCAGAAGCCGATACTACCATAGACCAGTCTACGCTCCCCATATATGCTGCTGTTCCAATAATCGCAATGGCTGCCTGCGCCATCGTTTTCACCGCTCTGATTCCCGCTGCTTTCATCCATTTTTTTGTCTGTTCATTTTTCATCTTTTCATCATTCCCTTCTGTTTTTCATACTAAACTTAAAATTGTAGTTACTACTGCCCCCACGATTCCACCCACCAGAGTGGTAATGATGGTTACCTTGATCAAGTTCATTGTTTCGGCGGGACCTCTTTCCATCCGCTCCAGTCTTAATCCCTGCTGATTCAACTCTTCCAGCATATTTTCAATAACCACCGTCATCTTATTTGCAGATATGGCTAATTCCTGTATGGCCATACTTTGCCCTTCCAGCTCGCCTACCCGATGCTGTAAAGCGCTGATTTTATGGTCATGACCTTCTAGCTTCACTGCCAGTTCCATTTCATTCACCTTGTCACCTCCTTTTCTGATAAAGAGGAAGTCCATCATGATATGTAAACAGGACCTAATACTAACTTTGTTTTTTAGCAGCTTTATCCAAAGTTTTCCTAAGCTTTTTCAACGCTCTTTTCTTTTGCTGATTAACAGTCTGTCTTGATTTTCCCAATATCCTTGCTGTCTCTGCCGTAGAATATCCATGATTGAATACTAAATGAAGAATTAGATGCTCGCTTTCATTTAAAATTTCCGATATGTTCAGTTCCCAAAACAGATTTCTGCTATCTTCTTTCGCTTCCTTTGCCTCTAAAAAATAAATATATTCTTCAGACAGTGCGGATAACGCAATCTCCCTCTTTGATTCAATAATTTTTCCTATTTTTTTGTTGTAATAATTATTCACAGAAACCTGAATATAGGAAACAATGACCTCTTCCTGTAAGGCAGCCAACTTATAAGATTTAATCAATTCAATGAACCATAGAATCAAATCCTCATAGGCATCTTCATACTCCAGCTTAATGGCATACTTTTTGAACAATGGATAAAATCTCTGAATTAGCTCAAGCATTGCTGATTCATCATGTTCCTGAGCCTGATCTAATAGTTTACGAAGCATCTGTCTTCCCCCTTTGTTGAAAGGAGGAACTTTTTAGTAATATGTAAACAAAAAAATAAGCCCTCTTATTGTATATTCCCGCAACTATGCAAAACGCAAAGAAATGTACAAACTTTATGACTATAACTTTAATTTATTTTCATTTTTAAAAAATTTATTTTGGGGGGGTTCCATAGCTGGGATATGCCATGTAGAGCTGTTCATGTAACTGGTTCTTTAATCTCTGCTGGTGGACGTTGATATTGTCTCTCCGTTTGACTATCTGACCCAGCGTCCGGTAAACTCCGCTGGTTTATTCTCAATAGTGATCTCTCCCAGTTTTATATTCCAGCAGTCCAGCATAACCGCTGTGTGGGTTTCCTTATGCAGGTCAATCCCCACATAGATGACGTTTTCCTTTCTCAGCAACCGTCTTTTCTTTCTTCCCTGCCTCCATCTCTGACTATGGCACCGACGGCAACCTTAACTGATCAGCGTTAGGTACAGATTTACGCATTAAGGCTACGGCCATCGCAAGGGGGAAACAGCCTGTCCGCTCCCATAACCAAAGGTTTCACAGGTTACTCCAGCTGAAAATGCTTCTGCACTTCTGAAGGTGTGTGGTATGTTAGCTCTGATCCAGGGGGATTGCAAGTCTTTTTTCACATATTTTGCATTACGCACTTTTATGTTATGCTTCTGCCAGCAGCACTGGGGCAGAACCAGCTTCTTTTTGGGACAGCCTAGCGGCACCCGGGATTTACAAAAATCTCAATTCCGCCACCCATGCCCAAAGTACCGCAAAAATGCAGCCAACGCTCTTCCATAACCACAGGAATTCTCCAAAGCAAAGACAATTCTCCTGCCGTCAGCACAATACTTTTTATATTTGGTGATTCGTTTTCCAAACTCGGAATGCTTATTCTGAAAGGTATTCTCTCCGAGCTTTTCATGAAAGCAATCCTTAATGACTGCCATGTGTTGTTCTTTGTGAAGGTCAAGTCCCACTTAGATATCCTTTGTTTTGTCGTACATAACTTCCTCCCAAATCTTTTGACTTCAAAATACCGGCAACCTCAATTGATAAGCCAGTATCCCCAAATTACGCACTGGGCAGCGAAGTCGGCACGGGTGGCACAGCCAATCCGTTTCATGGTTTTAGATTTCAGGATACTCCTGCAGAATACAGGACACGAGACAAAAGATTTTTGTTTCGTGGTGTGTAATGTTAACTCTGAAAAGAAAAGGCTGCAAGTCATTAAAAGCGAAAGAAAATTTAGCGATTTGCCGACAAAATTGCCTTTATGCCAAAAGACCAAAACAGACAAAAACGAGTAATATTGCACAATTATCATTTTCAGACAGGCGAGCCAGCTTTCTCTTGCCCTTGTGAGAGTCTGTGTTAGCCCTGTGTGCGATTTTAAGCACAAAGTGGAGGAGTTTTACCCATAATGAAAGATTTAAGCCTTGTTGGGGAAATGTAAAAGACATGATTTCTTAAGATACCGCCAAAATATGCGAGTGGGGGGTGCGGATAAAAAGTTGGACTCCCCAAGGACTCCGAAAGGAGCTGAATTAGAATATATTCGCAAGAGAAAATTGATATTGCTTTAAAAGTATATCATCAATGTGGATCGGTATCCACCACCATTCGAGTCCTTGGTTACCCGACCAGACGGACACTTTACACATGGATAGCCAATGAAGGATCCGTCAAGTCGGAACGAAAGCCCTT
>ERZ1643251.2901-NODE-2901-length-16687-cov-7.141174_pt1 | contig 16687 bp, 23 predicted proteins | sample MGYA00579261_ERZ1643251 | MGnify/ENA primary metagenome ERZ1643251 (study PRJEB29033, sample SAMEA4952267) | chicken gut metagenome | biome: Broiler Chicken; feature: Gastrointestinal Tract; material: Caecum | place: Ireland | collected 2018 | study: Broiler...
ATATATTCTGCCCGCAGTTTTTCCTCTTTAGCAGTATTAAAAGCTTCAATTTCTTCATCAGATAACCGGATATATCGTATTTTTGATACTTTATCATCTGTCAATGTACACTCTACACTGCCTTTAGTATCCAAATTTAACAGTTTAAATCCATCTGTAAAATCTTGAGACTCTGGATAACCTGCTGCGAGCTTTGTCTTTGCTTCATCTCCTGTTATACCTAATGCTACTGTATCAAATACTGGAGCTGTCTTTTCATCTCCTGTGATGACAATTTCATTAACTTGTCCATCTTTGATTTTGACCAAGAGATTGCCCTCCAAGGCACTGTACTCACCTGTATCTTCATTCTCGATAAGACCGCTATTCTCCAGATCCGCTTCTGTTTTACCTAATAACGTTGAAAAATCCTGATCAGAAAAATCAGTGACCGGTTCTACCTCTTTTTCTTCTGTTTTCTCCGTTTTTTCTTGAATCTCTTCATCACTGCTTATATCTTTATTCTGTCCCATCATATTTAGCAGTAAAAATGCAACAATTGCACAGATAACTAGAATAATTATCCAGAATGGCCATTTCCGGTAAAATTTTATCTTTTTGGATAGCTCAGGTTCCTCAGTCTCGCTTGCGAGACCTTCCGCATTCTGCCCCACGTCATTAACAGGTTCACCACAATTAGGGCATACCTTCCATTCATCTTGTAATTTGTTTCCACACTTTCTACAATACATCTTTTTCTCCCTTGTGTCTCCAGTATGTCTTCCGATTTGTTTGACTTTTTCAGTTATCTGATACAATAATCGGTATCACTGTTGCCTCTCTTTCATTTTTTAAATCAATTTTGATAATATCGTCGTTCTCCGAAAGTGCAATAAAAGTATCTTTATCGTATTCAGCTATTACTTGTTTCCTCTGTATACCCCTTTTTAAAATACATACTGGTTCACTATAAGAGTATCTCGACTTCGATTCCATTTGTTCTCTGGAATAAATTTCTGTCCCCAGTAAACCATAGTTTTTTGTTGTAAAGTCCCTAAATACTTTCGACGAATATCCATTATGCTTCTTCATATCTCGACTAAAGGGAAATTGTTTTTCAACTCCTGTATCTAATTTTAAAGGAGAATCAACATAGTATTTATTTGTATTAAGGAATCCAGAGCCATATCTTTCATAACTTCCATAGCCAAAAATCTTTCCTTCATCCACTCCTAGTTCCTGAATACTGTATGACCGTGATACGACTCCTGATGTAGAGGGCTCTATCACACGGTGCTCTTTAATTTCATTTTTCAATTCTTTATCAATCGAGCATAAATCACGACCATCAGAAATATAAATGTCATTCTTCGCTTCAATTAGGGAAGAGCTATATCGTGAAAAATATTTTTCATGCTTTTTTCTTGCTAATATATCTTCGCCATTCCATATTTGCAATTCGTGCTCCATAACGATTAAAACCCCTGTTTCTAAAATCATAAGATCTTCTATTGATTTATCAGTTAACAGTTTTTTGGTTTCCTTAGTTTCAATATTTTCCCATAATAATGTTTTCTGGCCCCTTTCACCATTCCCATAAGTTCTAACAAATATATTTCCTCTTATATCATAACGGTTATAGTCATCCTCATAATCTACTATTTTTTCAACTATTTCAACTTTCCAAGTATTACGATTCACCTGAACAATAAAGGCTCCCTCCTTTTTTCTAATAAAGAAATAATAGATTCCTTTCTCACCATTTTCTTTCCCTAGTACCTTTTTCCCATCTTCCTCATCCTGCATTTTCCGCAGCATTTCAATCATACCCAGCACATCTTCTTCTGTATAGCCGCAGTCAATCCCTATATCCACCGGATTTCTTTTTCCAAAATCTTTATGCTCTGAAATTGCATTCATTATATTCATATAATACTGTTTTTTCTCTTCCATATATTTTTCCATTGAGTATCTTTCCTCCTGTACCTACTCCTGCTTTGTAATTTCAAATTCCTTTAAAATCTCTATACTCTCTTTCCAATGATCCTTTAGCCCTCTTATTTCCTCTTCATCTTCCGGCATCTCTTTACCGCGGTGTTTTCTTTCAATCATCAGCAACATTTGAATCATATCAGTAACTGCATTGCTGAATTTGTCTTCTACCCTCTGTTTCTGTGAAATTTCTTTATACTGATCAAGAAAGCTTTCCAGCTTACCATCATCCAGTTGAACATCTTGCGGTGAGATTTTCATACTGCCATTATATATCTGAAATGCCAATATTATCATAGCTTGTGCGTCCACTCCTGAATAACCTAGGTCAATAGCTGTATCAACGGGATTTATGCGCCGACGAAAATCCGTATGTGCCAGAGTTTCTTTTAAAAGGTTCAACAAATATCTTTTTTCAATGTCAAAAAATATTTCTGATTGGATATTCTTTGTTTCTTTTATTTTTTTATCATGGCTTGCTCCAACAGATAGCGGAACAGTCTTTATTATCTTTGTGTTTGACCCTGAAGACTTTTTTGCTGCTGTTTTTCTAACCGACAATTAACTTTCCCCTTCCTATAAATTATTATTTTTATGGCATAACATCCGACTTTAGGAACTCCTTTTTCTATATAGCTACGGGAATCACCGTAGCCTCTCTTTCGTTTCTCATATCAATTTTTATAATATCATTTTCCTTATTCAGACCGATAAAAATATCATTTTCATAGTCCACGATTACTTGGTTGCATAATGACTTAGATAAAATAGTCCGGCTAAAACTACATACAGGATTCATAATGCCATTTGGAGATTCCATCTGCTTTCTGGAATAAATTTCAGTACCCAGTAAACCATAGTTCTGAGACATAAAATCTTTGATTATAAAAGCTTGATGGTCTTTGATTTTTCTTTTAAAAGCAAATTCCTTTCCTTCCATTTTTGTGGCTTTCATTGGGTAATCACGATACATTGTACTTGAATAATAAGAATCTTTTATAGCGGACCAATATCCAAATATCTTGTTCCTGTCATTCCCGATTTCTTGTATTTTCTTTTTTTCACTTGAGTCTGTCATTACATAATATTTAATAATCCTGCTTTTTAGCAGCTTGTCTATCGCACATATATAGGAATTCTGTATATAATAAAAATATATTTTATCTCCTGCTTGGATAACTTCTGATATCCTCAGCATAGAGTCTGTATATTTTTTCTCTGTTAAGATTTTATCTCCATCCCATACCAGCATTTCCGTTTTTATAAGAATAAGGATGCCATTGTCTAAGATAATAAGGTTTCGTATAGTCTCGTCCGTCAACAGTCTTTTCTTTTCTCCAGTTTCCAGATTTTCCCACAATACAGTCTTTTTTTCATTACCGGCTGTCCTGACAAAAATATGATCTTTGATGTCAAATTTATCTTTTCTTTCAAAATCCTTCAGTTCTTTAATAACTTCTGCTTTCCAATCCCGCATTTCTACTGCAACAATATATGCTTTCTGTTCTTTCCAGACAAGGAAATATCCTGTTTTATCACTTGAAGTTCCTGTATAGATTTCTCCTTTCTCTTTCTTTTGCTGAAGCATATGGATCATATCCAAGACATCTTCTTCTGTGTATCCGCATTCTGTCCCTATATCTACAGGATTTTTTCTCCCAAAATCTTTGTGTTCTGAAATTTCTTTCATCATTGCAAGATAGTATTGTTCTCTATCTTCCCTGTACTCCTCCATAAGTTTTTCTCCTCAATATCCTTTTGTATAAACTTTTTTCTTAACTTGTTCTATATTTAGGTTTCGGGTTTTTTAAGAAGTACCCCGCTCAAAATTTCAAGGCTCTTTTTGTACTCTTCTTTTTTCTGACGGATTTTCTGTTTGTCCGTTTCCTGCAAAGTCCCTTTTACCTGCTTTTCCAGATACTGTACCAGTTCTTTTATATCTGCAATAGCAGTATCTTCTCTGCTGACTTTTTCTTTTCTGGGAATCGTCTCAAAACTTTTTAACAGTTCATCTAAAAAACTCAAGTTTAACGGCTTATTTAAAGTTTCTTTATTACCATTTTTTTCTGCATCTTTTTTCTTCGCTTCTCTCGGAATGTTCTCGTACATCTTTAATATATCATCTTCAAAATATCCCATCTTTTGCTTTCCTTTCTAAAACGGCAACCAGCTTAATACTGTATCTACAATACTACTTGCTACATTCTTAATACCTTCTACAACGCTCCTTACAATCTTCGCACCGGTCTTCACTACTTTCTTAGCTCCCTCAAAGATTTTTTCTCCGACTTTGCTTCCGGCTGTATATCCGACTACCCCGCCTATCACACCGCCAACAATAGGTCCTGCAACAGGTATCCAGCTAAGAGCCGCCGCTCCAATACCTGCCCCTACTGCTCCGGCACTAAGTCCGGCATACATAGAGACACTGGTCCTTCCCATATGCTCCATGGCCTCACTCATGGTCAGATCTCCTTTTACCACTTTCCATAAGATTTTCACATTTTCCACGCCTACACAAGCAATCTTAGCCAGGGTTCCTGCTGGTGTTCCTGGCGGCAGAAGTGAAATCACGCCCTTCTCTGAAGCTACCTTTAGGGCTCCCCCGGCTGCTGCTTTTACGCCAGTATCTGCTCCAGTGGTAATAGCTGTCTTGACAACTTCATCCGCTTCTACCGGTTCTCCATTTACAGCTTTCTCCACAAGATGAATTCCCGTTCCTATCAGTGCCGCCTGGATTCCAGCCTGTCCAGCCTGTTTTCCGATATTTAATGCAAGTTCCTTTGTCTGATATACATTCCAGTCTGTTTTTGGAATCATCCGATTGCTCTGAGCGTCATGCTGAAAAGATTTTACCTGCTCTTTGGATAATCCTTCTGATTGAACGGCAATCTTGTCCGTTCCCCCTATATGATCTGTCACTGTCTTATCAGGAAAACTTTTCTGAACCTCTTCTACCTGCTCTTTGGGGACTACCAGCCTCTGATTTGCATAATCTCCGTTTTTCAGCATTTCTACCGTGGCTTTACTGTCCGCACCATACTTCATCTGATAGCGTGCCACGCCTTTTTGTCCTGTCTGAATATTGTCAATCATGACATCAACAGAATTTTTTCCATACTGTCCATTTTCCGGAACACAGACTCTGGCACGGTAGGGAGATTTTTCCAGAACAGCTTTTGCATTAAAATTATTTACATGGTACTGCTCTGCAATAAACCCATCCAGATTTATACACTGGCTGACCTCTCCATCTGCACGAAGGATTGTTCTAGCCATCTGCATATTCGCTTGAGTCATATTCCGGTCAATTTCTCTTAAATATTCTCCGAACTCATTTACCGCTACGCCTTTCGCTCCATCCTGGAGTTTTTCAGCAAGCCAGGATTCCTTGGTAATCCCTTTCCTGCAGCTCTTGTTTAAATCATCCAAGTCCTTCTGATACTCTTCTATGGCTGTTGTAATCTCTTCTGCGATCTTCTGTAATTCCTCTTCTTTTTTCTCCGGCAGTTCTTCTTTCAACTGCTCAAAAAGCCACTCCCTTGTATCTGCTTCGGGATTTTCTTCATATTTTTTCAGGAATCTATGAAAAATTTTCTGTACTTCCTTTACTTCTTTCTCTGACAGACCTTCCACCTGCAGATTCAGTTCCTGGGCGTTTTCAACTTTTCTCATTTCTTCACTCATTTCTCTTCTCCTTTCATGACGCATTCTTAAATTTACGGTTCTTATATTCTTTTTCCATTTTTGAAATAGATTCTCCCATGATTTCTTTCAATGAATGGGTAGATTCAATTGCTTTCAATATGTCTTGGGTAGATACTTCTGATTTTCCATTAATAAAGGCATTTTCAATCCCTTCCTTTACTACCCCTTCAATATCCGCACCACTATATCCCTCTGTTTTATCCACCAACCTGGTGAAATCAATCTTTTCCAGATCCTGGGGACGACGCTTTTTAATGTGGATTTCGAAGATTTTCTTACGCTCTTCTGCTCTTGGCAGCTGCACATAAAAGATTTCATCAAATCTTCCTTTTCTCATAAGCTCAGGCGGAAGTTTCATAATGTCATTTGCAGTTGCAACCACAAAAACAGCACTCTTTTTTTCCTGCATCCAGGTAAGAAACTGTCCAAAAAGTCTGGTAGTAACTTCCGCACCGCCTCCGTTCCCCCCAATACCGGCAAAGGCTTTTTCCAGCTCATCTACCCAGAGAACACAGGGAGAAATTGCTTCTGCTAAAGCAATCGCACGTCGCATATTGCTTTCGGATTCTCCTACATATTTCCCCATGACACGTCCCATATCAAGTTTAAGAAGGGGAACTCCCATTAATTTTGCAGAGGCTTTCGCATTCAGGGACTTTCCGCATCCCGGTATTCCTGCGATCAGAACTCCTTTGGGAAGCTCTACCCCGAAAGATTCTGCTTCTTTCATATGTTTTAAAATTTGAGCTTTGTTTCCAATCCAGCGTTTCAGGCTCTCTAATCCTCCAATGTCTTTCATCTCCTCTTCACAGGACACCATTTCCAGAATACCGGCTTTTTGTATCATCTGTTTTTTCTGTTCCATAACCAGCCTCAAGGCACTATCGTTCAATTCTCCCTCCTGGCTGAATGCAAGAGATAAAATCGTATCAATTTCCAGTATGGATAATCCTTTAAAAGCCAGAGACATCTGTTCCAAAGTCTTGTCATAAACATTACCGATAGAATTTTCCTGTATGAAGTCAAGGATTTCCTTTTTAATCTCTTCCTCTGTCAGGTATTCTTCCTGAAGGACTGTAATATATTTTTCCAACTCTTTTGGTACTTTCAGGATAGAAGAAATAAATACAAATACTGTGTCAAGCTCTCCTGTTTCAATCTGCAGACAAGCATTTTTAAAAAGTGCCACAATCTCCGGATTTTCCAGGTAAGAGGCAATATCTTTTATCATAATTACCTTACGGTAAAATTCCTTTTCTATAACGCCAAGTTTTAAACACTGTTCAAGTGTATAGTCACCATTAATGGTTTCGTGAACATAAAAAACCTCTTTTTTCTCTATTTCTTTTCGATTCATCAGTCCATACATCTGATTCCATTCCCAGACTTTCCTTCTGCCTGTAACTTCCAGTACCTCTTCTTCTACCTCATTGTCATCATAAGTATTTACATAAATGATCGGTACCTTAGCATCAATGTAGGATTTCAGTTTTTCCTTCAACATAGCCTTTTCCTCCTAAATACACTCTAACTGCAGTTCCATCAGCTTCAAAAAGTCTAGAAAAACCATCTTCGTATCATCCAGATTCATCATCTTTCTGCTTTCTTCATCTGCCGGAAGCAGTCCGTTAAACTGTAGTCTCTGTTCCAGAAATTTATACTCATCTTTTTCTTCTATCTTCACCTTTGACTCTCCGACTCCTGTAAAAGCAATACCCCGTGCATTTTCAGGAATCCGGTAAGTTCCCCCTATCAGATAAATCTTCTTCCTTCCTCCTTTTATAAGTTTTTCAAGCATTTCCTGACTGTCTGCACTTGAATTGACCATTTCCTCAACTTTTTCTTCTGGAAATAATCGTTTCAGTTTTTCTTTTAAATGGGCTTTTTCCAATATTTCTTTCACATCTACCTGGATTTCCTGTTGTTCTACTCCCAGTGCTTCTGTAAAACGTTCTATAAAATCTTCCTCTTCTCCGGTTAGTTCCTCCAGCTCCTCTAAAATATCATCATTGTAAGTATTTTCCAGCCACTTCTGTAATTTTCCATTCTGGAAATATTCCAGAGCTTTCTCCAGATCAAAATACTCCTGAAGTTCGTCCAGCTCCTTAACCATTTTTCCTTCTGCCATCTCTAAAGGGAATCTAATCTTCTTCATTTGCACTCCTCGCTTTCTCTATCATCTTTTTAAGCTCTATCCATGGTATCTGATGGAACTTTTCCAACAATTGCTGGCCATATTTCTGGTTTTTCATCTTAAAAGAGGCAATCTTGGCAATGGGTATTGTCAACAGGCTTTCCAAGGTATCAAAAGCAAACAGATACATCCGATCCTCATAAACCTGGATGCCAACTGGTGAAACTACATTTTTTCTGCTATCCTGGAAATGTAGTTCAATCTTATCCTGCTCAATAATACACTGCTGAAGATCCCAGTTCATTTTCAGCAATGCAGCCTGATTTTTTGTGGAATAATCCTGGATATATTTTTCCATGATTTTATTCACATATCTTCTCCGGCTTATCTCCACTGAATTTAAAAGGCTGGCTGCCAGACCGGCATATTCATCTTCACGCAGAACTCGGCAGGAATTCAATAATTCAAAAATATAAACTATTTCCATTGCACTAAGAGGCTGATACTTATAAAAATTCTCCAGATGGTAGCTTTCATCTTCACGATCATAAATCAGGTTGTTCCCGTCAAAAGACTCGCTTAAATACAGACGAATATCCTCAATATCCCTGTCAAAGGTTCTTCTGTCTATACCAGCTTCCATGCAGAAGCTCCTTTTATAAATTCTCCCACCCTGTGATATTTGGGAATACATCAGCAATATCCGGGTGATCTTGTCCATTCTTGCCATCTTGTACTCCTCCATTGCATTTTTAGGATAGCAATCCAAAACGTCATAATCTGACGTTTTAAAAAATTTAATTATAATCTATGGCTATATTTTTATTAGTTATAGATTATTATACTCTAAGTATAAAAACCTTACAATGAGAGCATGATAAAAACAAAAAGAGAGGCTCTAGGGATATGAAAGAACTTAATTTTGAAAGGATTGGGAAAAAAATAAAAGAAGTTCGGTTAGAAAAGAAGCTCACCCAGGAATATATTGCTGATATAGTAGATGTAAACACTAGCCATATCAGCAATATTGAAAACAATCGCGTAAAGGTCTCCCTCTCTACCCTGGTACAGATTTGCAATGCTCTGAATATCACAGTTGACTATATTCTTGCAGAAGAATATAAACAGCCTTCTTCGGCTATAGAACAGGAGATTCTCCATGAGCTGAATCTCTGCTCAGATGAGACCAAAGAGCAGATACTGAAAATCGTCAAGGCTCTGCAGTAAAGTGCTGATCTCCCGGAAAACATTCAGCAAATAATGCCACTGCATATTTGAATCCTTTAATAAACCCTGCTTCTTCTCCAATTGAAGCAGCTAGAAAAAACTTATCCCTGTAGTCCTCAAATCTTTGATTGTCCATTTCTGTCTTTTCAATTTTTACAATCTGATTGATTTTCTTTTCTACCTCTCTGCTCAGCTCCTCCATATATTTTGTGTCCTGTATCAAACATGCATAAATTTCTCTGATTCTTGTATCCATTTTTCTTCTCCCTATATGGTCTATTTAACTTCTATTTGTAAAAATCTTATGATGTGCTCATTCTTACTGGGCTACAGACTGATTCCTCTCCCGAAAGCTGTAATATTTCTCATTTCCTATGATCACATGATCATAGACCTGGATTCCCAGCAGTTCACCCGCTTTACGGATTCTCTGTGTAACATCTTTGTCCTCTTTGCTTGGCTCACAGTCTCCAGATGGGTGATTATGTACGAGTAAAATTCCTACAGCATTGCTAATGATAGCGTGTTTAAAGATTTCTCTTGGCTCCATAAAGGCTGCGTTTACGGAACCAATAGAGGTAATTTCCAATGCTACAGGCAGACATTTACTGTTTACGGAAATCACCAGGACATATTCCCTGTCTGCTGTTCCGATTATCTTCATGGCAAGTTCCGCTACTTTCTCTGGACAATCAAGCTTATCTGCATTATAAGGTATCTTCCTGTCCTGTACCATCTCAAGCCTTACCAACGGGATATAATTTTGTTCTTTCATTTTTCTTCCACCTTTCTGTGTAAAAAAGGAACCGCTCATGTGCGATTCCCGATTTTTGTTTCATTGTTATAATATGCTACTGAAAACTATTGTTTTTACCAACTCTTTTTTCAGTATATAAACCTAATAATTACGACTTCATAAAATCTGATGGCTATAACCACTATTTATGTTTCCATGTCAACATCTGATTAATTATCAAATAATAAAATCTGATAACAATCCTATAATCATTGTTGCCGAGGTAACCAGATTTTGTGGTACAAAAATCATCAGCAATTTCTAAGATGCACCAAATACGCATTTTGAAGTAGCTATGATCCAGTATCATGAGGGCTCTGGTTGCCTGCTAAATAATGATAATGCAATATGTAAATAATAGAAAAGATATGTAAATAATACTATCAATAGAATAAATTATATATACTATATTATTATAAGTATAATATTAATATTATATTTATTATTTACTATATAATAATTTGATTTTTATATAAGATACAAACAATTAATTAAATCTACCAGTAAAGGAGCCAAATTATCTATGAAGAATACTGAGAGGAAAACAAAGACCATTAAACTAAGAGTTACAGAGTCAGAATATGAAGCTATCACAATACAATCTCAAAGAGATTCCACTACTATTTCCGATACCATCAGAAAAACAATTTTTAACAGCAGCAATAGTTCCAGTACTGCTATCCTTGCCGAGTTGTCCAGACAAAAAATGTATAACCTGATCCAGCATACCTCAATGCCAAAGTATGCAAGAGAGTCTTTGATGAAGGAGTTGAACAGACATGACTGACGCAGGCATTAAGATCTCTGCTAAAGGAGACTATTCCAATAATGACGCAATTGACAAGGTACTGACATATATTTTCCAGTACCCCACTGAACAGGCACCTAACCGTAAGCCTAAGCCTATTCATTTTTATGGACTTCCTTATATAGGATATCCCCCTAAGATTGAAGATGTGATCGTTCAATTTAAAATGATACGCCAACGTCAGAATTCTGCTATCCAACGGAAGCTTTGGCATTTCCAGATCACTTTTCCGTTTGTATTTCCTTCTAAATACGACTCATACTTTTATTTTGCAGACGCTGTAGCCAGTATTTTCTGCCGTGAGTATCCGGTTTGCTATGCATATCACACAGAAAACCGTCACACAAATGACTTTCATTCGCATTTTCATTTTGTTGTATCTACCTCAAGTTACATATCAGGTTATCCTCCACTGGACGCTAAAAAGTTCCAAGCTTATCTAACACAAATCCCACCTATAACACAGGCATATGGGATTCATCTATACCATTTACAAAGCTTGGAAGAATTGCAGCTTTTGGATTTAAAGATGATATTCTAATGGGATAGCTGATCATATTGCCGCAATACTAAGGGGAGAAAATACCTGGAAATACAAAACTTACATTCAATAATATCTTATAACACTGCCTACATTTAAATAATAAAACGTAAAGGAGATATTTATCATGCAAAAGATCAAACCTTTCTATACACCATTAAAAGAGCCATGCAGTGTAGACATTTTAGACAATACTCCTGTTGTTACATCAGAAGAAATGAACGATGGTTATTCCCATTACAGAAAGATCAGAGAGTCTCTGCCTGATAATACCACAATGAATCTTTATCTATGCAGTTCCAAATTATCCAACAACACAAAGGCACGTTTTTCTAAAGAGGGGGGTAAGAAGTATGTCTGATATATGTATTGAAATTCTTGCAGGTCCCTATGAAGACTTTAATACTTATCACAGGCTCCTTAACTACATAGGTCAGAAAACCTATGTGGGAGGCTATGGCTTTTATCTCGATCCAAATATCACAATTGTTGAGCAATTCCAGCTAAGTGAAGCTTGTTCACAGCATAAAAGTTTGCGAAAGATGTGGCATTTTGCTATTATCTTCCCCCATCATTGGAAGCATGAAGAATTGCTGTATATAGGTAATAATATCTCTGAGATTTTCAAAAACGATTATCAGGTCCTTTTCGGCTTAGATACCGAAGAAGAAAATCCTCATCTACATTTTGGAATCAACGCTTTCAGCTACAATCCATGCTTCTCTCCACTGACCAGATGTAAAATGGAGGAATATATGTCCATGGTTCAGAGTTACTTCCATGCAAACTATCCTACATTGAATGTTGACTTGCTATTTCAGGGAAAGAGGTGGTAGATATGCTGGAGTCTTATGATGATATTCTGACAGTTGAAGAAGTAGCTGCTATATTGAAAGTTGGAATGACTCAGGCCTATAAACTTGTACGTACAGGAATTCTGAAAGCTTATAAAGAAGGAAAGGATTGGAAGATTCCGAAAGAAGCCCTTTACCGCTATATAAAAGAACGGGCAAAGATTTAGCTTTACATAGCTCACTGGACTAGGTTTAGTCCAGTGAGCCTTTGCTGTTTTCTATAATATATTTCAATACCGATTCTCTTGGTATCTTCCATCTTCTTCCAATACGGAACACCTCTATTTTTCCCTCTTTTAATAGCTGATATGCTGTATTCCTTCCAATGGATAGCATACTGCACATTTCTTCTACAGAAATCATTTCACATTTTTCTTTCAAATCCATAGTCTCATCCTCCTAAATCTTGTTTCCTATTTGTTCAATGTAATCCAAGATAAAGCAAGTTAATCGTCACTAAACGTACTGGTGCATTTATAATCAAACATAACTAACATAATAGTAAATATAAACTTTCTAGGAGGAAAATATCATGGATAAGCAAGAAAAAATTGATTTCTTATATGAATTAGCAGAGAAAAAATTTCAGGAAGCAGAGGAGAGAGAATACCAAACAAAGATAGCCCTGGAGAAGGCTGAGGCTAAATTATCAGATGCGAATGAAGCCTATAAAAAAATAGATAATGGATTTGATTCTCTACGAGAGGCCATGTCACGTTTTGAAGAGACAGTAGACTGTCTTGATACCCAGATAGATAAAATTTATAAGTATGGTACCAGTATCAATCCCCAATCCAACGCTGACTATAGTAAGCTCTTAAATATGATCGCTGACCTGACCAATTATACTATGATGATCCACTATGCTATCTGGGACCGTGTAGGTTGTGATATTTAATTCCTTTGATACAGCAAGTAAGGTTGGTATTGCACCAACCTTACTATTTCTTCATATTTTCTATTGTTCTTTTATATCAGGATTCCTTCTGCTTCTGCACGAAGTTCCAGGAATCTCCATATCCATTCAGGTTTATTCTCCTTTTCCTGACAGAGCCGTATAAGAGTCCTTTTTCCAACTCTGCGATCCATAAGTGTAAAAAGATAAGTCAAAGGGTTCTCCCAGGTTAGACATTCCTCAATAGAATACACATTCAGATATAGGTGCATGGCTTCCGCTACATCTTTGATTTCAAATAATCCCTTTCTTCTCTTTTCTTCCTCTGTAGGATAGCGTTCGCTTTTATAATATACGTCACTGTTTGCAATCATAATCTTCTCTTTTTTATCAATTACAATCCTGAAAAAGCGGTTATAGGAGCAAAAGACACAGTGACACCTGGAATTTGCAGGTGGCTCTGTCCGGTAATGGGGTCTGCAATATTCAAAATCATAGAAAACCCTTCCTTTTAAAGAAGGTGCCAGCCTTTCATACATTGCTTTTCGTGTTTTACTCCACATTATATATTCCTCCTCTGCACTTGCTTCACTGTTCTTCATTATATGCTTTCTTTTTGTTTCTTCTTTTTACTTTTGCCCTGGGCTCATATTTGCCGCAATGCTGACAATAGGTACGGTGACATGCATTCCGTCCTTTCTCGCACTTTCCAAGAGCAAGATAATATCTGCATGGTACTTCTCTGTATCTTGCCATAATTCTATTCTCCTAACTGTATAATCTGATTTTTGTCAATCCTATCATTCCTGGGATTTATAGTTATAAATCGGTTTTAAAATCTGTTGAACTGCAACTGTATCTGCAACTGCCTCCAGAATCTCCTGTATCCCACGATATGCAAAAGGCCCCTCTGACAGTGTCTCCTTGTTAAGACAGGAGCTGTAAATTCCTTTCATCTCTTTTTTATAAGCTGACACTGTATAGTATTCTTTCACTTTATCTTTTCTAAGAATTCTTCCAGAGCCGTGAGGTGCTGAATAATTCCATTCCTGATTTCCAAGCCCTGTTCCTAGCAGCAAACCATCTCTCATATTGATAGGAATCAGCACAGCTTCTCCCTTATGGGCTGAAACAGCACCCTTTCTCAGGATTCTGTCTTTCTTGTCTACATAGTTATGAACAGAAGAGCACTCCTCTATGATCTTCCATTTCATTCCTTTAACCAGTTCATCTAAAATTGCCTGCCTATTACAGGCTGCATACTCCTGGACAATCTGCATATCGTGAAGATAATCCTCCATCAGATTTCCTTCCAGGTATGTCAGCTCATATGGGATATGGAATTTCTTCTCCATCAGATATGCCTGGCCTTGACTTAAATAGAAATCAGTTACTTCTTTTCCAAGATGTCTGCTCCCTGTATGTATCACTACATACAGATTTCCATTTTCATCTTTATCCAATTCAATAAAATGATTGCCGCTGCCTAAGGTCCCAAGGCCTGCTTTCACTCGTTCCATTTGGATAGAACGGAAGCATTTCAGTTCTTCCAACTTTAACTGCTCAGCAAACCGATGGGGATTTTTGCGTATTCTGGAGCCAGCAGGTATATTTTCTCTGATCACCCTATCCAGTTTCTGAAATTCCACCTTGCTTTGTTTTAACCTTGCCATAGTAATTCCGCAGCCAATATCAATTCCCACAATATTAGGCAGAATTTTGTCTCCTATAGTAGAAGTGAATCCAATTGGACCTACCTTTCCGGGATGGACATCTGGCATGACCCGGATTTTACAATTTTGAAAAACATCATAATCGCATAGCTGCTGTATCTGAGCCAATGCATACTCTTCTATATTGTCTGTAAAGATCAAGGCTTCTGTATAAGCACCTTCTAGTATTCTCATAATTACTTTTCCTTTCCTCTCCGGTACTTTCTCTGAAAAAAGGTACAAAAAAAGCACCTCCCATTTTGGAGATGCAGAAAAATCCTGTTCTATTACTGTAATCCTTCAAAAACAACAGGGTATACGTTCCCAAGCCCTGAATTTATATCTCAATCCAGCACTTCCCAAGGATAATCTGTTCTCCAACTTTTTTACTTGTGATAACTGTGTTGATACGTTTCTTACTGTCATAATTATCCTCCTTTCTGTGCCTGGTTAATAAGTTTCTCTCTGTGGACTGATCCACTTGAACCCCAGTATAGTAAAACTAAAAAATATTGTCAAGATTTTTCTCCTTTTATATCTTCCCCATGATATATGTGGATGATACGGTACACTTATTTTTTATAAAAATGAATCCGGCTGGAAGGAGATAATCCCTCTTGCCGGATTTGCTAAAACTTTTTTATTCATTATCATCTATGCTTTCGATGGTCAATTCAGGATTAATTCTTTTTAAATACCTGTCAAACTGAGGTACCGTAAAATCAATTTCTCCATGTCCTGTAGAATAGATAATGCCTTTACTGATAAGCTGGGCTCTGGTCGGCGACACAGAACTTACCTTTTTTTCTAAAACCTCCGCCACATTAGAAATTGTACACGGCAGGTTTCCACAGCGGATCATAGCAAATAAAAAATCGTGTTCTTTTTTTGTACAGCGATCAAATCGTATCTTAAAGAATCCCTTATCCAGTTTGTCCAGAAAGATTGGTATCACATGTTCAACATCAGATTTTTTTATAATTTCACCCTCAGTTTCTTCCCAAATCGTATTACACAGTTCCTGAATGAAAAATGGGTATCCCTTACTCCACTCCTTTATTTCTTCTACTGCTTCTTCTTCATATTTTACTCCCAGCTCTACTGCTGGCTTTACAATAGCATCCACAGCTGCAGGTTCAGACAGCTCTGCGACCTCAATATATTGAAACAGACGTTCAGAATAAGATTTTACGTCTCCCAAAATTTTTAAAATCTTTGGTAATCCTGCACCGTATACAATAATAGGTAATCGTAGCTGATTTGCCCTGTGCAAAGCGTTTATCAGAGCTTCCATTTCATTAGATTTCATATATTGAATCTCATCTATAAAAAAGCAGATAGCCTTCTGGGCTTTTGCCGCCATTCTTCCCATTGCCACAAACATTTCTGTTAGATCATCTGACAAGACTCCTGAAGAAATATACATAGAAGGTTCTGAAAGCCCTGCTGTAAAAGTCTGTTCTTCTGGATTATAAGTCACCTGAAATGCCTGGAGTATTCCCAGTGCCTTATGTCCTAAAGCTTTTGCAGATTCTACGACGCTCATACGATGAATAATCTTTTTAGAAGCATTTGCTATCTGAATAATAAAGCTTCTTTTTTCTGCTATTTCGATATGGGTATACAAAACGTTCAATTCTTCTGCTTTTTCCTCAACAGCATTCAACAAAACTGTTTTTCCTACCCCTCTCAGCCCATAGTAAATGACTGACTTCTGTGGGTAACCCATTGCTACTGCTTCTAATATTTTATCAGCCTCTTCCAGCATACCTTCACGACCTGCTAAATAACGGGGCATGGCACCTGCCCCCGGTGTATACGGTGACGCATATCTTCTCATTGACTGCCTACCTCCTTCCAGTATTTATCCATTATAACTGAATCTCCTTTTTAATACAATCCTATTTACTTTAAAAGAAAGCAGCTAGGACTCTCCTATCAGCTTCTGCTCCTGGCAGCTTAATCTAATCATCTTTTTTGATAATTAATTCATTGATAATCAAATTCCTATAACCCTGAATTTGTATTGGTTTCGGCGTAC
>ERZ1643251.2902-NODE-2902-length-16685-cov-29.998557_pt1 | contig 16685 bp, 16 predicted proteins | sample MGYA00579261_ERZ1643251 | MGnify/ENA primary metagenome ERZ1643251 (study PRJEB29033, sample SAMEA4952267) | chicken gut metagenome | biome: Broiler Chicken; feature: Gastrointestinal Tract; material: Caecum | place: Ireland | collected 2018 | study: Broiler...
GAACATATTGGACATATTTGTCACGAGAGATGTGTCAAAACTGCTTAAATCTAGTTCGGTTAATGCACTGCAACGATAGAACATATATGACATATTTGTCACGAGAGATGTGTCAAAATCGCTTACATCTAGTTCGGTTAATGCGATGCAATTATTGAACATATATGACATATTTGTCACGAGTGATGTGTTAAAACTGCTTACATCTAGTTCGGTTAAGGCGCTGCACGATTGGAACATAGTGCTCATATTTGTCACGAGAGATGTGTTAAAACTGCTCAAATTTAGTTCGGTTAATTTGCTGCAATTTTCGAACATATTATTCATACCTGTCACGAGAGATGTATTAAAACTGCTTAAACCTAGTTCGGTTAAGGCGCTGCAACTAGAGAACATACCGGACATAGATGTCACGCTTGATGTGTCAAAACTGCTTACGTCTAGTGTGGTTAATTTGCTGCAATAAGAGAACATATATGACATATTCGTCACAAGAGATGTGTCAAAAATGTTGTTAAATGTTATTGATCTTAAATTGATTAATTGCCCAGAAGAAATTAAACTACCAAACAAATTATTTGAATTTTTTGGTGCATAAATTATTCCTGGTGAATAAATTGTTAATTCGGTTCCGTCAACATAGGCATACACCCCAAAGCAACTTGTGTTGCCCTTCGACCAATATGCAGTGCTGTTTTCATCTGTTGCACCAATTTGAATTGGTGTTCCCGTTGTTGGCTGAGTGTTTGTAAATTCTATTGAAGTTAGTGATGATGCACTTGGAATCTTGCTTTGCCAACGTCTATGCAAATAGCTTGCATTTTCTGTCCAACGAGCATAAAGAGTTGTTGCGGCAGTTGGTGTGTATTTTTCTCCACCATCTCCAACTTTGGAGCCACCAGTTGCACTTGGATACCAACCAGCAAATGCATATCCAGCTCTTGTTGGTGTTGGAAGAGTAACACTTCCAAGTGTCCAATTAGCATAAAGCGTAACAGTTGCACCATTTGTTGTTGTTAAATTCTTTACTGTTTGTTGATCGTTGTATACTTTTGCACCATTCGCACTTGTTGCCCAACCATTAAACGTTGCTGTGGCTGTTTGAGTGGTGTTTGTTGAACCTGTATAATTATTATTAAATGTAACTACATAACTTCTTGTATAGCCATTTGCAGTTAATCGTTTTTCTTCGTCATATGTGTGTGTTGAACTTGCAGTTGAACCATCTGTTGCTCCATTGCCATTGTATGACACGGTGTATGTGTATGCATTCCAACGAGCAAAAAGAGTATGTGCACTTGCGTTTGTTACCGTTGTTGAACTTGTAACTTTCTCTCCTCCTAACGCACTTGTGTACCAACCGGCAAAATCGTGTCCCAATCTTGTTGGTGTTGGAAGTGTGCCATAGGTAGAATTGTATTTTACCGTCAAAGAGGTTGGAGAAACGTTTCCACCATTTGGGTCTAACGTTACAACTATAGATGCCGTATCCCACTTTGCATAAAACGTTTTTGTTCCCCTTGTTTTTGCAGGAATGGAGGTTACTGCCTGACCAGTTAAATCTTGATTTTCATACCAACCAGCAAAAGTGTAGCCAGTTTTTGTTGCATAGGAACTGTCTGGCAATGCGAAAGCGCTTGTGCTTGAATATGTATAACTATTAATTTCATCTCCGCTAAGAGTTGCTCCTTCTCCAATGTTTAAAACAAGTGGATATGTTTCCTTGCCGAATTGCAACCCTCCTGTTGTTGTTTGATTAATAGACGACAAAGCATAAACTCCCGTTACCACTGCCAAAGTTAGCGCTACGGAAGATATGAACATCATTAAAATCATTTTAAATTTTTTTGACATATTTGACATACTTAACCTCTTAACTGCAAATTTGCATTTATTACGCTTGATGCACAACCCAAACAAGCATTTTTACAAACACATTATAAAAAAAACTTTTCGACAATGTCAAGCATAAAACGTCGATATTATTATAAATATAATAAAAAAAAATATAAGCCACAAATTTGTGACTTATTAATTCACAGCAATTTTAATTTTGCCTCAAATTTTCTATTGCCAATTCAAAAATATTTTTTACATATTCGTTTGAAAATGAATAATATATTTCTTTCCCCCTTTTTTGAGAACTAACAAATTTTGCCTTTTTTAAAACAATAAGTTGGTGAGACACTGCACTTTTAGTCATGTCTAAAATTGAAGCCAAATCACTTACGCAAACATTGTTGTTATCTAATACACTTAAAATGCTTATTCTTGTGTTGTCACTAAGCAAATGAAAAAATTTACTTAAATCCAACAGCAATTTGCTATTTGAAAACCCTTTTTTGTAAATTTTAACAACATCTTCATGTAAAATATTACAATCGCATTTTTTTATGCTTTTGCCCATTTAATACCTCCCAAGCCAATCTAAAATTTTTTATAATTTCAACATTTGCAATAAAATATTTATGGTTGAAAAATTATTCAATTATAATAATAACCTTTGCTTTACTTTTTGTCAACAAAACAAATAAGAATAATATTTTTTTTTCTTGCAATACTAAAATTGATTGCAAAATCAAAAAAATAAAAGGAGATAATTAAAATGGTTGTTGTAAACTACATTGCTTTTATCCTACTTGCAATAGGTGGCTTAAACTGGGGATTAATTGGAATTTTTAATTACAACCTTGTGTCTGCTATCTTTGGCGAAGAGCCAAACGTGTGGAGTTCTATTGTTTACATTTTAGTATTTTTGTCGGCACTATGGCTTTTGTTTTCAATAATTTACTCAGCTGGAACTTTGAGTTTTAAAGCATAATAAAAGGCAGTTTAAAACTGCCTTTTATTATTAAATAATTCACAGTTGAACAAATGTTCAATTTTAATGTAATTATTTTTATTATGTTTATATTTTTATTTTTAGCAAATAATACAAATATGATTTTAAAAAAAATATTATTATATTTAAGTGCTTTTGTCCCCTTATATTTTTTGGTTTTAGTTAAGATTTTAATTGATATTTTAAATGACAATTTATCTTTTAATGTTTTAAACTCATTTTCAATAATTTTGTTAATTTTTTTAATCATTTGTGGAATATATGGAGCAATAAAATCAATTAAACACGAAGAAACGAAATCAACAAAAATCAAAATTATTAATAAAAATTGCATTACTGAACAATATTTTTTGGGATATTTTTCACTTTTTGTGCTTTTTGCACTTAGTTTTGAACTTGAAAGAGTAAGCATGTTTGTTGTTTTTGTAATAGTAATTGTTTTAATCGGAATTGTTTATATTAAAAATGATCTGTTTTACATTAATCCGTTTTTAAACATTTTAGGCTACAATTTTTACGATATAACATTTGTAAATTTAGATGAAAACAAAGGCGAACAATTTGGGAAATTTTTTTGCAAAGGCACGCTTAATCTATCAAATGAAAAAATATACTTTGCTAAATTTAGTCATGAAAATTTTAGTATGATAGAAAAACATAAATAAGCAAAATATTTGCAAATATAATTGTGTGTTGATATACTTATGATATACTTATTTTATAGTTTTATAAAAAGAGAGGGCTTTTATGTTTAATTTAATACCACTTAGTTATGAGGGTGAATTTATTGAAATAACAACACTTTTCCGTGTGTTATTTCCCATTTTAACCTTAGTTTTTGTTATTGGGCTATTTTTTTTAGTTCCAACAAAATCAAAAAAGGCAACCACAATAACAAAAATAATAATAGCCTCGTTTTTAATAATAATGTATTTGATAAAAATTATCTTTAACGTTTTAAGAGCTTATTTAATAAATGCCGAAAATCACAATGTAGAACGATATTTAAAATTAGCGTTTGGGCTTGATATACCAAGCATAATGATTATATTGTCATGTGTAGTTTTATTTATTAGCGCTTTTTCCAATAAAGAATTTAAATTTGTTGAGTTTTTAAATTATTCATTGCTTGGAGTTGGGCTTCCAAGCGCATTCATATCATTATTTTCTGCCAACATAATAAGCTTGAATGACAATTATTACCACATATTAAATATTATTTCAATGCTTTTCAATACTGTGCTAATTTTTATTCCTCTATACCTTTTAAAAACAAAAGATATAAAAATAAACATGCTTAACTTTTGGTATGCGATTGCTGGATATATTTGCGCTTTATCAATTTGTATGACTTTATCTCTTGTAATAAGAGAAGGCAATTTTAGTGAAATGACATACTCCCAAACTCTTGCCAGCATTGGAATAAGAATTAATTTTCCATGGCATCTTTTAATTATTATTCCTATATTTTTAATAATTTCTTTTGTAATTACCTATATTTTATCGAAAATATTTAAAAAATATAGTTATTCAAATGAAAATTTTCAAGCTAAAGATAGTCAATTAAAGAAAAATGATTTTTTTGATTTATACGCTTTTGCAACAAAAACTGTTTGTTGCATGCAAGGATTTTTAATTTTGTTTATTTTGGCAGCAATAATTAGAAATCCATATGGTTCTTTGTGGGGAATATTTTGCTTAATACCTTTAATTATGACATTATTTTGTTTATTCGCAACATTTGAAATGGAAAAACAAGCTTTAATTAATGACGAAAATATCTTTAATAAAGACAACAAAATTGCAAAAAAAATTATTACTTATGTTTTTTTAGGAAATTTTATATTTGGTTTTTCATTTATGGGGCAAATTAAAAACGAAAGAGAATCTATTGTAGAACGAAAGCAACGCGAAGAAAAACGCAAAAACAGAATGTTAAATAACAAATAAAAAATAAAAAGAAGGCTTGTTTAAGCCTTCTTTAATTTTTTCTGTTCAATTTTTTCATGCTTTTTTATTAAAGCTTCAATTTTTTTTATGGTTTTATCTAGGTTATTATTTTCGATAACATAATCATAGTTTTTTGCATATCCCAATTCAAATTCCATTCTAGACATTCTTAAATCAATATCATGATCACCACGCGCCTTTAATCTTTTAATTAATTCCTCTTTTGGAGCAGTTAAAAATATAGATAGCACTTCAACTTTGCTTTTTAAAGCCCGTTTTAGATTTATTTGCCCCAATACGCCGATATCTTTTATAAAATGATTTTCTTTTTTCTTTATTTCATCAACGGATGATTTTAACATTCCATAAAAATTTTCATGAATTTCTTCATATTCGAACATTTCGCCATTTTTAATTTTATCTTCAAATTCTTCCTTTGTTAAATACAAATAAGGATTTTGCATATCTGCGTCTGTGCTTCGAGGTCGCCTTGTTGTGCATGTTTTTACAAGTTTAATATTATTGTATTTTTTTAATATCGCTGTTATAATTGTGTTTTTACCAACTCCTGCTGAGCCAGATATAATAATAAGCATAATAACCCCTTTTTAAATAGTTTTATATAATTTTACATTTACTGATAAACTATTTTATTTTAACACAAATGTGCTGACAAACAAAGCATTTTATTTTTTAATAAAAACTTTATTTAACAACACATTCAACCATACTATATTATATATATCTGTTAATTTTTTGTCAATCTAAAACATTTATACAACTGTGAAATTTGCCTTTACATTTTCACCAGAATCTGCATCTTGATAAGTTAGCCAATATCCGTATTCTTTTTCTTTTGTACTGTCCAATGGCAACCACTCAGCATATCCCCTTAATTCTCTTGGAGGATTTTCACTATATATTCCAGGAACTCCATAGCATATGTATTTTACGTTATCGTTTTCATATATTAACCCAAGGACATAATAATCGTCATTTTCATCATTTTCTATTTTCACCCATTTTGAAAACGGAATAATTTGCGACAAAAATTCTTCCTCTTGGTGTGCTGAAAAAAGTTTGTCAATATCTTCACTAATACTGTCATAAAATGTTTCCCTGTCATCTTCTTGTTGTTCTTCCTTAGAAAAAAACGCATACCTATATTTACAACTTGAACATTTTTCTTGGCAGTCAGTTTTTCTCATATTGTCGTCTATTTCTTGCTCTATGCGCTGTTGGTCTTCAAGTTCAATTTTATTATCGTCCAACACCTTTTTGCATTGTTCCATATCTTTTGCGCCTTCCATTTCTAAAACAGCCTGCGCTAATATTTGATCACTTATTTTCGTATTTTGCGTAGATCCATGCAAAATTGGTTTTACCTCTCCATGGTTAATGTTAATCACTGCACAAGAAAACTCTTCTAAGTTTAACGGGGTGTTAAATCTAAATGAATATTTTGAATTTGCAATTCTTGTCATGCCAGCTTTTACAACTCTTTCATCCTCTTTTAGTCCCAATGACAAAATACCACTAGGTTCGCTGTGAAAATTGTACAATTTAATTTGTCCAACAATGTCTCCGTCTTCTTTTTCAAAACTTGCAACAGCTTTTTCATTGCCACCATTTACATCAGATAGCACCAATGTTTTTTTAAATAACATATTGTTTCTCCTATAAAAAATTACACTATATATTATAGTGCAAACTTCATAACAATTGTTAATTATAAAATTACTATTATTGACTTATTGTGTCGAAATATGCTTTTGTTAAATCAACAAAATTTTCAACAGTTAAATTCTCTGCCCTTTTATTGAAATCAATATTACATTTTTTAAGCATAATTGTCACTTCATCTTTTGTTATATTCAATCCCTTTTGCAAATTATTATATATGGTTTTTCGGCGCATTAAGAAGGCATATTTTACTATTTGCAAAAATAACTTTTCGTCACATTCATATTTGCCATTTTCCAAATTTATCTGTACAACAGCAGAATCTACTTTTGGCATGGGAACAAAAACCCTTTTTGAAACATTTCTCAAAATTTTAACGTCTCCATAAAAATTTAACAAAACGGTAATGGCAGAATAATCTTTACTATTGCATTTTGCACTAAATCTTTCTGCAACTTCTTTTTGTACCATTATTGTTATTTTTTTTACTCGCTTTGTCTGCAAAATGAATTTTAAAATTAATGGAGTAGTAATATAATATGGCAAATTAGCAATTATTGAATATGAATCTTCAAAATAATTTTCAATATTTTTTATCTCTTCTTTTAAAGCATCTTTGTAAATAACCACAGCGTTGTTTATTTCACTCAAATTTTGTTGAATAACTGATTGCAAATTTTTGTCAATTTCATAACTTACAACTTTTTTGCATTTTTTTGCAATTATTTTAGTTAATGTTCCAGCCCCTGTGCCAATTTCAAGAACCTCATCTTCTTTTGAAATTTTTGCATCGCTGACTATAGAATTTAATAAATTAGTATCAAAAATAAAGTTTTGACCGTATTTTTTATTAAATTTTATTTCTTTTATATCCATAATCCTCCATTAAATTTTAAATATTTTTTTCACATTGTTTTCTATTGATTTTTCAAGGATTTTTAAATCAATATTTTTAATTTCACTTATTTTTTTTATTATTAAATTTACATTTTTAGGTTCATTTATTTGCCCCCTAAATGGAACCGGAGTAAGGTAAGGACAATCTGTCTCTGTAAAAATTCTATCCACGGGTGTTTTTTTTACGATATCAACCAAATTTTTAGCATTGTTAAAAGTAACCACTCCACCAAAAGACACATAAAATCCCATTGCGAGTATTTCCTTTAATATCTCCTCACTTTCATTAAAGCAATGAAAAATAACGCCGTTATTTAAATATTTTTTATATTCTCTAATAATTTGCATAGTATCACCTATTGCATCGCGAGAGTGAATTACAATTGGCAAACTCAGTTTGTTTGCCATTATTATTTGATTTATAAATACTTGTTTTTGAAGCTCTTTATTTTCTTTTGAATAATGATAATCAAGACCAATTTCTCCAACTGCCACCACTTTGTTAAAATTGCAAAGCTCAATTAATTTTTTTTCAACTTCACTATCATATTTTTCACAGTTTTCTGGATGAATACCAACAGTCGCATAAACATTTTGATACTCCTTTGATATCTTGATGGCTTCTTCACTAGAACTCAAATCATAAGACGAACATATTATCTTTTTTACATTGACAAGTTCAGCATTTTTGATAACATTTTCTAGCCTTTCCACCAAAATACGATCTTGAATATGTGCGTGTATATCTATAAACATAATAACTCCATAAATAATTATAACAGCAAAAAAAATAAAGTAAAGAAATTAAATGCACAAGCATATAATTTAACATGAATATAATTTGGACAATCCTCATGTTTTTAAGTTTAACAACGCTAATTTTTTCAGCGCCCGATTTAATAATTAGCACAATGATTAATGAATCGAAAAATGTTGTAGCCTTATGCATAAATTTAATTGCAATATACGCAGTGTGGATGGGAATTCTTGAAATCGTAGACAAAACAGGAATAAGCGAAAAATTGGCAAAATTTTTATATAAACCAATAAGAAAAATTTTTAGAATTGATGATAAAAATCAAATAAAATACATAGCACTCAATTTATCAGCGAATTTTTTAGGGCTTGGCAATGCAGCAACACCTAGTGGAATTAAAGCAATAAAAAGCATGGAAAACAACTTAAAAAAAACCAAATTTGCAATTTTAATGCTTATTGTTGTAAATTCAACAAGTATACAACTTTTGCCAACAACAGCAATTGGCCTTTTAGCAAGTGCTGGTTCAAATAATCCATCTAGTATAATCATTCCAACGCTTATAGCTACAACACTTTCTACAGTATTTGGTGTTTTTGTGTTGTTAATTTATGATAAGTTTAAAAAGAGTAAAAATGAGTAAATATTTAATTCCGGTATTATTAATATTATTAATTGTTTATGGAAGCATGAAAAAAGTAAATATTTACCAAAGTTTTTGCAGTGGTGCAAAAAATTCTATAAATTTGGTATATAATGTTTTTCCATATATTTGCGCCATAATGCTTTGTGTTGCACTGTTTAGATTAAGTGGACTTAGTTCACTACTTGTAAAAATGCTATCCCCATTATTTAGCCTTTTGGGAATACCCACAGAAGTTTCTGAACTCGTGTTGCTTAGACCATTTACTGGCAGTGGAAGTGTTAGCATTTTAGAAAATATTATTTCTAAATATGGAGCAGACAATTATATCTCAAGATGTGCATGTTGTATACTTTCCAGCAGTGAAACTGTTTTTTATGTTAGCGCAGTATATTTTGCAGATACAAAAATTAAAAACATAACCCCAGCCATTATCATTGCACTAATAGGCAACATAGTTGGGGCAATAGCATCGTGTTTGCTATGTAGAATAATTTAGCATATTAAAATTTCAATTATTTTTAATTATTTTCAATTTCATCAATCGTTAACTTATATATTTCTCTTTTTGGAATATGCCTTGCTTTTGCCACTATTTTAATAGCCTCATTTTTTTTAATTCCCTTTCTTAAAAGTTCATCAAGTTCTTGTTTTGGCGTTCTTTCGAATATTTTATCTTCTTTCGCTCTTCCTTCAACAATTAACACATACTCACCTTTAATTTTAATTTCTGGCAATTTGCTAAGATTAAAATATATTTTTTTTTCGTGAATTTTTGTAATTTCGTTAACTAAACAAGCCTTTCTATCTCCCAAATTTTCATGCAAAAACATAACATCTTTTTCAAGATTGTAAGGAGATACATAAAATATTAGCGTGCTTTTAATATCTTTTATTTTTTCAATTTGATTTTTTCTAATTTTATTGTTCTCGTCTAAAAAACCAATAAAAGTAAAAAATGAACTGTCAAAACCGCTTAAAATCAAACCCGAAAGGCACGCTGAAGCACCGGGAATGACTGTGTAATTAATGTTATTTTCTATCAATTTGTTAACTAAAATATGTCCCGGGTCAGAAATAAGTGGCATACCAGCGTCGCTAATAACAGCAACATCTTTATTTTGTTTTGCAAGATTTATTATTCCTTCTGCACTATTTTTTTCATTAAATTTATGATAACTAATAAGTTTTTTCGATATTTTATAAAAATTTAACAATTTTAAAGAATTTCGAGTGTCTTCGCAAGCTATAACATCAACGCTGTTTAACACCTCAATAGCTCTAAAGGTAATATCCTTTAAATTCCCTATTGGAGTAGCCACAAAATATATCATATTCAACCTCTATCCCTATATAATTTTTGTATTGTTTGAACATAGTCACCTTTTAAAGAATTCGTAACAAGTGTTGGCAAAATTTTAACTCCTTCTTTCCCACCCTTAACACATTCTATATAAACAGTATTGGCCTCCTTATTTATGTTTGGTTGTGCAAAAAAAAGTTTTTTAGGTTCTAAATTTTTTTGCTTTAATTGAAATATTAATTCGCATATTCTGCTTGCTGGATAAACCATATAAAATTTGCCCTTAAATTTTAGCATTTTTGTCACACAATTTAAAAGTTCATCAAGTGGCAAATATTTTTCGTGTTTGCATATTGCAATGCTTTCATTTTCACTTTGTTTACAAGTTTTGTTTTTAAAATATGGAGGATTGCAAAATATAACATCAACGTTAAAATCTATAAAATTTTTATAATCTTGAATTTTGCTTTCTATTATTTCTATGTTGTTTATTTTATTAAACTCAATATTTTTTTTTGCAAGTTCTGCATAATCATGTTGAATATCAAAAGCATAAATTTTTTTTGGATTTAATTTATAACTAACTAAAACCGAAATAATTCCACTTCCAGTGCCTATCTCTACGCAAATGTCATTTTTTTTTGCTTTTATAAAATTTGCAAGCAAAACACTATCGCTTGTAAAACAATATCCACTTTTAAATTGATATAACTTCAAATTGTTTAAATTTAAATCATCGAGTCTCAATTCTAAATCATTTAACATCATCTTCTTTATCAACTTTTTTAAATTTAATTTCATTTAATTCATATTCTTCAATTTCAAAACTGTCCTCACCAAGACAAAATTTTACTTGCACTGTGCTGTTTAATAAATTGTTATAAACAACTTGGCCTTTCCCTCTTTTGGTTTCAACAACGCTTCCTACTTTTGGCATTTTTTCAATTGTTTCCAAATAATGACTGTTTTCATATGCCAAACAGCACTTAAGCCTGCCACACAGCCCATTTATTTTTGTTGGATTTAAACTGATACCTTGATTTTTTGCCATTTTAATAGTAGAATGTTCAAATTCTTTTAAAAACAAATTACAGCAAATTTGACGTCCACAAGGGCCCAATCCACCAATAAGCTGAGTTTCAATCCTTGAACCTATTTGTTTCAATTCTATTCTAATTTTAAATGTGCTGGCGAGCTCTTTCACAAGTTCTCTAAAATCAACTCTGTTATCTGATGTAAAATTTATAACAACTTTTGTTCTTTCCAAATTCAACTCTGCGCTTGTAACTTTCATATCTAAATTTAATTTTAAGGCCAATTCTTCTGTTTTTTGCTTAATTTGTTTTTCTTTTAATAAATTTTCTGCCTTTATTTGCAAATCTTTTTCAGTAGCCAGTCTTAATACTTTTTTTAATTGGTCCGCATATTGATAATTTTCAACAACCTTAACATTGGAGCAAACGTGCCCAAGTTCATTGCCTCTTGCAGTATCTACAACAACAGTATCTCCTATTTTTAATTGTAAATTATTAGGTGAAAATGAATATGGTTTTCCCCCGTCAGTGTAACTTATGTCAATAATTTCTACTTGCATCTAAATTTAACCTCCAAAATTTTAACCAGCATTGTTTCAAATAACAAATTTAAAGATACATTTGAAAATCGCTTTTCATTAATTTGATTTATTAAGTTTATAATTTTAATAACCGAATTTATTGAAAATTCCTTTTTAATTTCAGCAAAATCTTTTATCAAATCCTTATCAACAACAAGATAGTCTTGGTTGCACAATAACATCAATAAATCTCTATAAAAACTTGACAAAATTGTAAGAATAATAATAAATTTATCTTTGTCAATTTTTTCATTCAAAAAATTTATTATTTGTGAACTTTGTTTTAAATGTATTACAATTTCTTTACAAAACTCATAAATTGCCAAATAATTTTCATTTTTTAATATTTCTAATGTCTTTCCAACATAACCCTGACCATACGTAATTGCCAAACTGTAATTTTCATTATTCCTAAAGGAATCAAAAATTTCTTTAATTTCATCTAAGCTAAAGCAAGGAACCTTAATTTTTAATAGTCTTGATTTAATTGTTTGTAAAACCTTATCCAAGTTCGAAGTTGTAATTAAAAAAAATACATTTTTAGGTGGTTCTTCTATAATCTTTAAGAGCTTATTTTGTGCCTCTATACTAGAATTGTCAATTCCATTAATTATTATTATTTTAAAATTTGCAATCATCGGTTTTTTATATGCCTGTTCAATTATATCCTTAGCATCAAAAACGCTAAATGCTTTTTCTTTTGGATAGTATAAAACGTCTGGATGTGAATTTTTTAAAATTTTTATACAGTTTTCGCAAGAAAAACAACCTGATTTTTTACATAACAAAGTCATTGCAAGAGCTGTTACAGCAAAAGCATTTGATGAAGCGTCAAGACTATGGAATAAATAACCTGACGACAACTTATTTTGCTGTTTATCTTGCAACAATTTTGTTATAAATGGCAACTTTAAAAAATATTTAATTAATTCCACGTAAAATATAATAGCACAATTTAAATATTTTGCAAAAAATTTATACAACAAAAACAATTTAATTATTTAAAACTAATATTTGACAAAAGCCTAACTATTTGTTATATTAACATAGGATTTCCCAAAGTCTATGTTGATGTATTATTTGCATAAAAATTTGCTTAAAAAAACTTAAATTTTGCTTATTTAATAAAAATCAATATTTAAAAAATAAACAACAAGAAATTAAAATTTTATTAATTATTAAACTAAACTTAAATATTTACAAATAAAAAATTAAACTATGTAATAATATGTTAATAAAATTTCATATAAGCAAAATTAACAAAACACTAAAAGTAAAAATTTACTATGTAAATGTATCGCATTAATATAATAGGTATTTTAAAAATAGAAATAGAATTTAAAGCCGTAAGAAACGAATTATTTATTGTGAATCATTAAAGGTATAATGTATATTTAACCTTTAATGGTAAATGGCGCACAACATTGGTAATTTTAAAATAGCCTAAATTTAACACCCAAAAAATACACAAAAATTTAATAAAAATCACATATGCTAATGTAGCACAGTCGGTAGTGCACCGCCTTGGTAAGATAAAAAATGGCAAATTTTACCACTCGAAAATCAACAAAATTTAACTCAAAAACTAAATATGCTAATGTAGCACAGTCGGTAGTGCACCGCCTTGGTAAGGCGGAGGTCACGGGTTCAAGTCCCGTCATTAGCTCCATAAAACAAAAATCGCTAAAAGCCTTATAAACAAAGGGATTTAGCGATTTTTTCTTTTCTATAATTTTTATCAATTTTTACCACAAAAAATCGGTAGGTACATTTTAGGTGCTCCGTAGGTACATAAAAAACTAAAAAAATAGACCGATTTTTAAGTGAAATTTCTAAAACTCAAAAATCGGTCTAAAACTGCCTAAATGTACTTAAAACTACCACGGTAGGTACATGTAGGTACACCATATTATAACTAATATATTATTATTTATATAAAAATGATATGAACATAATAAAAGTTTTGATTTGCTTCATTGGTTAATTTATATTCGTTAAATTATAAATTGTTTTAGATAATATATTTTGTTTGATCGCCAAATTTAACTTCTTGAGATTCTGCTGTAATTCCATAATTCAATATTTCTTCTTCATCTGCAAAATAATAATCAGTCGAACTTTTTGAATATAATTCTTTTAATTCTATATACTGATCTTCAGTATATTCAATTTCAATAATATCCTTAGGTTTAATTTCATATATTTTATAAAATTCTGAATACTCTATAGTGTTTTTTATACTTTTTAATTTATTCATTTTAATTTTATTAAATTTACAGCTTAAAATGTTTTTATCTAACAGTTCTTCTTTAAATTCTCTATAAAAATCTGTTTCCCTATCTTTATTACTATAGAACCAATCTAAAAATTTACTTATATATTTAGCTTTTATTCTAATTCTTAAATCTTTTTCACTTGTTGTATCTATGTTTATTTTATTATCAACTTTGAATTCTATTTCATTTAAAAAATTTTTTGCTGAATCGAAATATTTATACACCCCTCCAACAGGTTGAAATATATCTCTATTTCTATTTTTAACTAATAAATACTTGTTATTTATTTGAATTCTATATAGGTAAGATGGAGATAAACGTATTTCTAAATTTGGTTTAAAAATTTCGAAAAGTTTTAGTTTAAGTCCATATTTCCATCCTTTAAATTTCCCCAACAAATATGAACCAATTATAATAATAAATTCACATGCTAAAGAAATATATAGGGTTTCAAAATTGCCTGTTGCACAAAAAAGAATTATTATAACAATAAGTGCAACTAATGGCAAAAATATTGATAAAACTGCAATCATAATTATACCACCTTTACATAAAACTTTTTACTCTCTGCCACAACTACTTCATTCTTTATCACATAACATTTCACCCAGTGTCTACCAAAATAACTTGTATGTTCTGCCCTTTGGAATCGATGAGTAGAATTTAAATTAAAATATTCAGAATTTAACAATTCACCTCTTAACTGATTTGCTTTTATCGCTTCAGAACCTTTATTTGTTACTTGCCAAACAATGTCATATGGTTTTTGTATATTTGTCTCAGCAACAAACAACAATTGCATATTTTTATTTATTGGTTCATCAGAATTAAATTTATATTGATGTAATAAATATGAATCAACTTTATCAATTTTTTTTGTAGATTTATAACCTTTTATATTTACTTCCCCAATTATATTTTTATAATACTTAAGCTCTTCCAAGTATAAAATTTCATTAGAGTCGATATCTTTATTTATAAAATTAATTAAATTTTCATTATATCTTTCACCAAACATATCATATACTATCTCCAAATCAGAAGAATTGCCATAAATCAAATCTTTCAACTTTTTTGCATCTTTTTTTAATTGTTTTAACCATGCAAAAAATGCCATTTTTTTATAAGGATTACGTGCCCACTTGTCAGTAAAATTTTCTGCTGCATTCGCAGGATTAACTATTTTAAACATTCTATTACCTATTGTAAAATTTTCATCATACTTAAAATGAATAAAATCATCCATATCTTGCATCAAAATATAGTTTTCAATTCTGTCAACTACATTAAAGAATGCTTCATTAAGATCATCTTCTTGCAAATAAGCTTTTCCAGCTAATGTTGTAATTATTATAGATGAAATACTTTCTTTTTTTATCATAGAATCATTTATATTATCATCTTTTAAATTCTTAAAAAATATATCACGATGTCGTTTTAATAAAATTACAATATTTTGCAGTGTTGAACGAATAGTATATTTGGGAATAGCTTCAACCTTTATTCTATTTCTTTCTGCATATTCATCTAATTTTTTATGGTAATTTGATTTAGATATATTCCTAAACCATTTTAAAAATCCTTTCGGATTGCATGATTTATCCCATGGGTCTAAAATTTGTGAATATGTAGCACTGTCTTTATAAGGAATATAAACAATATCATTTAAAAAAGTTGGGATACTTGGCAAAATATCTATATGAAATTTACTTTTTTCATTATAATTTATAGTCCATGCTCTTTTCTTATCTTCTGGAGGTTCCATTCCGTGTATTTCAGTATATTTAATTATTTCTTCTCCCACTTTTTTCTTTAAATCATGTTGACTAATATTACTAGAATTATAAGCTTGAAGACAGCACATTATATCTAAATCAAATTCCGTTCCTTGTAAAGGGTTAACTGCAGTTCCTAAAGAAAATGATCCATGAATATAAATTAATGGTTTATCTTGTCTTATGCTAGAATCCTTTCTTCTAATGAAATCACTTAAGCTTTTATATCTATTACTTGCATCTTCATATTTAGATGTAGAAACTGCAATTATATCAACAATAGTTTTTAATATTTCTTTGGCTTTTTTCATTCAAGTTTATTCTCCTATTTTCTGTGTATATTATAACATAAAATCATAATATTTCTATACTTTTAGTAAAAATTAACTTTACATCTCATAATCTTTTTCTTTTTTCTTTCTTCGTTTTCTTTTTTCAAGTAATTCTTCTAGCAAATCATCATATTCTTCGTCTGTCATACTTAAAAGCAAATCATGTTTTTTGTTTTCCAATTCTTCTTGCCTTCGCTTCTCATCTTCATAGAGTTTCTCTTGTTTAATTTTTTCATTTAACTTTTCTGTTGTATTTCGTATATATTCATTATCAACGGAGTTGTAAACAGTAATTGTTGTTTTCACATCACGATGACCTAAAAGTTGTTGAATTACTTTTGGATTTTCGTTCATTTCAAAAAGCATATTTGAAAATGTATGTCTTAGTCCATGAAAATGAATATTATACTTATCTAAATCGTGTCGCCTTTTAAATCTATCAAACACCATTCTACAACCAGAATATGTTCTAACACTTCCGTCGTCATTAGCGAAAACATATGATGTTGGCGCAGTTAATTCTGCGGTTACATTTTTATTAGTCTTTTCTCTATTATTTTGTTTTTCTTTCCAAGTTTGCAATGTATCAACTACAATGTCTGTAATTGGGAT
>ERZ1643251.2903-NODE-2903-length-16675-cov-4.851745_pt1 | contig 16675 bp, 12 predicted proteins | sample MGYA00579261_ERZ1643251 | MGnify/ENA primary metagenome ERZ1643251 (study PRJEB29033, sample SAMEA4952267) | chicken gut metagenome | biome: Broiler Chicken; feature: Gastrointestinal Tract; material: Caecum | place: Ireland | collected 2018 | study: Broiler...
AGGGAAGTCATTTTGGCTTCCCTTCTTTTGTGGTTTGAATTCTTGAATACTGGACTTGTGGTTTGAATTCTTGAATACTGGACTTGAGGGGAGGCAAGAAAATAAATTTTATTTATTTTCGCAGGTCGGAGGGCTCTACCGACGACTTGACAGCCCTCGACTTGGGCTGTCAACCGTGCGCCGCGCACAAGCGGCAAGTCCCGTCAGCTCAACCACAAAAAGGGCACAGAAGTAAATTCTGTGCCCTTTTTGTGTGTCGTTTCAATCCCTTAATTTAATTTTTTTTGCGCCTTAGCTCACCGTCGCGCTCGATAACTCCGTTTAGAACCTCAACAGCCGAAGCAATTATTTTTTCAGCTGTTTTTATTCCCTCATCGTCGGACTGCTCTCTTTTGCCGTACTTATAAGGCGAAAGTTCCGCACGCGCACCCTGTATGAGCGATGAAATCTTGCCAAAGTCGGAATAGCGCTCTTTTTCCGAGAGCATTGTCGCCGTATATGCAAGACTATCCGCTTTATATATTGCACGTGTAACGCTCTTTATAAAATCCATCCGCTTTGCATTAGTATCGATGTCTGCCATATCTGTTTGCAAAGCACTAAGTTTCTTTTTAAATTCGCTGTGTTTAGGCAGACGGGTGTATTTATGCAATAGCGCCAACAAAATAATGCTGACGACAATTATTGCGCCATAAACACAGTACTGTATTATGATATTTAGAGTTTGAGAATTTATCTGCGCTGATCCTGCTTGCGAAGATGCGATTGCTGCCAACAGAAAGTTATTCATCAGTCCCCCTCCTTTTTGCAAGAATCGATTTTTACCTTGCGCGAAGACGGTTCACCGCCGCAATTGCGCACAGCCTTATAAATAATCTGCCTGACATCATTTTTAGCGTTGCCGTAATTTTCGGTAGATGCCCATGCATAAGCCGTACACTTAATTGTATCTTCGCCGAAAGCATCTATTGAAACAGAGGGTTCCGGCGTATTGATAATATTTTCGCTGGCATACAATTCCTTGACAATACGCTGCGAAATCAGACCGGCATCGGCACTATAAGAGATATAAAAAGGCAGTTCAACGCGCCTTAACGGCATATTGCTTTCATTGACGAGCGTTTGCGAAAGAACATCGCTGTTTGGAATGATGACTTCCTCGTTATTGAACGTTAAAATTTTCGTGTTGAACAGCCTGATGTCCTGCACGGTTCCTTCCCGACCGTTTATCATAATCACATCGCCTTTTTTAAAAGGCTTTGTAAAAATGATTATAACTCCGTTTGCGAGACTTGCAAGACTGTCCTGCAATGCAAGGGCAATTGCGAGAGCGATAGCAGAAAAGGCTGCAATTATGCCCGCAGTAGATATTCCCAATGAGCTTGCCACCACTATTACAAGAACAACATACAAAATTACAGTAATAACAGAGATAACGAACGTAGCCGCAGCATTGTCTAACCTGCTTTTTAGTGCGACGCGCCTGACAATCATACGCACTATTTTTAAAATAACCAATCCGAGCAGAGCAAATGCTACCGTGCGTACTATCGTAAGTCCGCCGTCGCTTGCAAAGCGTGAGAAAAAGGCGACTATTTCATTCCATAAATTTTCCACACATGGTCTCCTTATAAATTGTTTTTAAGGCAGCCGTCCGTCGGGCGGCTGCCTTAAATATAATTATTGACTTTTGTTAAGCAACCGAAACGCTGCCATTGTTGTTTGTAATTACAACATCTGTGCCATTAAAATCAAGTGTAAGCGTTTTTACGTTGCCGTTTATTGAAACTTCATATCCGTCGCACATTACACCGTTGAGAAGATACAGCGGCGCACCTTCTTTTACGACACAGCTGAGAGTGCCTTGACCTATCTGAGTTTCTTCTATGTTAAAATCGCTGTAATCCCAATCGGAAACGTCATAAACTTCGGTATTGCCCGAACTGCCAACCGTCGCATTTACAGAAACACGATCGCCGTCGAGGGTAAGCGTACACCTTACCGTGCCTCCTGCGGCAAAATCGAAAGCCGTAAAGTAAATCTGCAACTTACCGTCCTCGCTGAGCTGAACGGAAGGCGTTCTTATTACACCGTTGATTGTAGTTGTAAGCGAAACCTGCTCATTTACGCCTCCAACGGTAGCGGACACGCCGATCGTGATATCTGTATCGTCATCGACAGCAACAATGTATGTGCCCACAAATGAGGATAAATCAGTATCTATTTTATTGCTGTATATCGTCTGCGAATCTCCGGATGCAACGGTAACCTGTCCGCCCGTGAAGGTTGCGGTGTGAACAGCATTTGACCGCATAAACGTGACGATAACCTCGCCGGGGTTTGAAACAATGCCGGTAACATTTACATCTACACCGTTATAGTTGACAGATCCATCGGAGCCGAGAATAATATATTCGCTTCCGTTGCTGTACATGCCTATAACTTCGGCAAGGTCGGGAATGCAGTAAACGAGCGAGTCATACGTTGCATAAAGTCTGTCAACTATTTCAACAATATAGTTCTGACCGTCGACCGCATATACAAGCGTGATAGTCTCCGTTCCTCCGCTTACGCCTATGTGAATCGAATAATCATTCCTGTCAACTTTGAGCAAATTTGTATTGCCTGTTGACGCGTCATAGGATGAAAGGTTAAGTCCGCCCTCTTCATCTATGCTTATCGAAGACTGAACATATCGACCATAGTAGACAAACGTTGTACCAAACAACTCTTCAAAAGTGTTTTGCGCAACATAGAATCTGCTTTGCTCGTCGGAAGTGGAAATATTGCCCGAGCTATCAATATCGACAGCCTCCAATACAGCATCGAGACCTGTCGACGACGGGAACAGAGTATAACGATTGTAATGTGAATCGGGAACCATTTCCCCCTCGTTGATCGTTACATAGAGCTCCGGAGTATCGGTCGTGCGCACGGCGCCATAACCCCACGAGAAGTAATAGCTGTCTGCACCGTCGACAGTAACTATTCCCGTTTCAAAATTGAAACGAAGCGTTTCGGGAGTCAACCCGCCGGTAGTAAAATAGTCGTCGCCTTCGTTTAAAGCCTGTGTCATGGTTTCTATCGCCGTGGGCAGATAATCTTCGGTGAGGTAAGTTGAATATGCAGCGTAGCTGCCGCCGGTACCAACGATAGTCCAATAAATGCCTTGGGTATTGACGAGAGCCAAATTAAACGTAACGCTGCCCGAAGTGCCGAGACCTGAGTCTGTATAGGAATAAGCAATAGTCCCGAGGTCTTCAAGATAGGTGAACCTGCTGCCTGTACCCGGGCGAACATCATCGCCGTCTACATCTTTTGTAGTTATAGTAAGGGCATAGTCTTCGTCAATAGTAAGAATTTCAGAATTGGATGTAAAAGTCTGCACAAACTGGCGCTTGGCATTTTCACGGAAATAATAACCGCTGCGCTGCGATCTGTTAGATTCCATATAAAAAACATCTTCGGAACCTTCAACCGCGCGGATTACATAAGTGTAATCGTTTGCTGTGCCAGGAACGGTAAAGGAATATACAAGCTCTCCGTCATCAATGTAGTGAGAAAGCTGATATGAAGTGCCTTCAAAAATTATATTCTGGTCATCATTGAATACAACATCGCCGCCATTTGCAAGGTTGGTGCCTATTGACCACTCACCTTCTCCGTCTTCATCGCCGGGCAACCACTCAGGATTGTACGCGGCATAAACTTCCGAACCTTCAAGCGAGACGAGCTTGGTTTCTTCGTTTGTATATATAAGCGCATGTTCAACCGAAGTATCCTCGTCGCGGAACCAAATGCCCGCGCCGAAAGCGCCAAATCCCGCAGTTGCCGTCATTTCCTGTCCCTGATAGGTTACGGTGCTGTTGACGAGATCAATGCTCAGCTCTTCTCCTTCTGCATTTAAATACGTCGAGGAAAATACAGGGGTGTAAGCTTCAACTTCAAGCGTGCCCATGGATGTACCGTCATTCATATAGACTGCTTCACCGCTGTAATAGAAGAAATAATTTGTTTCAGGCACATAGAACGTTATGCCGTAATTTTCGCCCTGGCTTTCAAAAATGGTTACTGCCTGATAAGGTTCAGCGGTAGTTACCCCCGAACGATTGCACACCCTCCAACTGAAATAACCTTCGTCATCTACGGTATCGGAAATAACGTAATAATACGAAGTTTCATCGGCGCTATACCATGCGCCGGCATACCTTGATGCTTCGACAAGGAAAGTGCTGTAAAGCTGATTGTCGGCTACGGAAATCATTTCTAACGCCCCGGCATCATTAAGGGAAATAGTGTAATCTACTCCGTCTGCGGTACATGAAATTACGATTTCAGCATCTGCGCCTGTAACATCTGTAATTTCAAAAGACTGAGTTCCCTCCAACGTACCTTCGGCAAGATTTAAAACGCCGGCTTCGCTTACCCAATCGAAAAGAGCGTAAGCGCCGAGTGCCTCGGTAAAATCCGTGTCATTATCGTCCGGCGGATCTACAATGCCGGGATCGTCGGGGTCAGGCGGATTGTTTACTTCACCGTTCGTGCAAGCACATATTACGCCTGCGCCGAGAGAGAGTACCCCTGCCAAAAGCAGTGCAAATTTTTTCATCGTATGTCAAATCCTCCAAAAAAGATAAACGTAACTAAATCTAACATTTATAAATTTTTCATGAATTATTATACAAAATACAGCCTTATTTTGTCAATCGTTTGGAGCGCGACTGAACAAATCAGCTATCGTATGTACTTAAATAAAGTATCAGTTTTGCTTAATTATCTGATATTTTTTATCATCATGCGGATTATTTCCTCGTCAGTCTCGCGCATACCGTTACGGGCGAGATCACCGACATTGCGTATGGTGTTCTCAACTCCTTTTTCAAGTATGCCGTCGCCGCCGAGAAACTCGCTGCCACGCGCATTCATCTCCATTGCGACAAGCCCGGCCTCTACCGCCGATGCAACTTTCGCCGCGCAGCTTGATTTAGCGCCGTCGCATATGACGCCCGACTCTATCGCCAGCGCATTCACCACAGTATGAGCAATCTGGTCATAGCCGCCGCCGCGCAGATAGCATACTCCCGCACCCGCTCCGCAGCCGGCGCTTACCGCTCCGCAATACGCCGAAAGGCAGCCTATGCCCGCCTTTAAATGTATAGTTACCAGATCGGAAACAACGAGGGCGCGCAACAGCTTTTCACGCGGGGAGTTGAAATGTTTTGCGTAGACGACAACGGGCAAAGACGCCGTCATGCCCTGGTTGCCGCTGCCAGAAACGATAACGACGGGCAGTTCGCATCCGTTCATGCGCGCGTCGGATCCCGCAGCCGCAGTAGCTTTGGCTCGATTGTGTACGTCGTCGCCGAAAGCATCGATTAAAATTTTTCCGATGCGGGCGCCGTAATCGTTTTTCAGCCCCTCTTTGGCTATCGCGCTGTTATATTCAATCTGTCTTTCAAGCATGTCCTCAACATCGGCAAGGTCAACGCAATCAGCAAAGTCGACAATATCCTGCACTGTTAGGTCGCTTTTAAATTGAGCGAGCATACCGGTATGTTCTTCGGAAGCGTCTTTATCAAACAGGACTTCACCGTTTCTCTCTATGCGCACGACGTTAGTATGACTGCCTGTAATGCGCACGAAGGAATATTCATGACCGCTGTAACAGGTTATGCCTATATCAAATACACACCCTGTGTCTGATTGCTCTACGGAAATAACGCAGCGTGTGAGAAAATTGCTTATGTTTACCCTGTCGTTTTGTGTTATGCCGGCAAGGACTTCAAGTTTAGCCTCCTCGTTGCCTGCAACAATCCCCGCGGCTACCGCGGCAGGTATTCCGCGCATGCCGTCGGTGTTGGGCACGATAACGCTCTTTACATTCTTTAAAATATTTCCGCTGACGGCGACGTCTACCTTGTCAGGGATTGCGCCCAATGTTTTGCGGGCGAGAGCTGCGGCATACGCCACGGCGACAGGTTCGGTGCAGCCCATTGCAGGGACGAGTTCGTCCCTTAAAACGGCAAGACATCCTTGGTAAATCTCTTTTTTCATACAATCAGCATACTGCCAAAAGCAGTCAAATGTCAAGCAAAACGGGGGTATAACAATCGCATATGCTAAACATTAATATAATATATGTCACGCACGCGCGCGACATATCATAATAACTTGACAGCGGGCGCATCGTTGCGTATAATTTATTAATAAATGCATAAATGCACAAATACGGAGGCAAAGATTATGACACCGACAGTCAGACGGCTGCATATGTGGTATGGCATATTTCTTGCAGTGTTCACGATGGTTGTAGGAATACTGTTCATATCGCAGGCTGCCGACATTTATTACAGCGGAGTCGGATACTCGCGTGAGCTCGTGGTCGAGCGATGCACGGCGATAACCGCTCCGTTCTGGATATGGGTTACGGCGGTAATCGCAGGCGGAATTATCTGGACGGTCTTCCCAGAAGACAAGAAAAAGTTAAAGCGATTGCCTGACGCGCGCGGCGATGCCGAAAGATTTTATAAGCTTGCGGCGAAGGAGAGCGACAAGCCAGGCTTCGATGAGGCGGCTCAGGCAGTTGCCCGCGACGCAAAGATAAGAAAGATTGTATGGCTGAGCTGCATGGGCGTGTGCCTTGTGTGCGCAGCCGTGGGAATGGCGTTTTTGTTCAACCTCCCCTCCTATCCTTCCGACCCCAACGATGCTATTTTAGGGCTCGTGCGCAGCGTATTGCCCTGCGTTCTCGTTGCTTTTGCCGCATGTATCGGCGCGACGATTTACGACGGCATAGCCGCAAAAAAGGTTCTTCCCCACGTAAAAAAGATGCTCGCCCTCGGGGGGCGCTCGCAGGAGCAGGCGCAACCTGGAAAGATTGCGTTCGCACTGCAATCCCCCATCACCCTTCTTATAGTGAGAATAGCCATTATTATAGTTGCTATCGTATTTATTGTTTTAGGCATATTCAACGGCGGAATGAACGATGTTCTTATTAAGGCAATCAATATCTGTACAGAGTGTATCGGAATGGGGTGAGGCTAATGAAAAATTTTTTGATTAAAACGGGCGGATTTTTTAAAAAAATCGGTCTTTGGATAAAAAACCATGCGCCGACGAGGCGGAGAATAATTCAACTCTATGCAGCATTACTCACAAATGCAAATATAAAAGGTCTTTTTTCGGGTATGCTCTATGGCGGCGGAACAAAAAATGTGTGTGTTCCCGGACTAAATTGTTATTCATGCCCAAGCACCGTTGCTTCTTGCCCCCTCGGAGCCTTGCAAAACGCGTTAGCCGGTTCAGGGACAAAAACACCGGTTTATATTTTAGGCATACTTGCACTACTCGGAATAATGTTGGGAAGAGTTATATGTGGTTTTCTTTGTCCTACCGGGCTTATACAAGACTTACTCTATAAAATAAAGACACCAAAGTTAAAGAAAAATAAAATAACGCGTATACTTTCTTATTTCAAGTATGTGCTTCTTGTCGGCCTTGTAGTTGCAATTCCCCTTGCGTATATGTTGCAGAATACTCCTGTTCCCGGGTTCTGTAAATATATCTGCCCGTCAGGGACGCTTGGTGGAGCGATACTTCTGCTTTTAAACCCTGCAAACGCTTCGTACTTCGATATGCTGGGAGGGTTATTTACATGGAAGTTTGCTGTTCTGATCGTCATTCTAGTGGCGAGCGTGTTCATTTACCGCCCCTTCTGCCGCTTTATATGCCCACTCGGCGCAATTTACGGCTTCTTCAATAAAATTGCACTACTCGGCGTTAAAGTCGATAAAGATAAATGTACCGACTGCGGACTGTGCGTTGCACACTGCAAAATGGACATAAAGCACGTGGGCGATCATGAATGCATAAATTGTGGTGAATGCATTAAGGTTTGCCCCACGAAAGCAATTGTTTGGAAGGGCTCTTCGATATTTGTAAAGCCCAACGATATTGAAAACGATTTAGCTGTAAAAGTTCCCCTGACAAACTTTGTTCAGCCTGTTGCGGCAGGTGCAGGCGGCGAGGGCGACAGCGTTGTTCTTTCGCAGGCGACTGAAATACGGACGCCGGTCACGTCTACGGCAGGCGCAACAGCCGCGCCTATGCGCAAAATCTACCGCAAAAGACCTTACATAGGGCCCAAAGGACAGCAGATATTAAAAATTGTTGCAGTTGTACTTGCTTCCTTATTGCTTGTTGGAGCAATTGTATATTACAATTTCTTTGATTCAAGCGCAAGGGAAAGAATTGTAATAGCCGTCGGCGAAGATTGTCCCGAATTTTCAATACCTATATTAAATGGCGAAGAAGGCGACACTTACGAACTTGAAGATTCCCGAGGAAGAATTACAATCTTAAACTTCTGGGGAACATGGTGCGGCCCGTGCGTGCGCGAATTACCGGAATTTGAAGAGATTGCAAATAACTATGCTGACGACGTAACGGTTATTGCCATTGGAGATTATTACGAGTCACGCGAAACCGTACTGAATTTCATTCCGAGCGAAATAGGTTCACAAGGCAAAACAGACTGGTCTGATTGGACGCTTACATTTGCTCACGATGTAGAACAACAAGACGGCTCTTCCGTATACGAACTTCTTGGCGGCGTAAACGCTTATCCGATGACATTGATTCTCGATGAAAACGGGGTAATATCGTTTATCCGTGAAGGCAGTTTATCATATGAAGAACTTGAAAGTCAGGTACTTACTATTTTAAATAATGCTGAATAAGCTTTTAAATCGCTTTTTCATTTAATATTTTTGTGGCACTACAATAATTTATTTCATCCCACCGCAGATAAATCCACTTTATATTTAATTTTCTTTCTTCTCCCTACCCCCATTTTGATTTTGAGCTATTTTTATTATATCTTTATAGGATATAATCAAAAAAGTCCCGTTGCAAAGCAACGGGACTTTTTTGATTATGAAACTTACGCTGCAACTACCTGAACCGTATAGCTGTATACTCCGAGTTGCGTATCGTACTGCGTATTGTCGAAAGAGTATCCTTCAGGAACATTTTCAAGATGAATCTGATAATACTTATTTTCTTCAATGCCGCTTATTACAGCTGTACCGTTCTCGTCTACAAGAACACCTCTGAGACAGGTTCCAAGTATACCCGCTTCATAGTCATCATATATACAGAGCTGTACACCTACACCTTCAACAGGACTTCCGTCTTCGTAGGTAACGGTAACAGAAATTGTTCCATCAAAAGCTTCATTAGTATCGCCATTTCCGCAAGCGGCAAGAGCGAATGCAAAAACAGCGAGGCAAACTGTAAGGCAGAGCAAAAGCGCCGCTTTAATTCTTTTAGCCATATAAATTTATCTCCTTAAAATATAAAATCAATTATTTTTTATAATTCTTTTGCGGCGGATTTCTCCGCCGCAAAAGCAAAACTTGATTGTTAATTGCTATTAATCGAAAGTCTCGATGTAGTAGCAAAGCTGCATCCATGCATTATCTGTCAAGCGGTCTTCAAGCTCCATGAGAATTTGAAGAATTTCAACAATGCGGTCATTAGCAACTACAAATCCATACGAATTCGGGTTTTCAAGAAGTTCGGTCATTTCAGCGGTGAAATCTTGTTTCTGTTCATCGGTAAGAAGATCATACCTGTTTACAAACTCACCACCGTTCTGCTCAATAAATTGATCTCTTGTACCGCCTTCTGCGATATAAGCATCAAGCTGTTCATTCCAGCGTGCTTCAAGATAATCGTAATACTTCTTATAATAACCGTTTTCTGTGAAGTCGAAGCCGTAGCCTTCGATAACGGTATCAACACCGCCAATAGTAACTTCAAGTTTTTGATTTTGCAACCAATTCGTAAGGGGCATTGTGCTGAATGTAGTGCCGTTTGCGACATCGAGATACAGAAGACCATAATCGGTGCCGTCGTCGCCTACCGCATAGTAATTGCCGTCGCTACGAAGCTCAGCATTTACATACGTATTCAAGAAGATCTCACCGGTCGTTTCGTCATACGAGTATGCATCCGAAGCAGCGGGTCTGATAATAAAATCTTCATCGTAGAAGGCTATGTTTAAATCAAAGCTTCCTGTAATATTGTTATCGGTAAGAGCACATGCAATATAATATGTTTCGCCTGCCGTCAACTGATATACGAGAGAGAAGTTTCCGCCCGTTCCGTTTGAATCAGCTTCCGCAATATATCGGGGATTGCTTGAATCGCCATAGTTTTCGTCAAACAACCATGCAACTGTACCTACACCGCCTTCACTTACATTGTCGGCGGCAATATTGGATGAAGTAAAGACATAAGCTGACGAAGTTGTAGGCGTAAATGAGAATACTATGCCGCGCGGCGCCTTGGGGAAAGTTTCGATATTTTCATAAGTTCCCATTCCCACTTCGATCGCCGTATCGATAAGCAGACCTGCAATAGGATCGGTTATTTCTTCAGCCGCATTGCCGTATTGACGATAATAACGGCAGATCTCTAACCATTCCTGTTCATTGTCATTCGCATTGGAATTTCCGAGTGCGGCTACAATTTCAACAAGCAAATCTTTAAGTTCCTGCGTTACCGGCGTAAGAGCAACTCCTCCCGAAGAAAGCGAATTCGCCATAGTCGTTACACGCGAATAACGCGCATACCATGCATAATCCTCTATGGTGTCGAAATTTTCATATACAGGCTCGTCATCTACGGTACCGAGGTACTCACCGACAAGGACATACTGAGGAGAATTTTCATCGATATATCCGCCGGCATAGGAATTTCTTGCCGTAATTGCCTGTGTATACAGTCCCGAACCCCAAAGAGTATCATTTATCATTTCGGCAAGGAGATAAGGGCCGTCTGCCGTACCAACATGGTAATAACCATCTTCTTCATTATATACGGGAGTGATATAATCTTCATAATATGCATTGTCAGGATCGGTATCGTTAAGGTTAGTCGCCGCCTGACGAAGCATATTGAGACCTATGTTATTCTCGTTAAGTTCATTGACATCGGTGACGCGCAGATTTGAAATATATGCCGTATCGTCGCCTACGTCACTGCCCGTATCTTTTTGATAGGTAAATGAAAGCGTGTGTTCGGTTCCGTCACCTACAAAAGCATAGCATGTTTCCCAATCGGTTTCCTGAATACCGGAGAACGAACCCATTATCATATTGTCAACAATGGCATATAAAATATCGCTTGTCTCTGTACTCGTGTTATAATCAAATGCCAGGACTTCACCTTCGGCAAGGTTAAACCTTACGGATACAAGCGACCAGCTTCCTGCATAGCCGGAGTTGGAACTATAAATGCTGTTGCCGTCTTCGCTGACGAGCCAAGGCCAGTTATATTCGCTTGTGTAGTCCCATTCAAAAGTTATGTCTTTGCCTTCAAGGGAATCGGAAGAAATTGCTGCTGCGATGTCTTCAATATCGGGGTTTTCATATGTGGGAGGAGTAAGCTCCCAATCATTGCCTACCTGAGAATTATCATAATCATCTCCGGTGTATCTTTCGAACCAGTTTCTGAATGTGTTTGCATCCGTTATAGACCCTGTTTCGATCATGCAGATCACACCATAACGGTCAATTATGAAATTAGTAGGATAAGCCGATACGTTAAAAGGAACCGAATATGAGGCCGTATTGCGATCAGATGCGACATCCCATGTCATTTCATACTGTTCTTTAAAGTTAACAACACCTTCTTCTGTATCGCCAGGCAAGTAATAATCGTCGATTGAAATAATTTCTACCACATCATCAAAATCCCTGTAAGCCTGACCCATGGGGCCAACTTCATTTATGCAAGGCTGACATGTAGTATAGAAGAAGTTTATCATTACCATCTCTTTACCTTCGTCAAATGCATCGGCAAGAGTTTTTTCTTCACGAACAATATTTCCTTCTTCATCACGGCTGAGCGCTTCGTAGGTAAAGTTATAAATAACGTCACCCTCTTCATAAACTGTTCCTGCCGGAGCATCCTCCATAATTATGGAACTTGAAAGAGTAATTACGATAGGCGTTCCCGTGAGATCGGTTACATATTCGCTCTGCGTAGGTCTGAAACCTGCGGGGAGAGAATCAGAATCAAGCTCCACATTATATTCCGCAGGGGTAACGTCCTCAAAAACGACCTGACCGTTATCGCCTGTTACAAGAGACCTGACAGTCGTTCCATTCTGAACAAGGCTGACTGCTGCCCTGCTTACGGGATTTTCTGCCGTATCCTGGACAGTTACAGTGTAGTCTATGGGACCTGTCGGCGTATCTGTTACGTTATCGCCACAGGCTGCGGCAAAAACGAGAGAAACTGCCAGAAGCACGCCCATAAACACGCTTAGAAGCTTCTTCATAAAGTCCTCCGAAAATGTATTATTTCACGCCGAGTATATAAACGGCGTTCCGCCTTTCAAGAATATCGGCGGGATAAAATGAAACCAAATTTTTTGTGATTATTTTATCACAATGAAAGTGTAAGCACAACAAAATAAAGTTATTTTATTTATTGTATTTAATTATGACAAGCAAAACTAAAACTTATCGTTAGAAAGCAAAATCAACCGCGCATGCCAAAATACATCAATACAAGAACGCATACGAAAACGACGATAAAACATAAAAAATACGGCATGAAGTGCATGAATACACCGCGATAAATGGCGCGCCTCTCTTTTTTACTGAGATTAAGCGCGTTGATTTCGTCGCGCCGCTTGCGATCCTGTTTAGTTTCGTAAGGGCCTACGCCGTCCATGTCGGCAATAACTCTGCCATCGTCGACGAAAACAGATTTTTCTTTCTTTTGCTTATCTTTCACATTTTCACCTTAATCTTGGGGATAGAGATGACATGCAACCATATGCCCGTTGCCGTAGTCCTTGAATTTAGGTGCAATTTCTTTGCAGATGTCCATGCAATGATTGCAACGGGTATGGAATTTGCAACCCTTGGGCGCATTGATGGGACTGGGAATGTCGCCGCTGAGAATTATGCGGTTGCTGTGCCTGTCCGGGTCGGGAATAGGCACAGCCGAGAACAACGCCTCCGTGTAGGGATGCATGGGATTATCGAAAATATCCACGGTAGACGCATACTCGACAAGACTGCCGAGGTACATAACTCCGACCTTATTGGAGATGTGTTCGACAACCGAAAGGTCGTGCGAGATGAATATATAAGTGAGCCCCATCTTCTCCTGCATGTCTTTGAGAAGATTGATAATCTGCGCCTGAATTGACACGTCGAGAGCAGATACAGGTTCGTCGCAGACGACGAAACGAGGCTGCAATGCAAGTGCTGTTGCAATGCATATACGCTGACGCTGACCGCCCGAGAACTCGTGAGGATAACGCTCGTAATAGTGGTAAGGCAACCCACAGCTTTTCATCACTTCAAGAACATACTCTTTAAGCTGTGATTTTGGCACGAGCTTATGCTGTGCCACAGCTTCGCCTATTATATCGCCCACGGGCATACGGGGCGACAGACTTGAATAGGGATCCTGGAATATAATCTGCATCTGGGGGCGAAGTGCATTCATTTCGGCTGTTTTAAGCTTGTTTATATCTTTTCCGTCGAAATAAATTTCACCGCCCGTCGCAGGTTGTAAACGAAGAATTGTTCTTCCGAGAGTTGTCTTGCCGCAACCGGATTCGCCGACTATACCGAGAGTCGTTCCTTTTTCTATTTTAAACGATACATCGTCGACCGCTTTTAAATATGAAATGGTTCTTCCGAAAAAATCCTTTTTTGCGGGAAAGTATTTTTTTAGGTTGCGGACTTCGAGGAGAGCATTGGGATCGAGAGGTTCAGATATCTGAGTTGACACCTCTTCTTCTTTGATGTTTTCATCGGACATTTGTGAGGCAATGACGTCTTCCGAAGCCGTGCCGCCGATGTTTTCTTCCATGAGATTGTCACTCATCAGCATTACCTCCTTTGTTCTCCTGCCCCTCGTAAAGATAGCACGACACGCGGTGCGTAGGCGAAACCTGAATAAAATGAGGATATTCGCCGTTGCACTTGTCTATGCATCGGTCACACCTCTCTTTGAAGTAACAATAGTCGGGCATATCTATGGGGTTAGGCACTTGACCGGGAATGTTGTAAAGCCTTTCAACTTTACGCTTTACAACCGGCTTGCTCTTTTGCAGACCTATCGTGTAGGGATGCAGAGGATTGTGGAAAATTTCTTCGGTCGTGCCCGCCTCGATTACTCTGCCCGCATACATGACGACTACATAATCGGCCATTTCGGCGATGACACCGAGATCGTGTGTAATGAGCATGATCGAACCGTCGATCTTATCCTTTATTTCGCGCAGAAGATCGAGAATTTGCGCCTGAATGGTAACATCGAGAGCCGTCGTTGGCTCGTCGGCAATTATAAGGCGGGGATTGCATGAAAGTGCGATAGCAATCATTACGCGCTGACGCATACCGCCCGAAAGCTCGTGCGGGTAGCAACGATATACACGCTCGGGCGCGGCAATGCCGACAAGCTTGAGCATTTCGATGCTGCGCGCCTTTGCCTCTTCCTTTGTGCATCCCGTGTGAAGCAAAATCATCTCGTCAATCTGATAGCCGATGCGGAAAACTGGATTGAGGCTTGTCATGGGCTCCTGGAAAATCATGGCAATCTGCTTGCCGCGAATTTTCTGCATTTCGCTCATGGGCATTTTTGTTATGTCGTAAGCCTTATCGCCGAGATTGAAACGTATAGAACCGCCGACAATCTGACCTTGGGGCGCCTGAACGAGCTGCATGAGCGAAAGGCTTGTTACAGACTTTCCGCAACCTGACTCGCCGACGACGCCGACAGTAGCGCCCTTGGGAATAGAGAAGGTTACGCCGTCAACCGCCTTGGAAACGCCTGCGTCAGTAAAGAAATATGTATGAAGGTCGTCAAACTCAACAATGTTATTTTCGTCCTGCATCTGGCAGGTATAAACGCTTTCGTCGACGTTCTTGACCCTCTTCTTCTTTTCATACTCGCGCATGGCGCGCGCATTGTTCTTTGCAATCTCACGCGATTCTTTTGCGGTGAGGTAGTGCGCATTGCCCTTACGCGAAGGCTTTTTTACATTGCTCCCGTCGGAGCTTTCGGATTGAGTTGTATTGCTTTTTTTGAATAACATTTTTACTCTTACCTTTTTGCTTTGGGGTCGAACGCGTCGCGCAGACCGTCACCGATAAAGTTGAAACCGAGAACTGCAAGAACAATGCAGAAGCCGGAGGGAATCCAAATTTGTGCATAGCTTGCGTTTGCAAGGTTGGAAACGTTTGTGGTTACGTCGTTTATCATACCGCCCCACGAAGCACTCGTCAAAGGCACACCGAGCCCCATATACGAGAGCGAAGCTTCGGTCAGTATTACCGAGCCGAGACCGAGGGTCATCGAAACTATAAGCTGAGGTATGACGTTGGGAACGAGGTGTTTGAAAATTTTACGGGGAGTAGAAAGTCCCCTCGCCGTGGCGGAAACCATGAATTCCTGCTCGCGCAGGGTCAAAATCTGTCCGCGGACTATTCGGGCGACGCCCGTCCAGCCGAGGAGAATCAGCACCGCCATCATGAAATAAATCTGATAGTCTGCATCCACTCCCGCGCCGTTTAAGACCGAACCGATAATAAGCATTATCGGCAGCGACGGTATACAACTGAAAATATCGATAAGTCGCATTATGAGCGTATCGACCCATTTGCCGAAATAACCGGCAAGTCCGCCGAACACGACGCCTATTATCGTCTCCAAGATGACAACCATAAGGCTTAAAGTCAGCGAAGTTCTGCCGCCGTACATAATGCGCGTTAAAACGTCGCGCCCGTACTGGTCGGTGCCCAGCCAATGTTCAGCCGAAGGAGAAGCCAAGCCGTCAATGCCCATAGGGCTTCTGTCGATCTTCCATACGGAGAAAGACTCTCCCGTCGTTTCATCTACGACGACAATTTCGCTGACCGTTATATTCATGCGGTCGGTAACGCTATCGACAGTAGATTCGGTGTAGGGCGAAAAAAGCGGGCCAATCCAGCAGAACGCAAAGAGGAAAATGATTATTGCAAGACCAATAACCGACAATCTTGAACGGAAAAATCTTTTTAATACCAGCCTTGTGGGACTGAGCGTTTTTACACTGTCGGCAAGGGACATCTCCTCTTCGGGTTCAGGAGAGGGCTCGGGGGGTAAATTCTCTTCGGCAGCTTCGGCTTCAAACTGATACACTTCGCCGATTTTGCTTTGATTGTTGATATCTTCCATCAGCCTTCTCCTATTTTGTAATTTTGACGCGAGGGTCAACTACGACATACATAATATCCGTGAGCAACATGCTTATTACCGTGAGGAATGCAATAAATACATTGTAACCCATGACGAAAGGAATATCGCCTGCGTTCATGGCATCGTAAGCAATTTTACCTATACCGGGTATACCGAAGAAATCTTCGAGTATCATAGAACCGCCGAAAAGTCCGGGCAAAATACCTGCGAGCACGGTCACCATGGGAATCATGGTGTTTTTGAACGCGTGCTTATACACTACTGCATTTTCGGAAAGACCCTTTGCGCGTGCAGTGCGGATATAGTCGGCATTGAGCACTTCGAGCATGTTGGTGCGTGTATAGCGCATTACCGAGCCGATGCTGAGAACTACCACGACGAATATCGGCAGAACGAGATGCCA
>ERZ1643251.2904-NODE-2904-length-16665-cov-4.196749_pt1 | contig 16665 bp, 10 predicted proteins | sample MGYA00579261_ERZ1643251 | MGnify/ENA primary metagenome ERZ1643251 (study PRJEB29033, sample SAMEA4952267) | chicken gut metagenome | biome: Broiler Chicken; feature: Gastrointestinal Tract; material: Caecum | place: Ireland | collected 2018 | study: Broiler...
CTGCTGGGGTTCTGAATGAGTGCGCCGGCGTACTGCAGTATGCTCAGACTATTTTTGAGGGACTGAAGGCATATACCACAGAAGATGGCCGTATTGTGACCTTTCGCCCTGATCTGAACGGAGAGCGTATGGAGGCTTCTGCGCTCAGGCTGGAGATGCCTGTGTTTCCCAAAGAAAGGTTTGTGGATGCCGTGACGCAGGTGGTGGAGGCAAACGCGGCTTATGTGCCTCCTTACGGGAGCGGGGCTACCCTGTATCTGCGCCCCTTTATGTTTGGCAGCAATCCCGTCATCGGCGTTAAGCCCGCGGATGAATATCAGTTCCGCATTTTCTGCACTCCGGTAGGGCCTTATTTTAAAGGCGGTGTAAAGCCCCTGACTATTTGCGTCAGTGATTTTGATCGGGCGGCTCCTCACGGAACGGGGCATATCAAGGCGGGACTGAATTATGCCATGAGCCTGCATGCCATTGTTTCTGCGCACAAAGAGGGATATGACGAAAATATGTACCTTGATCCCGGAACCAGAACGAAGGTGGAGGAGACGGGGGGAGCTAATTTCCTGTTCGTGACAAAGGATGAAAAGGTGGTAACACCCAAGTCAGACAGCATTCTCCCTTCTATTACCCGCCGTTCCCTCGTATATGTAGCGAAAGAATACCTTGGCCTTGAGGTGGAGGAGCGGGAGGTGCTTCTGGAAGAGCTAAAGGATTTTGCGGAGTGCGGGCTGTGCGGAACAGCGGCGGTGATTTCCCCCGTAGGCAAGATTGTGGATCATGGAGAGGAAATCTGCCTGTCCAGCGGCATGAACGCTATGGGGCTTGTCACTCAGAAGCTCTATGACACTCTCACAGGCATTCAGATGGGAAGAATCGAGGCTCCCAAAGGCTGGATTCATGTGATTGCGTAAAAATACTGAAAAGCCCATGACTGCTGTCCGATGCAGCCATGGGCCTTTTTGCGCTGTGGGCTTTGCGGCGAGACTGGCGGTGAAACCTAAGGTGGAAGTCTGAAGCGAAATAGTGTATAATATGAAAGCAAATGGGAAAACCAAGGTATGGAGGAGGCAATGTTCATGGAAAAGTATGATGTAATCATAATCGGCGCCGGTCCGGGAGGGATTTTCTGTGCATATGAGCTTAAAAAGCGCAAACCGGATATGAGTGTGCTGATTATCGAAAAAGGGCGGTCTGTTGAAAAGAGGAGCTGCCCAAAGAGAACTACGAAGCACTGCCTGGGATGTCAGCCCTGCTCCATCACCACAGGGTTTGCCGGGGCAGGAGCATTTTCTGATGGTAAACTTTCCCTGTCTCCGGATGTGGGCGGCAATCTTCCGGAGATTTTGGGCTATGAAAAAACTCAGGAGCTGATCTGCGAATCCGACAGTATTTACCTGGAGTTCGGAGCAGATGCCGGCGTATATGGAGTGGACCGGGAAAAAGAAATCAGGGAAATCAGAAGAAAGGCCATTGGGGCAAACCTGAAGCTGATAGAGTGTCCCATACGCCACCTGGGAACGGAGGAGGGGTATAAAATTTACAGCAGGCTTCAGCGGCATCTGGAAGAGCAGGGGGTTCATATGCTTTTTCAGACCATGGTGGAGCAGATATTGATTGAAAACGATAGAGCGGTGGGAGTGCGCACTCAAAAGGGGGAAATTTATTACGCAGAGGAAATCGTAGCCGCTGTGGGACGTGAAGGAGCGGACTGGTTCAAGGACAAATGCGAAAAGCTCCATATCGAAACCACTCCCGGAACGGTGGATATTGGTGTTCGCGTGGAGGTTCGGGACGAGGTGATGCAGTTTCTCAACGAGAATCTTTATGAGGCAAAGCTGGTGTATTATACTCCTACCTTCGATGATAAGGTGAGAACCTTCTGCACCAATCCCTCCGGAGAGGTTGCAACGGAATATTATGAAGGCGGGCTTGCGGTAGTGAACGGTCATGCCTATAAATCTCAGGAATATAAGACGAACAACACAAATTTTGCTTTGCTGGTGTCGAAGAACTTTACCAAGCCATTCAAAACTCCCATCGAGTACGGCAGGCACATTGCGCAGCTCTCTAATATGCTCTGCGGCGGAAAAATATTGGTACAGACTTACGGAGATTTCAAGAGAGGCAGGCGAACCACGGATGAGCGTATGTGCCGTAATAATCTGATTCCCACCCTGAAGGACGCGGTGCCGGGGGATTTATCCCTGGTATTTCCTCATCGTATCATGGTGGATATTGCGGAGATGATAGAGGCTCTTGACAAGGTTACGCCGGGTATTGCCAGTGACGAGACGCTTTTGTACGGCGTTGAAGTGAAGTTTTATTCCAATAAGGTGATTGTGAACAGGGATTTTGAAACCAGTGTGCCTGGCCTTCGGGCTATCGGGGACGGCGCCGGAGTGACCAGGGGACTGCAGCAGGCTTCCGCCAATGGAATCAGTGTGGCAAGGAGCATTTTGGATCGCCGCTGAGAGGTGTTTTTCTCACAAATTGATTGGAAATGAGGATAAAATGAGATACACAGGAAAGAGGATTGTTGCGGCTGCTCTGGCGACTGCCATCTGTATAATAGGATTGGTTGCCTGCAGTATTGGGGAAGGAACAAAGATCGTATTTACCACCGGCTTTGGGAAAAACGAGGTTTTCCGAATTGAGGATGAAAGCTGTACAAAAGCAGAGATTATGGTATATCTTACCAATACCCAGAACCAATATGAAAATGTGTACGGTTCCCGGATTTGGGAGATTTCCCGGGATGGCGTAACGCTGGAAGAAAATGTGAAGGAAACCGTGCTTGCCAAAATCGCGCAGATTAAGTCTATGTATCTTCTGGCTCTGGAGAAGGGCGTGGCATTGGATGAAGCGGAGGAGCAGGGAGTGCTTCAGGCGGCAGCGGAATATTTTGGCTCTTTGAATGAGACAGAAACGGAGGCTATGGGGGCAGATCTGGAAACCATCGAGAAGCTTTACCGGGAATATGCAATGGCACAGAAGGTGTATCAGGAGATTATAAGGGATATCAATCCGGAAATCAGCGATGATGAGGCCAGGACCATTACGGTACAGCATATTCTGATCAGAACCAGCGCAACGGATGCGGAAGGGAACCGGATTCCGTATACGGAGGAGGAGCGCACGGCGGCCTATGACACAATATCCCTGATTCACGCTATGGCGGTGGAAGAGGGACAGGATTTTGCGGAGCTGGCCTCCCGCTATAGTGAGGACAGCAATATTACCTATTCCTTTGGAAAGGGAGAGATGGATCAGGCGTTTGAAACGGCGGCTTTCAGCCTTGAGACCAATGAAATCAGCGGAATTGTGGAGAGCGGAAGCGGCTATCATATTATTAAGTGTCTGAGTACCTTTGACAGAGAAGAGACGGACGCCAATAAGCTGGAAATTGTGGAGCAACGCCGCAAGGAGGCGTTCGGACAGGAGTATGACGAATTTGCGGATACTCTGATTAAAAATCTCAATGAAAAGCTGTGGGATGAGATTACGTTAATTCATGACAGCAATGTGACTACCTCTGATTTTTTTGACATATATGAAAAATATTTTCCAGAAGCTTCGTGAGGTAGGTGAGCAGAACGATTTAGAAAAATTTTATATTTATTGAAATGCCCGGATTTCCGGGGTTTTTACAAAGTTATTAGCACTCGTTTTAAATGAGTGCTAATTTTGCCTTGACTTTTTTCTGCAGCGGAATTAAACTTACACTTAATAAAGGAGGATGGCAAAATGGCAGTAAAAAGTGGAAATTTATCAATCAACAGCGAGAATATCTTTCCAATCATAAAGAAGTGGCTGTATTCCGATCATGACATTTTTTACAGGGAGCTAATTTCAAATGGCTGTGATGCGGTTGTGAAGCTCAAAAAGCTGGAAATGATGGGAGAGTATACCTTGCCGGAGGATTATAAAGCCAGAATCGATGTGATTGTGGATCCGGAGAAGAAGACCCTTACCTTTAAGGATAACGGACTTGGAATGACCGCCGGGGAGGTGGAAGAGTATATTAATCAGATTGCCTTTTCGGGCGCGACGGATTTTATTGAAAAGTATAAGGATAAGAGCAATGCTGATCAAATCATTGGCCATTTTGGACTGGGCTTTTATTCTGCGTTTATGGTTGCGGATGAGGTGCATATTGATTCCCTGTCTTATAAGGAAGGAGCAAAACCCGTGCATTGGGAATGCGATGGGGGAACGGAATTTTCCATGACGGAGGGCGAGGATAACGGTGCGGTCAGGACGGAGCCGGGTACGACGGTGACTCTGTTCATGAATGAGGATTGCCTGGAGTTCTGCAATGAGTATAAGGCACGGGAGGTAGTGAGGAAATATTGCTCCTTTATGCCGGTGGAGATTTATTTGTCCAAAGCGGATACCAAAGAGACGCAGATCATCAATGAGGATGAGAAGCTGGCGGATGATGTGGTTCTTGAAGTGATTGAACCGGAAAAAAATATGGAGCAGGAGGGAAAGGAGGGCGCCGGGGAAGATGACGTGCAGGAAAAGAAAGCGCCGGAGCCCAGAAGACTCAAGATCAGGAAACGTCCTGAGCTGATGAGCGAGACAACTCCTCTTTGGGCGAAGCATCCTAACGACTGCACGAAGGAGGAGTATCTGGAATTTTACCGCAAGGTGTTCCATGATTATAAGGAGCCGCTGTTCTGGATCCATTTGAATATGGACTATCCTTTTCATCTGAAGGGGATTTTGTATTTTCCCAAAATTAATATGGAGTACGAGTCCATAGAGGGAACCATTAAGCTGTACAACAATCAGGTATTTATCGCCGACAATATCAAGGAGGTAATCCCGGAATTTCTGCTTTTGCTCAAGGGAGTCATCGACTGTCCGGATCTTCCTTTAAATGTATCCAGAAGCGCTCTGCAGAATGATGGATTTGTGAAAAAAATTTCCGAGTATATCACACGGAAGGTAGCGGACAAGCTGGCAGGCATGTGCAAAACGGATAAGGAGGAGTATGACAAATATTGGGATGACATTAGTCCTTTTATTAAGTTTGGGTGCCTGAAGGATGAGAAATTCTGTGAGAAAATGAATGATTATATTCTCTTCAAGAATTTGGAAGGAAAGTATCTGACGCTGCCGGAATGCCTGGAAATTACTCCGGTGGATCAGGAGGATTCCGAAAAGGATGCCGAGTCCGGAAAGGAAGTCGGAGCGCAAAAAGAAGCCGGAACTGCCGTTGACGAAAACGGGGAGAGGGTGGAAGCAGAGATTGTGAAGGAAGAGAACGACTCCGGGGAGAATACGGCAGCTTCAAAGGATGAAGATGAGAGTTCTGAAGAGAAGAAGGAAAAGATTATTTATTATGTAACGGACGAGCAGCAGCAAAGCCAGTATATTAATATGTTCAAGGCAGCTAAAATGGATGCTGTGATCCTTACTCATAATATAGACCAGCCTTTTATTTCGCAGCTGGAGGCGAAAAATGAGGGTGTAAGATTCCGCCGCATTGATGCGGACGTAAGCGATTCTATGAAGTCCAAGACTTCCAAAAAGACGGAAAAGGAGCTGGAGGAGCAGGCAAATGAGCTTGGGGAGCTGATGAAGAAGACTCTTAAGAACGATAAGATTACCGTGAAGGTTGAAAAGCTCAAGGATAAGAGAATATCCTCTCTGCTCACTCTGTCGGAGGAAAGTCGCCGGATGCAGGATATGATGAAGATGTATTCTATGCCCGGTATGGACATGGGAGCTTTCGGAGGCGAGGGTGAAACGCTGATCCTAAATGCAAATCATCCGCTGGTAAAGTATGTGACCGAGCATAAGGACGGGAAAAACGTGGAAATGATCTGTGAACAGCTCTATGATCTGGCAAAGCTCCAGCAGAGTCACTGCCAGCCGGTGCGGTGCTTTTTGTTGTTGGGTTTTACGGCTGCTCTACGTATTTTTCCAAAACTGCCTTTACGGCTCCTTTGCCCTGCAGCATTTCGGCAAAATAGCTTTTAACCAGCTCTGCCATACCGATGGAGATCAGATTCACGCCGAATATTTTATCATTGGAAAGCAGACCATCCAGAACGGATAAATCTGCCGGTGGCGTATCTGGATGAAAACCTGCAACATAAGGCGTTACGCTGTCAAGGAGGGGGTCGGGACTGGGGGTGAATGTATTCCCGGAGTCGTCAACGCCCATAAGGTATCTGAGCCATCCGGCGAATACAAGCGGGATATATTTTAGATCCGCTGTGTTCAGGGAAGGCGACTTTTCGTACGCTTTGATGGTTTCACCAAAACGAATGGCCAGCTTTTGAGAGGTGTCCGTTGCGATCCTCTGTGGAGTGTCGGGCAGGAAAGGATTGGGAATCCGCACATTTACCACCTCGTCTATGAAAGCCTTGGGATCAATTATGCCGGGATCTACCACTACAGGAAGCCCTTCTTTATAGCCGATCAGCTTAATCAGCTTTTTCAGAAGAGGATTTTTCATTTCTTCGGAAATCAGTGTGTAGCCAAACAGGCAGCCGAAGATAGCCAGTGTGGTATGGAGAGGATTCAGACAGGTGCAGACCTTCATTTTTTCTACCTTATCCACCGTTTCCCGTTCTGTAAAAATTATGCCTCCCTTGTCCAGCGGAGGTCTGCCTCCGGGAAAGCTGTCCTCAATTACAAGATATTCGCATTCCTCCGCATTGACAAAAGGAGCGATATAAGTGTTTTTGGAGGTGATGACGGGATCCAGATCCTCCAGACCGTCCTGCTTTAATAAAGCCTCCACCTTTGCATCGGGTCTGGGAGTGATCTTATCGATCATGGTCCAGGGGAAGGATACGGATAAGGGATTATGCACATATGCGCTGAAACCGGCTTCGGCCAGTCCCCTGTCGCACCACTCTCTGGCAAATGCCGTTACTGCGGCGTACAGCTTGTCTCCGTTGTGAGAGCAGTTGTCCATGCTCACCATAGCGATGGGCATTCTCCCCTTTAAGTATCTTTCATATAGCAGAGAGACCACTTTGCCCAGATAGCTGTCGGGACTTGCGGGTCCTGCCGCGAAATCCTCTGATACGGAAGAGAGAAGCTGTCCTTTGCCATCTGTGAGAGAATATCCCTTTTCCGTAATGGTAAAACTGGCCATCTGTAGAGTGGGAGAGGAGAAGATTTTCTTCAGGGCGGAAAATTCCCGATCATTTTTGCTGTCCAGCACATAAGACTTCATAATGCTGCCCACTACGGTTTTTTCTACGGTGTTGTCTGCCTTAAGTGTGGCAAGAATGCTCAGATTGTCGTGGGGACGGCTGCTCTTTTCGATGATTTCGTAGTCGTAGCCCTCTGCCGCTACCAGCCCCGTATCCATGATACCTTCATTTAGCAGGCTCTGCATCACATTAGCCTGAAAGGCTTTAAAGATATTGCCGGCTCCAAAATGAATCCATACGGGGCGGCTTTCCGTATTTTCCCTGATCTTCTCGTAGTCAAAGGAAGGAAGCCGAAAACCTGCTTTTTCAAAGGCGTCCCGGTCCTTTCTGATTCCTTCAAGTGTAAGCTTCATATACCATCCTCGCTTTCCATTCAATTTCGGTAACTCTGTGTTTCCATTGTGAAAAGTATGTCCGTCCAATGCCTTTTTATGCCGTCCGTCTTCTAAGCTCTGCTGTGTTGCTTTTCAATAGCTTCCCAAAGGCCGTTTAAATAGGTTGCTCCGAGGGCTCTGTCATAAAGGCCATAGCCCGGCATAGCCTGCTCGCCCCAGATCATACGGCCGTGATCCGGACGGATAGGGCCGTCGAAACCAATATCATAGAGGGCAAGCATAATATCGTACATATCAAAGGTACCATCCGAGGATAGATGAGCGGACTCCTCAAAATCGGTGGGGGAGTTGAACTTCAGGTTCCGGACATGGGCAAAATGAAGCCTGCCCTTGAGAGAACGGATCATATCGGGAAGATCATTCTCCAGATTGGTGCCGTAGGAGCCGGAACAGAAAGTGACTCCGTTGTGCGGATTATCCACCATCTTCGTCATGCGCAGAATATTGGCCTTATTAATGATGATTCTGGGCAGGCCAAATACGCTCCAGGCAGGATCGTCCGGGTGAATGGCCATGTTGATGTCATACTTGTCGCAGACAGGCATAATCCGCTCCAGAAAATATTTCAGGTTGGCAAAAAGTTTTTCATCATCCACATCCCTGTACAGGGCAAAAAGATCCTTGATATGTCCCATGCGCTCAGGCTCCCAGCCGGGCAGAACGGTTCCGCCCGCATCCTTTTCTATGGAGGAGAACATTTCTTCCGGCCGGAGGGCATCCACTGCCTCCTGGGTGTAGGCAAGTACTGTGGAGCCATCGGGACGGACTCTGGCAAGCTCCGTTCTTGTCCAGTCAAATACGGGCATGAAATTGTAGCAGACCAGATGAATGTCTGCCTGCCCAAGACGCTCCAGAGTGGTTATGTAGTTGTCAATATATTTGTCTCTGTCGGGGGTTCCGGCTTTGATGGCGTCATGGACGTTTACGCTTTCAATGCCAGCCAGGATGAGCCCCGCATTTTCAATTTCCTTTTTCAGGGCCAGGATGTCTTCCGTTTCCCAGACCTCTCCCGGAGCTGTGCCGTACAGGGTTGAAATCACTCCTGTCACACCGGGAATTTGGCGAATTTGCTGTAAAGTAACTGTGTCATACTTGCTTCCGTACCATCGCAATGTCATCTGCATAATAAATCCCTCCAATAAGTTTTATTCGTTGTACAGATATTATAGATGATTTAAAAATGCAGGAAAAGTCTATATATTGCTTGAAATAGTGCAATAATTGCTCTATAGTAAAAAGAAGGAGGGAGGTGAAAAACGGAATGAGAGCAAAAGAGGAAATGGAAGGCCGGATCAGGCGGCTGGAGGCAACGGATGAACGTCAGTATATGATTAATGAAAATTATGAGGTTTATGAGAAGCAGGGCGCGCCTCTGGGCGCAGTCACTTTCCACTATCATAATTTTTATGAGATTTTGTATGTGCTGGAGGGAGAATATTCCGCAATGCTGGAAAACCGGACATATCATATGCACAAAGGAGATTTTCTGCTGATTGATCAGAACGTAATGCATAAATATCATTATATGGAGGATAAGCATAATAGATCAAAAAGGGTAATTGTGTGGATTACAAAACAGATGCTGGAAAAACTGGGAGAGGGGGACATGGACCTTGCTGCCTGCTTCGGCAGAAGGGATTCCTGCGCCTATCATTTTCCGGTGTATTACGAGGAGCTGCTTCGGGGATATTTGCTCAAGCTGGCTATGACGCAGGCCCCCGAATCCGATATGCCGGGAGAAAAAGCGGCTCTTGACAGAGGCTATCTGACTTTGTTTTTTGTCTATCTGAATCTTCTGTGCAGAAAAAAGGAGTATCTGTTTCGTCAGGAAAAGCTGGTTCAGCATCCTTTGGTGGAAAGGGTAAGCAGATATGTGGAGGAGCATATCGGAGAAAGGATCACAGTGGAAGAACTGGCGGTTCATGTTCATATGAGCAAATATTATTTTTTGCGAAAATTTAAGGAATTGACCGGGGTTACCGTACATGCCTTTGTGATGGACAAAAGGCTGATAAAGGCCTGCGAAACAATGCAGGAGGGAGCAGGCATTGCGCAGGCCTATCAGGCGGCGGGATTTTCAGATTATTCTTCTTTTCTGAGAAATTTTAAAAACACTTATGGAATTGCTCCTGGTAAATACAGAGATTTTTATCCGGGCAGTTAGAGAGAGCATCTTATTCCGGCTCCGCAATCCTGGTTACTCCCACGTAGATATCGGAAATCTCAAACCAGGTGGCATAATCCGTCACGCCTGTTTGGGGCAGGTTGAAAACGCCCTGGAAGGTGCGGACAGCCTCTGCGGTGGCAGGACCGTAGATGCCATCCGGCGTAATGGTGGGGATGGCCGGATAATTACGGGCAATGCGGTTTAGCTGGTTTTGCAGCTGCCTTACCTTTTCCCCTGCAGAACCGATGGTGAGGTCATAGCCGGGCCAGGAGGAAGGGACGCCGGAAATCATGTCGGCGGTGTTGATGTACATATCGTTTCCAAAATAGTACCGGATAATCTCGATGGCGGAATAACCCTCGTCGCCCAGGTATTTGGAGCCCCACTGGCTTAATCCTGAGCAGGTGACCCGCTGCCCGTCGCAGTAGGAGGTAAATATGGGCTGTCTGACGCCGGGGCGGGACAGGTAGTTGGCAAAAATATTGTCCACCAGAATATCGATGTTTTCGTATATGTTTCTTCCATAAATCCATTTCTGATCGTAGGCTGTGGAAGAGGTAATGGTAAAATCATAGCCCTGATTTCTGTACCACTCCGTATAAACTCTGTTTAAAGTAAAGGATAAAATCACCAGAATATTAGCATACAGGCTGCTTTCCGGCCATGTGGAGTAGATCTCGCAGGAGGCGACGTTTTTAATGTAATCCTTGTAGCGTACCCAGTAGTTGGGAGCGGTGGGATCGTTGGGGACGCCATCATGAACGATGATGTATTCGGGAATCACCACCCTGCTGAGAACAATCTCTCCGGTTTCGGCCATGGGCTTGATCTCATCCTCCGGTATTTTTGGGGGATAATTTGCGAAAAGGGTGTGGGCGGGAATGATGACGATTTTTTTGTCCTCCTCGGTCATCTCCAGAGGATTCATGCGTATGGGCTGAAGGGAGAGCTCATCCGCCAGAATTTCGGAGCCGGACACCAAAACGGGCTCATAGCCCTCTGCAGTGACAGAAATATTGTATTCAGAGTATGGCTGCTCTTCGGGCTCCGGAGTCAGAGAGAGCGCCAGCGGAGGCGCGGAAAGCTCCACAATGGGGGTCTGACCGGAGCTGTCCGTGGTGAGAGTTTCGATGGGTGCATCCGGATCTCCCGTATAAGAAATGACAACGATGGCATTCGCTATGGGGATAAGGCCCACGGCGGATACTACGCTGATTTTCAGGGCGCCGGCATATTGTGCATCTATAGGCGCCGGCTCCTGTGCTGCATGTAAATTCAAATCGGACATAAAAAAACCTTCCACGGTTTGTTATGGTAAATATATGCGCATGTTTCGAAAATTTTACCAAAAGATATTGACGAATTGGGAATTTTGGTGTACTATTGTATTACATAAACAGTACAGTAAAACAAAAGCGATGGAAAGGATGATGCGTATGGCATGGAGCTTGGATTCTGACAGGCCGATTTACGCTCAGCTGGTTGAGCGGATCCAGATGCAGATTGTGTCGGGATTTTATCAACCGGGAGGAAGGCTGCCCAGCGTACGGGAATTGGCGGCGGAGGCGGCGGTGAATCCTAATACAATGCAGAAGGCGTTTGCGGAACTGGAGAGGAGTGGGCTTATCGTGACTCAAAGGACAAATGGCAGGACGGTTACGGAGGATGAAGGGCTGATAAAAAATATCCGGCAAAATCTTGCAAGGGAACATGTGGAATATTTTTTCTCAAAGATGAAGGAGCTGGGTTTTACCAAGAAGGAGGTATCCTGCCTGGTGAAACAAAGCTGTGAGGGAGACGGCTGCTGAAGCGGGCGGGAGGTTATGACAATGAATGAATTGATTGAGATGGTGGGAGTCACCAAAGCATATGACAAGAGAAATGTAGCGGTCAACAATTTGACCCTTACACTGCCCCGAGGGAAAATTATTGGACTTCTGGGTCCAAACGGCAGCGGAAAGACAACGATGATAAAGCTGCTGAACGGTCTTTTAAAACCGACCCAGGGGAGTATCAAGATTAACGGGGAATACATCGGTACGGCCAGCAAGGCCCGAGTTGCTTATCTCCCTGACAGGACGTATCTTTCCGGAGGCCAGAAAATTACTGAGATACTGGATTTTTTCTGTGATTTTTATGAGGATTTTTCCCGGGAAAAGGCCGTGGAAATGCTGCGCAGCCTGAATATAGACGCTTCCGTAAAGCTGAAAACCCTTTCCAAAGGGACGAGAGAAAAGGTGCAGCTGATTCTGGTGATGAGCCGCAGTGCAGATCTGTATATTCTTGACGAGCCGATAGCGGGAGTGGATCCTGCTGCCAGAGATTATATTCTGCGTACGATTATCAACAATTACAATCCGGATGCTACGGTCTTGATTTCCACCCACTTGATAGGGGATATTGAACAGGTTCTGGACGAAGTGATTTTTATGAAGTACGGACATCTGGCTCTTTATACCTCTGTGGATAATATCAGGGAAAAATACGGCAAGTCCGTGGACGCATATTTCAGGGAGGTATTTTCATGTTAGGAAAACTGATTAAGCACGAGTGGAAAAGCACTTATAAGGTATGCGGTCTGATTTTTATCTGTGTGGCCTTGTTTACGCTTTTGAGCTGTATTTCCTTAAGAATGCCTTCCATTTACTCAGCCATGACGTACAGGGACGGCGGGGCGTTTGGCGTTCTGGATGCCATGGGCGCTCTGACATTTGTTTTGTATGTCCTTACTCTTCTGGGAGCATCCTATGGAGTGATTATTTATCTTGGGGTGCATTTTTACAAAAGTATGTATACGGATGAGGGATACCTCACCCATACGCTGCCCGTCACGGTCCATCAGCTTTTTGTCAGCAAAATACTGGTGGGCGCTGTTTGGATGCTATTGGTAGGGGCGGCCATAATTGTTTCGGTGGTGGGACTTCTGTATACTTTTATGTGTATGTATATGCCCGGCACACCTGCGGAGGTGACAGGCGTACTGGCGGAATCATTTTCGCAGCTGTTTGAAGAATTGGGATCCGATATTCAGGCGGAGCTGGTTCACCTGACTGTGTCTACCGTACTAACGGTGGTTGTTGGGCCCTTCTGTTCCGCGGCAATCCTGTTCGGGTCCATTACTCTGGGACAGCTGTTTACACGGTATCGTGCGTTAATGGCAATTGTCTGCTACATCGTTGTGAATATTCTTCAGTCAGTGCTGAGCTTTTTGATACAGATACCGCTGACCATAGGGTATGTGATGGCGGGAAGCGACCCCGTGGCGTATTATGCCAAAACTTTCGATTGGAGCCTGGTTCTGTCTCTGATAACGGGCGTGCTTCTTTATTTTGCCTCATATATGGTTTTAACCAGGAAATTTGATATTGAATAATCATCCGAAATGATTTGTCCTGTGTCCGATTATTTGTTATAATGATTGAAGATACAGACTAAAGCAGGTGAGTGCGGATGCAGGAGATTATAAATCGGATTTTGGAAGGCGACTTTGATTACGAAGGGAGAGCTCTTGACTTTTCGTGTGCAAAGCTGGAGCTTACGCTGCAGGTGGGCACGGTTTGTGAGGGCTCTTTTCGCGTGACTGCTCCTGCGGGACGATTTACGGCAGGATATATTACGTCCTCTGATTTTAGAATGGAATGCCTTACATCTGAGTTTACAGGAAATGACGAAGAAATTCAGTACCGCTTTCATGGAGAGAGCATGGAGGAGGGGGATGTGGTAAAAGGGGCGTTTTTTGTCGTCAGCAATCAGGGAGAGTATTATCTTCCCTTTGTGGTCTCTGTGGAACATATTGTACTGAATTCTTCTGCTGGTCCCATAAAAAATCTTTTTCATTTTGTGAATCTTGCCAAAAGCGATTGGCAGGAGGCCGTAAAGCTGTTTTATTCCCCGGAATTTAAACGTCTGTTTTCGGGAAACGACGCTCATTACCTGGAGGCTTACAGGGCGTTGTCCGCTAATGTAGGGCTGGAACAGAATGTGGAAGAGTTTTTGATTCATGTGAATAAAAAGCAGAAAGCGGAATACAGGGTGGAGCAGGAACGAATTCATATGAATCTGGCGGAACCGGGAAATTCCTGTACTGTGTTGGAGACGGAGCTGTCGGTGATCAAAAGCGGCTGGGGTTACACCAGGCTGCAAATAGAATGTGATGGAGACTTTGTCTTTACGGAGAAGGAAGTATTGACGGATGATGATTTTCTGGGAAACCGCTGCAAGCTTCCCGTGTTTGTGGACACCGACCTTTGCCATGGAGGAAAAAACTTCGGACAAATATTCCTTTATAATTCTTATGTATTTCTTGCAGTTCCAATAACAGTGTACTCGGGCGCTGAAGGCGGCCGCAGGGATTTTACCCGGGAGCGGGATGTATTACGTATCATGGAATTATATGTGGATTTCCGCCTGAAAAAAATAACTGCTTCTCTCTGGCTGAAGGAAACGGGAAAGCTGGTGGAGCGCCTGGTGGCTTTGGACGGCAAAGATCCTGCGGCAAGACTTTTTCAGGCTCAGCTGCTGTTGACCCAGGAGCGCTTCCATGAGGCCGAATGGCTTCTGGATCACGCTCTGGAGCTGATGAGCGGCAGCGGTGAGAAGGATACTCTTCGGGCATATTATCTTTACCTGACCACTCTGATGAATCGTGACGGCAAGTATGTGGATAAGGCCGCCGCACAGGTGAGGCAGATCTACAGAATGGATATGTCCAACTGGAGAGTAGCGTGGCTTTTGCTTTATCTTTCAGAGGAATTCAACCGTTCCGCCTCCCATAAGTGGGAATTTCTTGAGCGGCAGTTCCGATATGGCTGCATTAGTCCGGTTTTGTATACGGAGGCATTGCTTTTGCTAAACAATAATCCCACGTTGCTGCGCAGGCTGGGGGATTTTGAACTGCAGACCCTATGGTTTGGAGCAAAACGCTGTGCTCTTGGTTCTGAAACGACAGAGCAGCTTTTGTATCTCTCTGGAAGAGTGAGAGAGTTTTCTTCTGTTCTTTTGAAAATATTGATCAGTCTCCATGAAATCAGAGCTGATGAAAGAGTTTTGCGGGAAATTTGTGCGATCCTGATAAAAGGGGGGAAAACCGGAGGGGCATGTTTTCCCTGGTACAAGGCCGGCGTAGAAGCTCAGATTCGTATCACAAATCTGTATGAATATTTTATGATGTCTCTGGATCTGGACGCAGGGGAGAGGCTTCCGAAAATGGTCCTTATGTATTTTTCCTATCAGAACAATCTGGACTTTGAGCGCAGCGCATACCTTTATGATTATGTCCTGCAAAACAGGGATGAGCTTGGTGAGCTGTACGCATCCTACAGAGGAAGAATGGAGCAGTTTGCATGGGACCAGGTGAAGAAGGGACATGTCAACAGACATCTGGCCAATCTTTATAAGGAATTTATTGCGCCTGACAGGGTAAGCGGACAGGCTGCGGATTCTCTGGCAAGGCTTGCATTTGCCTGTGAGGTGAGAACGGAGGACGACAGGCTTAAGAAGTTGTATGTCTATCAGCCCTTCCACCTGACGCCGAAACAGTACGTGATTTCGGAGGGGAAGGCCTGGGCTGCCATCTATGGCAGTGAATACACCATTGTTTTTGAGGACGCGCGGGGAGGACGTTTTACGAAAAGCGTTGACTATACGCTGGAAAAGCTGATGCATCCGGGAAAATATCTCGGAGCGGTTGCGCCCTGTGTGAAGGACTGCATAGAGCTGGATTTGTATCTTTATGAAGCGAAGAAAGAGACCGGAGAGCCTTCTGCGGAAAATACGGAAAGGAAGCTGCGCATTGTGAATTCCAATGCGGTGGCCTTGGATATAAAAAGGGAGGCTTACCTAAAGATTCTGAGGGATTATGATGAAGCGGATCTAACAAGAAAGCTGGACGACTACCTGACACGCATACCGGGAGATGTGCTGACCATGCGTCAGCGCAGCGCGGTGTTCCGTTATATGGCATTTAGAGGAAACTGCCCTCTTGCCTATGAATGGCTGGAAAGGTTTGGTCCTTATTTTGCAGATGTAAAGGTTCTCACACGTCTGCTGGGGGCTTTGATGGAATGGAAACATATGGTGGAGGATCCTGTTCTCACGGCGTCGGCTGTTTATGTCTTTCAAAAAGGGAAATATGATGGAACCATACTCACATATCTGTCCTTTTATTATAAGGGACTGACCAAAAACATGCGTGACATCTGGAAGGCTGCCATGGCCTATGAGGTGGACTGTTACAGGCTCTCCGAGAGAATATTGCTTCAGATGCTGTATTCCGGCTCCTTTGTGGGAGAAAAGATGGACATATTCCGCTATTATGTGTCTCAGGGAGCAAAGCCTGAAGTAGAGGAAGCCTTTTTGTCGCAGTGCGCCTACGATTATTTTGTGAAGGAGCGGATGACGGAGGACAATGTATTTTGGGAAATCAAAAATATGTGCATGCGCAATGAGAATGTGCAGTTGGTATGCAAGCTTGCTTATCTGAAATTCTACTCTCAACGGGGAAGAGACCGGGATGAAGAGGGAGAACGGCTGACAGAGGCTTTTTTGCAGGAGATGCAGGAAGAAAACATTCATCTGGAATTTTTGCGCTCATATAAGGAGTGCGAGGCGCTGCGCCGGGATATGTTGGATAAAACCATTGTGGAATATCATACCCGGTCCGGGGGAAGGGCATGCATTCATTATGTGATTCTCAATGAAAACGGAGAGTCCGACGAATATCGGAGCGAATATATGCGGGACGTGTGCGGAGGAATCTGCTTTAAAGAGTTTGTACTGTTTTTTGGAGAGACGCTTCAATACTATATAACGGAAGAAGTGGACGGGCAGCAGCAGCTGACGGAAAGTGCAAATGTGCAGAAGAGTGATGGACAGAGGGATGAGGAGGATAATAAATTTCATCTGATCAATGACATTCTGATCGGTAAGA
>ERZ1643251.2906-NODE-2906-length-16660-cov-5.099789_pt1 | contig 16660 bp, 13 predicted proteins | sample MGYA00579261_ERZ1643251 | MGnify/ENA primary metagenome ERZ1643251 (study PRJEB29033, sample SAMEA4952267) | chicken gut metagenome | biome: Broiler Chicken; feature: Gastrointestinal Tract; material: Caecum | place: Ireland | collected 2018 | study: Broiler...
GTATAATAATACTGCTGTTCGGCGACAATTTAGAGAAACTATATAATATATTAACGCAATAAAGTCATGATAAGGAGATGGTGGCAAAATGAAAACACTAAAGCTTCACGAATCGGGACGTCGTATCGTCACCTCTGATGGTGAACGCTTCTACTTCATCGGCGACACCGCATGGGAACTCTTCCACGCGCTGAGCCGCGATGAGGCGGTTAAATATCTGACAGTGCGCAAATCTCAAGGCTTCAACATGATACAGGCGGTCGTCCTTGCCGAGCTCGACGGGCTCGCGACGCCGAATTATTACGGCAGATGCCCGCTCAAGCAGAACGCTGACGGCAATTACGACCCGACTCTGCCCGATCTCGACGGCGAATACAGCTACTTTGACCACTGCGAATACATAATCTCGCTCGCCGAGTCTATCGGTCTCTATATCGGACTTTTGCCGACCTGGGGCGACAAGTGGAATCGAAAATGGGGCAAGGGTCCCGAGATCTTCACGCTTGACAACGCGTATACCTACGGCAAATGGCTTGCCGAACGGATGAAGCACCACGACAATATCGTCTGGATTCTCGGCGGCGACCGACCGCTCGAGGAAGCGCGCCACTACGAGATCATAGACTCAATGGCGCGCGGACTGCGCGACGGCGACGGCGGGAAATTCTTAAAGACGCTGCACCCGAGTGGAGCTTCATCGTCTAGCGCGTATGTTCACGACCGCGAATGGCTCGACTTCAACATGATGCAGTCGGGTCACGGCTTCCCCTCCCCGACCTGCTTCGACATGATGGCGGCCGACTATGCGCGCACTCCGATAAAGCCGGTCATGGACGGCGAGCACTGCTACGAGGATCACCCGATAAACTTTAATCAAAAGAACGGCTATTTCGACGAGGTCGACGTCCGGCTGGCTATGTACCGCAACCTGCTTGGCGGCGCGTGCGGCAATACCTACGGTCATCACGCCGTATGGCAGATGAAGCGCGAGCCCGACGGCTACTGCCCGAATACCTACAAGACCGCGCTGCACCGTCCGGCAGCCGAAGCCATGTATATCTACCGCGGCTTCATCGACGACAACGACCTGACTGAATATGCTCCGGTTTACGACATAGTCGAGAACAACGCGCACGACGCGTCGTATGTCGCCGGAATGATAAAGTCGGACGCGGCTGTGCTGTATATTCCCGCGGGCGCTCCGGTCAAATTGAATCTTGAGCGGCTCGGCTTCACTCCCGAAAAGCTGCTTTGCTTCGAGCCGACGACCGGCGAATATACGCGTGCCGCGCGGCTCATGCCCGACGGCAGAATCACCTTCCGCGGACGCGCCGGCGGACGCGGTCAGGACATCATCGTGTTCGTCAGCTGACATAATTCAACCTTGTTATTTGTAAATTCAAGAAAGGATGTAATAAATTCATGAAAGTACTTATCATCGGCGGTATAGCCGCCGGTACAAAAGCCGCGGCAAAGCTGCTGCGCTGTGATCGCGCCGCTGAGGTGAAGATTCTGACGAAGAGCGCGGGCGTATCTTATGCCGGCTGCGGTCTGCCCTATTATATCGGCGGCGAGGTCGCCGACATAGCGTCGCTCGAAGTCAACACACCCGAGCACTTCACCGATTTGACCGGCGCCAAGGTCGTCACCGGCTGCGAGGTCACCTCGGTCGACTTTAACGCAAAAACCGTAGCCTATAAAATGACCGACGGCAGCGCCGGCAGCGAGGACTACGACAAGCTGATCATCGCTTCAGGCGCGTATCCGTTCGTGCCGGATATGCCGGGCGCCGGACTCGCGGGCGTGTTCACGATGCGCGAGCCGGTCGACGCCGGAGCTATCCGCGAATATGTTGAAAAGAACGGCTGCCGCCGCGCCGTGGTCTGCGGCGCCGGCTTCATAGGACTTGAAGCCGCCGAAAACCTACTGTCGCTCGGACTTTCCGTGACTGTAGTCGAAGCCGCCGACCAACCGCTCCCTAAGGTTTTCGACCCCGAGCTCGGAGCATATGTCAAGCGTCAGCTTCAGGCTGCCGGTATGCGCGTCCTGACCGGTACTCCGGTGCGCTCGATTTCCGGCGCCAATCGTGCCGACGGCGTCGTCACCGACGCGGGCACGATTCCGGCTGACATTGTTATCATGTCGATAGGCATCCGTCCGGCGACCGAATTTCTCAAGGATACCGGCATTGAGATGCTTAAAGGTACAATCGTAGTAGATGAAGCTATGCGCACGAATATTCCGGATGTATACGCCGCCGGAGACTGCGCGCTCGTCAGAAACGCGATCACCGGCAAGCCGCAGTGGTCGGCTATGGGTTCGACCGCGAACATCACCGCCCGTCTGCTCGCGAAGAACATCGCCGGAGACGACTGTGCGTACCACGGCTGCCTCGGCACCGGAGTCGTCAAGCTGCTGCCGAATCTGTGCGCCGGACGCTGCGGTCTCGGCGAGGATGACGCAAAGGCTGCCGGCTTCGACGCGGTCAGCGCGATCAGCGTCCACGACGACAAGCCGAAGTATATGTCTGACGCGTCCTACTTCATAATCAAGCTGATCGCCGACCGCAAGTCGCGCCGCCTGCTCGGTATTCAGGTTTTAGGCAGCCGTATGGTCGACAAGATGGTCGACATAGCCGCGACCGGAATCTCATTAAAGGCGACTGTGGACAGCTTCGACGATATCGACTTCGCGTACGCTCCGCCCTTCTCGACCGCGATCAGTCCGTTTGCCGCCGCCTGCAACGTGCTTGAAAACAAGCTTGACGGCATACTCGACTCGATGACTCCGGCTGAATACATGAACGGCGCGGCGAAAGGATATACCATTGTCGACGCGCTGTCAATCCAGGCAATCCCGAACGCCAAATGGATGCCGATTGAAAAGCTCAATACGTCAATCGAGGGCGTCGACAAGGACGCGAAGCTGCTGCTCGTCTGCCGACGCGGAAGAAGCGCGTATATGCTTCAGAACCGGCTCAAAGCGCTCGGCTTCAAAAACACCAAGGTGCTCGAGGGCGGCACGACCGTGACTCCGGTCAAGGTCGAGCGGACGTCGTCGAAGCTGCCCGAGAGCGAAATCAAGCGGGTCAAGGGGCTGGGATGCCTGCGCGATAAGCGTTTTGACGATATATTCAACGTCCGCGTAATCACCCGCAACGGCAAAATCACGTCGGACGAGCACAAGAAAATCGCCGAAGCCGCCGAAAAATACGGCTCGGGCGAGGTAACGATGACGACCCGCTTGACTATGGAAATCCAGGGCGTGCCGTATGACAATCTCGACGAGCTGTTCGCGTTCCTCGCTGACGCCGGACTCGAGACCGGCGGCACCGGCTCAAAGGTGCGACCGGTCGTATCCTGCAAGGGCACGACCTGCGTATACGGTCTCATCGACACCTACAGTCTGTCCGAAAAGCTGCATGAACTATTCTACAAGGGCTATCATGACACAACCCTGCCGCACAAATTCAAGCTCGCGGTCGGCGGATGTCCCAACAACTGCGTAAAGCCCGACCTCAACGACCTTGGTATCATCGGTCAGCGCGTACCGCAGATAGACACGGCAAAATGCCGCGGCTGCAAGGTCTGCCAGATCGAGAAGAAATGTCCGATAGGCACCGCAAAGGTTATCGACGGCAAGATTGTCATCAACAACGAGGAGTGCAACCACTGCGGTCGCTGCGTTGACCAATGTCCGTTCGGAGCGGTCACCGAGGAGCGCACCGGATACAAGATTTACATCGGCGGACGCTGGGGCAAAAAGACCGCGCACGGTCAGGCACTCGGCAAGATATTCACGACCGAGCAGGAGGTAATCGACACAGTAGAGCGTGCGATTCTGCTCTTCCGCGACGAGGGCATAACCGGTGAGCGCTTTGCCGACACCGTCGCCCGTCTCGGCTTCGAATATGTCGAGAACAAGCTGCTCTATGGCAAGATTGATAAGAATGAAATTCTTAAGAAGAATGTTACCGGAGGAGCAACTTGCTGAAACCCCTGCTTTCCCTGCTGCTCGCGCTCACTGTTGTAACAGTGAGCGCGTGCGGTTCAACCGATACCCCCGCAAACGAAAATAACGCGTCCGGCTCCGATTCGGTCGGAACGGATTCGGACGACGCCACAGCGAATGAAATCGGTTCGGATAAAGTCGATAGTAGTACAACCGAAAACGGCGCGGTCTTTCCCTACAGCTTCACCGACGATTCAGGCGAGGTCGTCACACTGGACGCTGAGCCGACAAAAGCCGCGGTGCTGTTCTCGTCCTATGCCGAGATCTGGACCGACGCCGGCGGCAGTGTCGCTGTCACTGTAGCCGAGACGGTCGAGCGCGGATTTGCAGATGATTCAGTGACTGTCATAGACCCCGGTTCGGGTCACAGCACAATCGACCTCGAAGCCCTGATTTCCGCCGAGCCGGATTTTGTAATCGGAACGACCGACTATGCCGGACAGGTCGACGCGGTCAATTTCTGCCGCGGGGTCGGAATACCGGCGGCGCTATTCCGTGTCGAGTGCTTCGACGACTATCTCGACGTGCTGAAAATCTTCTGTGATATCACCGGCTCGCCTGAAAACTACGAGCTGTATGGTACAAATGTAGCAAACGAAATCGACGCGTTGTTCGACTCGGTCGGCGAGTACCTTGAGTCTGTCGACGCGCCGGATATACTGTTTGTCCGCGCGGGCAGCACCGACAGCTCGACCAAAGCCAAGACCGCGGCAGACAATTTCGCCTGCGCGATGCTCGACGAGCTGGGAGTAAACAACATCGCCGACGAGAGGGGCGAGCTGACCGGCGCGCTCAGTCTCGAAGCGATAATCGAAGCTGACCCCGACTATATGTTCATCACTACGATGGGCAACGAAGCGGCTGCGATAGAGCATATGGATACAATGCTCACATCGGAGGGCTGGCGCGAGCTTTCCTGCGTCAGGGAATCGAATTACGCGTATCTTCCGAAGGAGCTGTTCCATTTCAAGCCGAATTCGCGCTGGGCAGACGCGTACAAAATGCTCGTTGAGCTGCTCTACCCCGAGCTTGTCGTCGAATGATATCCGTAAATCTGTATCGAACGATACCCGCGCACCGGAATCGAACGATACCCACGCACCGGAATCGAACGATACCCACGCACCGGAGTTGAATGAACCGCGCGCCTGGCGGGAGCTTGTGATTTTATCCTGTAAGCCGTGCGCCCGATTATCCGCGTGTGCGGTTTATTCAGTATTCCAACTACATTAAAAAGGACAAATAACCGATGAAAAAGTGTCAATCCCCGCCGTCTATACACACTGCCGGAGTTGGTATAATCTACCTCGTATTGACGCTGCTCTCGGTCGCCGCCGTGATATCCGCGCTGACTGTGGGCAGCGCGGATATTTCATTGTCCCGCGTACTCGCCGCCTTTTTAGGCGAGGACAAGACCGCGCGGGTCATAGTAGTCGGTCTCAGGCTGCCGAGACTCGCCGGAGCCGCGCTCGCCGGAGCCGCGCTCGCGACTGCCGGACAGCTTTTGCAGAGCGTCACCGACAACGAGCTCTGCGCGCCGAATATAATCGGAGTCAACTCAGGTTCGGGACTCGCGGTCATGATTGTTTTATGCCTGTTCCCAATGTATTGGCAGCTGTTGCCGTTAGCCGCGTTCATCGGCGCGCTCGCGGCGTCGTTTTTTGTACTGCTCGTCTCGGGAGCGAGCCCGGGCGACCAGAAATCGTCGCTGATACTCGCGGGAGTCGCGCTGTCGTCGATACTCGGAGCCGGAATCTCGTTTCTGTCGCTGAAATACCCGGATGCGTTAAGCTCATATACCGCCTTTTCGGTCGGCGGCTTCTCGGGGGTAACGCTTGACGAGCTTGCGATACCCGCGATAATGATATTCGTCTGTTTCATCCTCGCGATGATTGCCGCGCCGAAAATCAATCTGCTCTGTCTCGGCGATGAAGCAGCCGGCTCGCTCGGAGTGCGGGTTAGACGACTGCGCGTCACAACGATTGTGATAACGAGCGGACTCTGCGCCGCTGCGGTTTCGTTCGCCGGACTGCTCGGATTTGTCGGACTTATCGTGCCGCATATCATTCGGCGGCTCTGCGGTCAGAAGCTACGCCGGATACTTCCGATAACCGCGCTGGGCGGAGCTTTGCTCGTCGTGTTCTCGGACGTGATCGGTCGGACGATACTCGCGCCGGGCGAGCTGCCAGCAGGAATAATAATGGCGCTTATCGGCGCGCCCTTCTTTTTGTATCTGCTTGTGAGGAGGAGACGGCATGATTGAGCTGAATGACGTTTCAGTCGGCTACAGGGGCAAGCCGATCCTTTCGAATATCAGCTTCACGGTGAGCGATGGCGAAATCTGCGCTCTGCTCGGACACAACGGCTGCGGCAAGTCGACCTTGCTGCGCGCGGTAACCGGCAGCCTTGGTTACGTCGGCAGCATCCGAATCGACGGTCAGGAGACACGCCGGCTGTCGAATGACCGCGCAAAGCTGATATCGCTGATGCCGCAGCTTATGGCGAGACCGTCAATCAGCGTATACGAGCTGGTTTCGTTCGGTCGTCAGCCCTACACCGGAATCAGCGGAATTCTGTCCAAATCCGACCGGCTGAAAATCGACGATGCGATACAAAAAGCTCGACTTCTGCCGCTCGCGCTGTCGCGCTGCGACCGGATATCGGGCGGCGAGCTTCAGCGCGCCTATCTCGCGATGGTGCTGGCGCAGGACACGCCGAACCTGCTGCTCGACGAGCCGGCCGCACACCTCGACGCGCGGTATGAGCGTCAGATTTCCGATTTTCTGCTCGCGCTCAAAGCCGACCGGCGGGCTGTGCTCGCGGTGCTGCACAATATCAACCACGCGCTCTCGATCGCCGACCGGATTATCGTCATCGACTCGGGAAAGCTCGTATTCAACGGCAATCGCGCCGAGTTCGCTGATAGGCAGATCGCCGAGACGTACTTCGGGCTGCGGCGCTACACCTGCCGCGACGACCGCGGAAATGGAGCCGAATTTTATCTGTAAACGATATAAACCGCGTATTGCCGCGCAGACATATATCCGCGCGCAGACACGTGGTTATTTATTATTCGTTGTTTTTAACAACTGCGTAGTTAGTGTAGGCTAACTCAATATACATTCCCACGAAATTCAGAATTCAGGGAAAAATCCATTCTGAAGCTATTGACAAAACATAATTCAGGATATATAATATATACAGTTAGCACGCACTAACCACATTATCGCAAAGGAGGATACTAAATGCTCCCTCTCACCTACGCGTCGCCCGAAGCAGAGCATATCATCGTTAAAGTAAACGGCAATGCCGACGTGAAAAAGCATCTCGAGTCGCTCGGATTTGTCGCGGGCGGCAGTATCCGAGTCATAAGCAGTCTCGGCAAAAATATCATAGTCAACGTCAAGGACTCGCGTATCGCGATAAGCCGCGACGCGGCGTCGAAAATCATGGTCAGGCAATGAATTGCGCCGCGATTGAAAACGCGGCGGCGGTTCGCCACATCAAGGTCATTTCATAAAGCATTTTACTATATCGCAATCAATTAACGAAAGGACAAATACATATGAAAACATTGCGCGAAGCAAAGATCGGCGAGACAGTCAAGGTCACAAAGCTGACCGGAGAAGGCGCGCTCAAGCGCCGAATCATGGATATGGGTATAACCCGCGGAGTTGACGTGTATATACGCAAGGTCGCGCCGCTCGGAGACCCGATCGAGGTGACAGTGCGCGGCTACGAGCTGTCGCTGCGCAAATCCGACGCTGAAATGATTGAGGTCGAATAATTTTTTCCCGAGGGTTAGCGAAAGCTAACCGCATATTGTGCCTGTATCTTGTCAATCGCTGACCAGAAATCTATAGTAACGGTTTCGAATCATCAAAGCTAAATTGTCGCCCACGGTTAGCAAGCACTAACCACAATTTGTAATCATCGGTTAGCTCACACTAACCACAAACGATAGAAAGGATTTTTACAATGGACATACGCATCGCCCTCGCGGGAAATCCGAACTGCGGTAAAACGACGCTGTTCAACGCGCTGACCGGCTCGAATCAGTTTGTCGGAAACTGGCCCGGAGTTACGGTTGAAAAAAAGGAAGGCAAGCTGAAGCATCACGACAACGTTGTGATCACCGACCTGCCCGGCATCTACTCGCTGTCGCCGTATACGCTCGAGGAGGTAGTCGCGCGCGGCTATCTGTTGAATGAGCGTCCCGACGCGATACTGAATATCGTCGACGGCTCGAACCTCGAGCGAAACCTCTACCTGACGACACAGCTGCTCGAGCTGGGAATTCCGGTCGTCGTCGCGGTTAACATGATGGACATCGTCCGCAAAAACGGCGATAAAATCAACATTTCCGAGTTGTCAGAGAGACTCGGCTGCAAGGTCGTCGAGATCTCCGCGCTCAAGGGCGAAAACATATTCGACGCCGCCGAGGCCGCCATTGCCGCGTCAAAGAATCCCGCGACTCCGCCGCGTCACAGCTTCAACGGCGCGGTAGAGCACGCTATCGCGCACATCGAGGAGGTCGCGCTGCACAATCTGCCCGAAGCTGAACAGCGTTGGTACGCAATCAAGCTGTTTGAGCGCGACGACAAGGTTATGGAACAATTGAAGCTCGACAAGAGCCTGCTCGAGCACATCGACGCCGACATCAAAGCCACCGAAACCGAGCTTGACGACGACGCTGAATCGATTATTACAAATGAGCGGTATATCTACATCGCCGAGCTGATGCGTGTCTGCTACAAGAAGAAAGCTTCCGGCGGGTTGACGATATCGGATAAAATCGACCGGGTAGTCACGAACCGCTTCGCCGCGCTCCCGATTTTCGCCGCGGTCATGTTCCTTGTATACTACATATCGGTAACTACCGTCGGAACGATATTCACCGACTGGGCGAACGACGGCGTGTTTGGCGACGACTGGCACCTGTTCCGCATCGGCTCGGGCGAATATGATGACGCGATGAATGAATACGCCGCCGAGAATCTGTTCTCAGACGAGCTTAACACAATTGTCGACTCGGCTGTAGCGGCTGACGTAGTCGGCGCGGCTGACATCCAGAGCGCGATTGCCGACGGCGATTTCGCGGCGTTTGACGAAGCATACGGAACATATGCCGACTCGCTCGCAAACGAGGGCTACGACATCTCGGCTATTTATGACGCCGCGCTCGGAGACGGCGCGACAGGCGTTCCCGAATCGTCCGAATACGGCGTCTGGGTTCCGGGCATACCGGTGCTCATCGAAAGCGGGCTTGAAGCCGCCGGCACGCCCGAATGGCTGAACAGCCTGCTTCTCGACGGAATCGTCGGAGGCGTCGGAGCGGTGCTCGGATTCGTGCCGCAGATGCTCGTATTGTTCTTAATGCTCGCGTTCCTCGAAGCCTGCGGCTACATGGCTCGTATCGCCTTTGTTATGGACCGCATATTCCGCAAGTTCGGTCTGTCCGGTAAGTCGTTCATTCCGATGCTGATCGGCACCGGCTGCGGCGTGCCCGGAATCATGGCGTCGCGCACTATTGAAAATGAACGCGACCGCCGCATGACGATAATGACGACGACTTTCATCCCCTGCGGCGCGAAGCTGCCGATAATCGCGCTGATTGCGTCCGCGCTTTTCCACGGCGCGTGGTGGGTCGCACCGTCGGCATACTTTGTCGGCATCGCCGCAATTATCATCTCGGGTATAATGCTCAAAAAGACGAAGATGTTCGCCGGAGACCCTGCTCCGTTCGTAATGGAGCTGCCCGCATACCACTGGCCGACACTCGGCAATATCCTGCGTTCGATGTGGGAGCGCGGCTGGTCGTTCATTAAAAAAGCCGGAACAATAATCATGCTCGCGACAATTGTAATCTGGGCCGGTTCGGTATTCGGAGTCGTCGACGGCAGCTTCACCTTCGACACCGAGATGGAGCTCGAATCGAGCATACTCGGAATCATCGGCGGAGCTATCTGCTGGATATTCAGCCCGCTCGGTTTCGGCAACATCAAGGCTACGGTCGCGACTATAATGGGACTTGTCGCGAAAGAGGAAGTAGTCGGCGTATTCGGTGTCCTCGACTTCGAAGGCATGACGCAGCTCGCCGCGTATTCGTTCCTGATATTCAACCTGCTCTGCGCCCCCTGCTTCGCGGCGATCGGAGCTATCAAGCGCGAGATGAACTCGGCGAAGTGGACGATATTCGCAATCGGCTATCAGTGCCTGTTCGCATACGCAATCTCGCTGACAGTATATCAGATCGGCTCGCTGTTCACCGGAAACGTCAATGTAATCGGACTAATCTTCGCGTTGGCAATTGTAGCCGGAATCATCTATATGCTGGTTAAGCCTTATCACGAATCGACTCGGCTTACGAAAAAGCTTGCCTCGCAGTCCTGATTTGGTCGAGCAGACCGGTATTTGTGACTTCAAACTCTCATAAATCAAGCGTCGCCGGAGAGAAAGAGTTTCTCCGGCGACGTTTTAACACAAGGGGATATTTCGAATGAAAACAAGCAATAAGCCTGCGGCTTGCGGGGGCGGTAAATTACCGGCTTCACAAAACGACAATAAGCCGGCTTCGCATAACAATAAACTGTCAGCCTCACACATCAGATATTTGATTACGATGCACCGGCTCAAAAATGACGACAATACCGTCCGCTGCGTAGATATCGCGCAGTCGCTCGGAATATCAAAGCCGAGCGTCCACTCTATGATAAAGCTGCTCAGCAATATGGAGCTGGTGCAAAAAGAAAATTACGGGGTTGTGTATCTCACCGAGAAAGGGCTGGCGACCGCTGAACGGTACAGCAGGGGCTATGACTTTATGCTTGACTGCCTGAATGAGGTGCTGCCCGACGAGAATTCGATAAGTTCATCAGTGTGTATGCTGCTGTCGAGCTTGCCGGAGGAGAAATTGTCGCTTTTATAAACAAGGAGTAATGATATAGTATGTACAAAATCACACTGAAAATTGACGGTATGAGCTGTCCGATGTGCGAGTCGCACCTGAACGACATTGTGCGCCGTGAATTCAAAATAAAGCAGGTCAAATCTTCGCATAAGCGCGGCGACATGGTGATTGTCGCCGACGATAAGCTCGACCGCTCCGAGCTTGAACGCGCGGTCGGGTCGGTCGGCTACAAGCTGCTGTCATACGAATGTATGCCGTATGAAAAGCCGGGGCTGTTTGCCCGTTTCAAAAAATGAAACGCGAGATAGTAAAATATCAAGCCGCGAGTGAATCGGTCACGCACAGCGTATATCCCGGTATAGAGCTTATCTACAACGATATCCATACGTCCGAGTTCAGACTCGACCGACCGGACGAGGACAGTATATTCGAAATCAGCCACTGCCGCGAGGGGCGGGTCGAGTTCAGCTTCGGCGGCGGCTACTGCTATCTGTCCGACGGCGACCTCGCGGTCGTACGCGGACGGGACACCGGAAATATCATGCGATGTCCACTGTCGCATTATCACGGAATCACGGTCAGAATCAACCCGGCGCTGACGCCGCGCTGCCTGTCCTGCTTTCTCGACGACGTAAATGTCGAGCCGTCCGCGCTGCTCGATAAATACTGCCGGGGTCAGAGCTGCTATATAGTCCGTTCAAAGCCCGAGGTTTCGCATATCTTCTCCGAGCTGTATTCGGTTCCCGAACAGATACGACGCGGCTACTACAAGGTGAAGATACTCGAGCTGCTGCTCTTTCTAAGCGCGAACGACCTCGGTGCCGACTGCGCGTCCGAACGCAGCGCGACTCCCAGTCAGGTCAGGCTCGCGACGCAAATCCACGACTTTCTCACCGACCGGCTCGACGACCATATTACGCTCGACGAGCTGTCCGGAATCTTCCACGCGTCGGGCACATTGATAAAGTGCAGCTTTAAGGCGGTCTATGGCGTGTCGATAAACTCATACATCCGCACGCACAAAATGCAGGCGGCGGCGCTGATGCTGCGCGGCAGCGGCGCGACGGTGCTTGAGATCGCCGGTCGTTTTGGCTACGACAACCCGAGCAAGTTCGCGTGCGCGTTCCGGCGCGAGTACGGGGTTTCGCCGAACGAATACCGCAATATGAGCTATACTCAAATGAATATTTGAATTTTATGCAGAGTTTGCGCTTCGCAAAACGTCATCTACAGCCGCATTCAATCAGCGGCATCAGATTGCCCAACCCGCTATTATATTGCATTCGCAATAATTCAGCCATACGCCTCGAATCCCGACTCCCAGTATGGGACATCCCCCTCGCAGTGCCAGACCCTGACGCGCGCGAACGGCACGAACAGATTGACAAGCAGCATTTCCGCCGACGCGCTGTCCGATTCGGTCACGACCGCGACCTGCGCGTACAGATCAATCGGTCCGATCTTACCGATGAGATCGTGACTGTATTTAACGCAGTCGTCCCGATAACGCAGATATAGTTCATAGTCGCCGAGGACAATCGGGTGATTATACGTGACAAGAACCAGCGCGGCGCAGACAAGCAGATACAGACAGAGCAGAATTGTCACAACACATCGGACACGTCTCGCGTTCTGATACAGCGCGGCGATATCAGCTTTTGACCATACGGCGTGTGTGCCGCCGTGGTCATATCGTCGATATGACCGGCAGGCGAATACAGTAATCAACCATATTAATAATATTATCAGGAAAATTATCGTCAGCATATTGTTAAAAATAGGGACTGAATACAAGGCAGTATTGTACCGCCTTGTGTGCAGTCCCCGTTTTCATTTAATCATGGCTCAATAGGCACAAAGCCTGTCAGCCGAGCGCGATTTCGACTGCCATTATAGAATAGGGCTTGACCTCGAATACCGCCTTACCGCCTTCAAGCGCGTCGCCGAGCTTGTTGCTGAGCAGGTCGACGAGCTGGGCCGATACGACCGGCGACCTGAAGCCGAGCGATACCTTCGCCATTTTGCCGCAAAGCTCGTTTACACGGACGAGCAGCTTGCCCGATTCGAGCTTCGTCACCGACGTTATATGCGCGCTTTGCGTGTCGACCTCGGCGAGTATGCCGTCGGACGGCAGCCCTCCGGCGTGCGGATTCGTCGAGACGAAGCGCAGCGGGTGCATGAAGCGGTCGGATATGTCAGCCATGCACTTCGCGCAGTTAGAGCCGACGCCGACCGAAACGACGATCTCGTGATGTCCGCGTTCGGGGTCGGGGTCGGGATTGTGCGCGGTGTTTATCAGCGTCGCGGTGATCGTGTTGTCGAACAGCTGATAACCGTACTTCGAGTCGGTCATGACATAAAGCGGATCGCCCGCGCCGTCACTTGCAATCGCCGCAGAGTAGGTCAGCGCCGGGAAGTCGTGGTTGCCTCCGTCGCGCAGTATCGCGCCCATCGGAATGTCGCAGAGGTACTTCCCTGCCGTATATCCGACCGGCATACGCAGCGCGAGCATCGGCACAAAGCGTCCGGCGAGCTCGTTCCAGTCGACTGATATGCTGTATACGAGCGACTTCGCGCCGGCGGCGAGCGAGATTTCACAGCGGACGGTCGAGTTCAAAACGCGCGCTTCGAAGCGGTAGCCGGTCTTGAGTCTGCCGAAGCCGAAGCGGTCGACGCGGCTGATGTTGTCGACCGGATTGACGTCGTGATACTTGCCGATAACCCACGCGCTGTTGCCCTCGGTCTGCGTGTTAATCTGAACGAGTCCGGCGAATTCCTTCGAATTTATCTTCTCCGAGCCGTCGGTTTTGTCGACAAGCGATACAAGGCTCATCGACAGCTTGTCGAACTCGGCGCGGATGTATTCGTTTTCGAGCACATACGCGTCCTCATAACCGAGGATGTTGTGTGTGCCGCCGTAGTAGTAGGGATATTTCTCGACCTCGTTCTGCTTTATCGCTATCGTCTTGTAGCCGTATGCCGGCAGCTTGACGCGGACGAGGACGCGCACATACTTGTGATCCCAGTATTGCTGGTATCCGCCGTCTATCAGCGCGAATTCGACTTGATTGCCGTCGACGTCGACTACATTCAGTCGGCGCAGGTCGCCGACCCAATCCCAGACAGTCAGCTCGCAGAGGTCGGTGCGCTCGACCTGTGTCGGGTTGAATATGTTGTAGACACGTGTCAGTCCAACTCCGCGCTCGGGGTTAGGTACACCGGTGAAATTCGAGATTCCGTATCCGACGCCTGCGCCCTCCGACTGCGACTCGCGGATAAGCTCGCACTCGCCGTCGTTATTGAATGCCGTGCAGTCGATATTTTCTGACAGTGCCCGCAGCGACAGGTTTTCCTCGGTCGCCGAGTGCGCCAGCGCGACCTGATACAGCCCCATCGCGTATTCGCGGCTGTCCTGTACGCACGAGCCGGTCAGTATGTCGTGGAAGTGCGTGAACAGTGTGTTCTGCCATGCCGTCTCATATGCCTTGAAGTTATAGCGGCCGCCGACGTACTCATTCGCGAGCGCGGCTACTGACTGCGACTCAATCAGGCTCGATTCAGCCATGCGGTTGGCGCGCTTGATTCTCGACTGCGTCGTGTAGCAGCCGTCGAACAGGAAGTTCAGTTCTTTGTCGACGACCGGAAGCTTCTCGCGGATTTCGGGCTTGTCGGCAAGCTCGAAGAACTCGCGGAACGTGCCGAAGCGGATGTTCGGGTAGATCGGCCACTCGGACATCTCGAGCGCGCGCTCGACGTCGCGTCGGGTAGCTCCGCCACCGTGATTGCCGACACCGTAGACGATGAGTCCGGTCTTGAGTCCGCCCATGCGGCGCACAAGGTCGATGAGTCCCGCGCCAATATGCGGAGTTATCGCCGAATTGTACCAGTAGGGTTCGCGGTACATCAGTATCTCCGCTCCGGACAGTGCCTTGTAGCGATAGAGGATATAATCGCCGTTGAGTCCGCGGCAATGGTAGTAGTATTTCAGTCCGGCGTAGCTGTCAATCTCGGGGATATTCGCGCTGTGACCGAACGTGTCGGGCGAGAAGTCGATTTTCAGTGACTCGGGGTCGACTCCCCAGACCCGCTCGAGGTAGTCGCGCGTGTATTTTATCGTGTTGACGAGCGACTCGCCGGTCGGCATATTCTTGTCAGTCTCGACCCATGCCGACGAGGTTATCTCCCACCTGCCCTCGGCGATGCGCGCCTTGATGCGCTCCATGAGGTCGGGGTCGTATTCCTCGACGAGCCGATAGACCGAGGTCTGCGACTGCGAGTAGGTGAAGGTGGGGTACTCGTCCATTAAGTCGAGCATAGTCTTGAACGTGGCGAGCGCGGCGGCGACCGTCTCGTTCCAGCCCCACATCCAGTTCATGTCGATGTGAGCGTGCGCGCAGAGTATCAGCGAATACTCTTTCGCGCAAGCTTCGAGCGGCTGTAGGCACTTCTCAGCCTCAGCGCAGGCGGTCGCGGTCAGCACGCCCTCACTGTCGAGCGACGATGCTACCACGTCGAGCGCGGACGATATGTATTCGCTGTATTTGCCATTGTTCACATCGTCCAATTTGAGCGCGAACTCGAGCTCGGATATAATCCGTCTCTGATGCTTGTTCGGCGGGGTGATGTGCCACTGGGTCTCACGGGGCATACCAAAGGTCATCTCATAGCCGGTGACCTCGCGGTTGCCGCCGACTCTCTGCTTGAGCGCAGAAAATCTCGCGTCATTGTTCATATTGTATTCATTCCTTTCTGGCGTCTGAATTGTTTATATGGGTTGATATCATTATAACCGACTGCAGGAGAATTGTCAAGACAAAAAGGAACATTCGTCAAAATGAATGTTCCTTTCATTATTATTCAGCGATATATATCGAAGCGCGGTTCTGTATACGTTCCGCCGCTTCTTCCACGGTTATGCTGCCGCCGAGATACGCCGAATACTCCTCGTCGATTATATTCCAGAGCTGGTCGTCGGACGTGAGACGCGACGACGGCTGGTCGAAGAAATTGAGTATCGCTTCCTTGTCGGCTTCGGTCAAGGTCATGTGCGGAAGCCCGCCGGTGTAGGGATTGTTTTCGTCCACCTCGCGTAGACGATAGAATACAAACGTCGTCGATAGCTCTCCGGTTATAAAATCTCTATCTTCTTCCGGCATGACATATATCTCGTCGTATTCGAGTATCTGCTCAAGCGCCGTAACCGTGACCGGAATCCCCATGGCGGTATTCGCGCCCGACGTCTGCACCTCGTCAGAGAGCATGAATTTGATGAACTCAAACGCGCCGTCCTTAAGCTCGCTCCTCTCACATATTGCCAGTGAGTAATAGCCTTCGACCAGCGCGCCACCCGTATTGGACGGATAGCCGCAGAGCGAAATATCATCGCCGAACATGAACTTCATAATCAGATAAGCGTCGAGGTTCAGCATACGCAGGTTTATGAATTTGAGCTGTCCCGAATCAAACGCCGGAAGCAGCGTGTCGCCGACGACCTGATGATAGCCGAAGCCCGTGTCTATCCGACCGAGCGACGTGTCGGTGTAGCTGCCGATATCCGAGTAAAATTCGAGCAGCCGCACAAATTCAGCGTTGTCGAACGACACGGTCTCATTTGCGTAGTCGACAAAATCGCTTGAGGCGAAGCGCAGCAGATTCGAATAGATGGTGTCTGAAAATAGCGCTTCTCCGTCTTCAAGGCTGTCGGCAATCTCATAGAGCCGGTCGAGCGTGAGCGAGCCG
>ERZ1643251.2908-NODE-2908-length-16658-cov-4.541950_pt1 | contig 16658 bp, 12 predicted proteins | sample MGYA00579261_ERZ1643251 | MGnify/ENA primary metagenome ERZ1643251 (study PRJEB29033, sample SAMEA4952267) | chicken gut metagenome | biome: Broiler Chicken; feature: Gastrointestinal Tract; material: Caecum | place: Ireland | collected 2018 | study: Broiler...
ACAAAGCTCGCCCCGCCGATCCCGTGAATTGCTTTGAACACGAACAAACCGATTACAGCAAATATGATGAACTTGTAGGCGCGTTGCAGTTATCCGCTTTGGAACTTGCAATTCTGAACTGTTACATGAACGGCATGAGGCAAGCCGAAGTCTGCGCCGAACTCGGCATCGGTAGGGGCACGTTTCGCCATCGCAAACAAAGCATTCAGAAAAGATATCAAATGATTTATGGCGCAAACTGATATGTCGTGCATTTCCATCAAATAAAAAAATAGTAAATCGTTTCAAAAAACAAAGATTAAAATTTTGATTTTCAAGAGGAAAAACGGATGGTTTTCGATTAAAATTTCCTGGAAATAGTGGCGATTTCGGGAAGATGCCGTAAGTAATAAATACATGTACGCAACGTTGAGCTTTTCTACTTACTCAAACTTATTGCCTTAAACATCCAAAGAAAAGCTTTAAGAATCGAAAGGTGTTTCAAGTTCAGTTTTTCTGCCTGTAAGCCATGAAAACTCAATATTCCAGCGTGCATTGAATTATATATTACGGCTAAAACTGCTTCGAGAGGTATTTTTAGCCGTCTCTTAAATTGTAAACCTGTGGCCAGGGGTAGGTGCGCGTTTCACGGACGCGGCTGGTACGGCGGTATTCGCTCGGGGAGCAGTGTTCAAAGCTGCGGAATACATAGAATAGCTGTTCGCGTGAGGTAAAGCCGGAGAGCTTGGCGATTTTTTCATGCGAAAGTGACGTGTTCGCTAAAAACGCCTTAGCATTTCCAAGCCGTATCTTGGTCAAAGTTGTATGAATGCCTTCGCCCAATTCTTTTTTGAAGAGGCGCTGCAAATACGCTTCGGAGATCCCGACATGTTCTGCAATCGTTCTGCAAGAGAGGGGATTGCAGGAATTCTGCTGCATATAGAGCACCGCTTTGCGTACGTAAGAGAGTTTGGACCGTGCCAGAAAGTTGTTATGCGAACATCGTGAAAGTTCCAGAAAGAATTTCAGGATGAGAATGCGCACAATTATGTTGAGTTGCGGCGCTTCGTCTGCGCTCAGTTCGTTGACGATGTATTTGATCGTTTCGTATACGTTATAGGAGTCATAATAGACATGGAACGCCTCGTTTTTGTTGCGCAGGTCGGTGAGCTGTTGGTTGAGGGAGAAGATATCCCTTGCGGAGAGCGAGACCTTTCTGAGTGCGTCGCTCTCGCCCGCGGCGAATGAATCGGCGGGATACAGTTCGATGTTGTAGATGCGCGTATCCTCCCTTTCGATCGTGATGCGGTGATAGTATCTCGTATTCACAAAGATAAAGTGTTTCTCGGGAACGGGAACGCGGTGACGCGCGCCGCCCTTTTCTTCCATATATTCAAAGAAGAAGGCGCCGTGGGAGCAGTACATGATCTCGAACTGTTGGTGTTGGTGCCAATCCATCGTAAAGTCCGGTCCGAAGGTATTGTGATACCATCCGACGGGGACAAAATGTTGAAAATTGAGTTCGCCCAGGGTGAGCATGGGTATAGCGGTGTCCATATGCACATTATAGTCGCTGAGAAGAGGAAGAGTCAAGCAAATAATATCATTTTTTATTATATATTTGTGATAAAAAATGATATATAATTGTCATGCATTCTTGCAATTTAATAAATTTATGTAATAATAATGATAACTGAATGTTTTCAGAATTCAAAAGAGTAAGGAGAAGAAATGATGAAGAAAAAAAGGATGATCATGTCGTTTTTGCTGATTGCGGCAATGGCGATGGGACTGGCGGGCTGTTCCGGCAATCCCGCCGCCGCAGGCAAGACGACAGTCGTGCTGTGGGGCTATGCCGATGAGATGGAGGCGGAGAGCATCTATAACACGGTCAATTGGTATAACGAAAACAATACCGACGGCATCTATATCGATTATTATCCGCAGCCGGGCGGCACATATGTTTCGCTGGCAGAACGCGCACTCGCGTCCAATAAGGGACCCGATGTATTCTACGTAGGGGACCGCTATCTCAAACGTTGGGCGAAGTACGGTTATTTGGAAAATATCCAGAGCTACGTCGACGAAGCGGGCATTGACTTTTCCACGATGTGGCAGTCTGCGCAGTACCGCTACCGCTACGATCCTGTCAACAATACCAACAATATCGACGATCCGCTGTATGCGCTTCCCAAAGACATCAGCAGTTCCGCTTTGTACTACAATGCTACCGTCATGGAGGATCAGGGCATCAAGATCATCTCGGTGGATGAAGAGGACCTGGATGCTTTCAATGCGGGCGGCGAGGACAGAAACGGGAACACCAAAGCGGACCTGGGCATTCCTGCGGACTTCACTGTTCCAGCAAAGGGGTTCTACCGCGAACAGCCCTATACAAACGGACTGTTTACGGCGCCCACGTACGGCACGGACGGTAAGGTCATCGAAACGATGATCTTCAACAACCGTATTGCGATGAGTTGGGATGAGATCGAAGATCTCGCCATGATCCTGACGAAATCGTACAATCCCAATTTGGGTGCGGAGGATACGACGTGGGGCTATTATACGGAGTATTGGTTCAATTACGGCTGGGGCGTAGGCGGCGACTGTGCCGTGGATACGACGGGGAACGGCGATTGGGAGTTCACGCTGGGCGACAAGACGCAAAAGCGGCTTGTCTACAATGCGGACGGCAGCTACGTCACGGATGAATTCGGCAAGGCAGTGTTCGTTGCGGAGGGCGAAGAATACGAGCTGGCGGATGGGCAGTATCTAGGCGAACTGCTGCCTTCGCAGTATGAGGCGTTTGAGCGTTTCGTATTGCTCGGCAAGCCCAAAGAGTACGGCGGTCTCGCTATTGCTCCCCGCCAATCCCAAGATATTGGTCTGCAATCTTCCACCTCCTTCTTCTCGGATGGCAGGGTGGCGATGCTTGTGGAAACGAGCGAAAAGGCAATTTCCTTTCGCAACAGTATCACCGATTTTGAATGGGACGTTGCACCCCTTCCCGTTTATAAGGAATATGCGGCAGACGGCGTGACGGTCGTCAACCGCGGCATCGAGGTAGGGCACAGCGGATCGACGGGGCTTGCCGTCTGGACTAAATCGAATGTCAAGGCGGAGGCGTTCAAGGTGGCGCAGTACTTCTCGACCGGCTATGCGCAGACGTTGCAGGCGCAGACGGGCTATATGATCCCCAACGACATGGCGCTCGCACAGACGGAGTATGTGCAATATAACCTTGACAGCGGGCAGGCACCAAAGAATATCTCTATCTTCACACGCATGGCAGAAAGTTCCCGCCCGGGCGATTGGTGGTACATGCCGGACAATCTTTGGATCGACAATTGGGCGACGCCTCTCAATACGGAGTATCGAGAAAACGCTGCTTCGCTCGATGATTTCTTTGCGGCATATACCGATTCTACGAATGCGATCCTGCGGCAATATAAGGAACAGGGATTTGTCGGAGGGGGAGACGCATGACGTCGGTCACCAAACAGCGCATCAAGAATGATCTGAACTGTTATCTGATGGGGGGATTGCCCATTCTCGGCTTCCTTATTTTCAGTCTTGTTCCGCTCGTGATCTCGCTGTACTTGAGTTTCACCAGCCTGTCTACGCTCAATTTCCGTTCGGCGGTGTTCAACGGGTTCGATAACTTTGTCACGCTGTTCACCGACCCGCTGTTCGGGAAGGCGGTGCTCAACACGCTCTATGCCATGCTCTCAGTGCCGCTCTCGATGGCGCTCGGACTGCTCATCGCGCAGGTGCTCACGCGCGAGCTCAAGGGGCGCTATGTGTTCCGCACCCTCTTCTTTATTCCTTACATCTGTTCGACGGTCGCCATTGCGCTCGTGTTCAAGTGGATGTTTGACGCGGAGTACGGCATTATCAACCAGCTGCTCGGTACGCATGTGAGCTTTTTGCTCGATGAGAATTGGTTCATGCCCATCATGATCCTGCTCACCACCTGGTCGGGGACGGGTTACTACATCATTTTGTTCCAGGCGGCGCTCTCCAATGTCAATCCAGCCCTTTTGGACGCGGCAAAGATCGACGGCGCCGGCAGTGTGCGGCGCTTCTTTGCCATCACGCTGCCTGTTATTTCTCCCACGACGTTTTATCTTTTGGTCATGGGCATCATCGGCGGGTTGCAGTCGTTCACATGGTTCCAGGTCATCTGCGACCCCATCTATGCGAGCGGCTACGGCTGGGGACCGGGCGATGCGGGCATCACCATCGTTTATTACGTCTACAACAAGGCGTTTGCAACGGGCACGGGTGCGGTGCAGGGCGGCGTGGCGGCGCTTGCGGCATGGGTACTGGCGCTTGGTATTCTGTTGCTCACCGTGCTGAATTTTAAACTCTCTAAATATTGGGTGCACTACGATGACTAAGACAAAGACGGTTTCCGGGCGCACGCTCACCATTGCGTCCAAAGTGCTGATGTACCTTCTTCTCATCGTGTTGGCGACAATTGTGCTTTTACCATTCTATTTCATGGTAGAGAGTTCGTTCAAGACGTATGCCGAGGCACTTGGAAAATTCACCTGGTGGCCACAGGAATTTACTGCGGAGGCATACAACTACATTCTCGGAGACAATCCCTTCCGCATCAATCTGCTCAGTTCGTTTGGCGTGACGTTGCTCGTCACCGTTCCCACGATGGCGGTTGGTATCTTTGTTTCGTCAATGTCCGCTTATGTCTTTGCCAAGCGCAGTTTTGACGGCAGGGGTGCGCTGTTCGGCGTTCTGCTCTTCACGATGATGCTCCCCGGTACCATCTTGATGATGCCGCAGTACCTCATCTTTTCAGAGATGGAGCTGGTGGGCACCGTGCTCCCGCTCATGCTGCCCGGCATGTTCGGGTCGGCGACCTGCGTGTTCTTTATGCGGCAGTTTATCCGCGGTATTCCGGACAGTATCGTCGATGCCGCAAAAGTGGACGGACTTGGGCATTTCAAGATCTTTGTGCTCATCATCCTTCCGCTTGCATGGCCGGCTTTGATCAGCCAGATCGTTTTATGGTTTCTTGCCGGATACAACGACTATATGGGCCCGCTCATCTATCTCTCTACGAGTGCGATGAACGAAAAGACATTACAGGTCGCGTTGGCGTACTTTTCGTTTTCGCAGAGTAAAGGTATGGAAAATATTCCGGCGATCATGGCAGGCGCCGTGCTGACCGTCATCCCGCCGCTTGTCCTGTATATGGCGTTCCAAAAGTTTTTCATTTCCGGGCTTGTGGTCAGCGGACTGAAAGACTGAATCAATGGGTTCGATGGGCAGTCTGCCCGTAAGAAAGATATCATAAGGAGGAAAAAGAATGAAAAGAGGTTTTACATGCTCGTTTGCCGCGCTGATGCTCGTCGCGACGATGGGCGCTGCGGTAGGCTGCAACGCGGGGGGGGGTATTCCTGACGGTGCGCAGGCGCTCTCCTGCTCCACGGGGATCAATGCGGATACGGGACTGTATGATAATTCTTTGTTTTATAGGAACGATCTGGATTTTCTCGATGCGCCCGATCCGGGCGCGATCTATGAAGACGGGTACTTCTATGTCGTCGTCACGGGAGCGCCCTTTAAGTGCTGGCGCACGAACAACTTTGCGAATTGGGAGTACATGGGTTTTGTCTTCCAGCCTTCGGATGATGCTTGGTCGTACGGCAACTATTGGGCACCCGAGATCATCAAAAATCCCGCAGGGGACGGGTACTATCTGTACTATTCTGCCTCCGCGAAGGAGCTGCCGCAGGGGGCAGCGGATGCTACCATGTACGAACGCATGCACATCGGTGTGGCGTATTCTGAAAATGTGTACGGACCTTACGAGGAGTGCCGCGACGCCGAGGGCAACACCATTTACTTTGACTTTTTGGAAAGCCCTGCGGTGCAGGCACAGCTGGAAGGAAAGAGCGCCAAAATCTTTGCCACCATCGACGCGCATCCCTTTTTCGACGGGGAAGATCTGTACCTGTATTTCGTGCAGCAGGATGACAGAAATACGTCGGGCAACGCTATTTGGGGAGTGAAGATGAAATCCTTCACTGAACCCGACTATTCCACTGCCAAGCAGCTCACCGAACCCCGTTTGACATCACTCGGCGGCAGCGTCATTGACACCGAGGACGGCAACACTGTCAATGAAGCGCCGTGGATAACCAAGCACACTACGATCAAGGAAAACGGCGATAGCGTGACCAAATATTATCTCACGTTTTCCAATTACGGATACACCGACCGCAGATACTCCGTTGCCACGGCGGTTGCCGATTCTCCGCTCGGCGACTTTGTCAAGTTGGACAGCTCGCACGGACAGCCCATGCACGGCATCGCGCCCGATTTCGACCATATGTCGGGAACGGGGCACCACAGCTTTGTGCAGGCGGGCGATGAGTTGTTTATCCTCTATCACGCTCACACCGATCGCGAGCACGGCAGCACGACACGTGCGCTGGCGGCGGACAGGGTGGTCTGGACGTATGACGAAGAGCTTGGTTATGACATCCTGCACAGCAACGGGCCGACATACAGCCTGCAGCCCGTGCCCGCCGTCACGAGCGGCTATTCCAACATCGCTGCCGACGCCACGGTTACCGCGACCAACATCACCGCGGGGGAGAGTGCGCTTCTGACAGACGGCATCGTTGCCATTCAGACGTTTGACGACGACACGGAACTGCACGTGAGTGCGGACGGCACCTCCATCACCCTTGAATTTGAAACGGAGCGAACGGTGCGCGCCGTTATGGTCTACAACAGCCGCGAGATCTGGCTCGCATTTTCCAAGATCGATTCCATCGTACTGGAAGGGGAGCAGGGCAGCTATTACATCCGCGATCTTGCATTCCCGTCCGCATATTATTGGGACGATTTATCTCTGATGCGTCCGGGCGGCGCGGCGGTGGCGGAATTCGGCGAGATCCCGGTCAGGAAGATCACGATCAATATTTCGCAAAAGCTTATACCTGATGTGCAAAACGAGAACTTTGCGGACATTGCGATCTCGGATATCGTAATTCTTGGGAAATAAGGGGGGCTATCATGAAAAAGAAATACATTCTGATGTTCGGGCTCACTGCGCTTGCCGCGACCTGTCTGGCTGCGGGATGCGCAACGGCGCCGCAGTCCGATCCCTATGACGAGAGTGGCTTTGCGGGTTCGTCCAACGACTATTCGGACGAGCTCGCTACGGACAGCTTTATCACGATTGACGGAAACCTCAGCGAGGACTGCTGGCAGGGGCAGAAGGTGTTCGATTACACTTATCAAGGCGTGCGCGTGCAGGTGACTACGGTATTCGGTGACCTCGGCTTCTATGTCGGATATACCGTCACCGATCCCCACGTTTACGGCGTGTCGGGCAGGGCGGTCTGGATGGGTTCCTCCGTCGAGATGTATATCGACCGCGGCGACACCATCCAAAAGTCCGTCCGCTCCGTGCAATATCGGCTTTCCGCGCTCAACGAAGCGGAGATCCTCAACGGCTATATCACCAATGAGGACGCGTGGACGGCATGTTGGCTGCCCATCTACGGGCGCACGCAGGTGCAGGGCACCATCAATTCGGGCAGCACACAGGGTATGACGGCGGAAGTTTTCGTGCGCTGGGATGCGCTCGGCTACGACTATGCGGCGGAGGATTTCGCCCCGCCCGAGAGCGTCAAGATCATGCCCGTGTACAACCAATCTTCGGGGGCGGAGCTGACTTCTCCGCGCGATTATTGGGTGAACAACGGCGGCGACCTCAACAATCCGCTGCAATATTGGCTGTTTGACGGCGAAGGGTTCTGCGATGCGGACGCAGAGAACGCCGTTATCGGCGACAGCGCGTACGGCAGGGCAAAGTCGCCCGGCTGGGATGTCTCGCGCGAGAGCGAGGGGATTGTTACAAGCGACGTTTCGGGCGATCAGTGGATTTTCTTTACCGATATCAATGCGCCAGAATATGTGGTGACGGCGCTCGTCACCTTCAACGGGCCGCTCAAATACTGGAGCGGCGGTGATTATGTGGACGATCCTTATCCGAAGGCGGGCATCATCCTGGCGTCCGGTTCCACGCTGCATGCCTATCTGCTCGATTATGAGAGGGCAAAGCAGGGCTACCGCCGAGGGCATGTTCTTTGATAAGGGCAATCCCGACCCGCGCGAAACGTGGAGCTTGTATGATGCTTCCAGCCTTGCGGGCGTCTGTGATACGAGCCGCCCCGTGCGCCTGACGGGCGTAAAGTATGGGCGGTACCTGCTCGTGTTTGCCGGCGATGAAGATACACCGCAGTATGGCGGGACGTTTATCGGTATGCAGGAGATCACGGGCGTAGAGGGCAATGCGGCGCCTGGGTTCTATGCGCTCGGATGCAGTGTGACCTTCTCTGATTACGCCGTTACGACGGACGAGGACGCCGTTCTGGATAAGATCGGCGGCGTGCTGTCCGTGCTGACCATTCAGCAGGCAAGCGGCGGCGCCCTCACGGCGGACCGCTATGGTTATGAACAGGGCGAAACGGCGACGATCACGGCGCAGACCTATGCCGGATACCGCCTTACTTCCCTTCTCGTCAACGGAACGGATCGCATCGGCGATCTGAGCGAATATGGCGAGCTTACCGTTCAAATGGATTCCGATGTGACGGTCATTCCCACCTTCACGCGGGAGGAACAGCTTTATACCGTTTCGGGCGCTTTCAATCTGCAGGCGACGAACGCCTCTTCGGGAACGGTCACTATGACGGTGCGGGGCGATGGCGTATTCCTGCAATCGGCTGCGAGCCGCACGGGAGAATATTCGTTGCGCCTTCCGGACGGCACGTATACGATGGATGTGTATGTTGACGGCGTGATCAAGACGAACGTACCTTTCGCGGTGGACGGTGCGGACGTTGCGATGGAGGAGATCGACATTCAGCTCAATTGGGTATTTGACGGCTCCGTATCCTATGCGGCGGACGGCTCGCTTACGGTCAAGGGCTTCAATCAGTTCCGCGCGGTCAGCAATCTTTCGGGTACGGCGTTTGTCGTGGAAACGAGCCTGAAACGCGCAGACGGGAATTTCAACGTTTCCGGCACATGGGAAACGGGCGGCATCGGCATCCGCGTGGACGGAACAGTATACAGGATCTACGTCATGCGGGAGGGAGAAAACGGTGTTGTCGTCTATCTCGGCGTGGACGGCGGTGCATCCTGCGAGTACCGTCAGGGCGGTACCTATACGGGCACGGGTGCTCCCATTTCACTGAAACTTGCTTTTCTTGACGGAGAGATCCATCTGCTCCTTGACGGCAGGACGCACTATGTGCTCAATACGGACAATACCGCAGATGCGCTTGATGGACTGTTCACATCCGACGAGATGCGCTCCTTCGGCTTTGTCACCATCGGCAAGGACATGATATTCTCCGACTTTGATTTTGCCGTCGGTGAAGAGGCGGCGCAGCAGGCGATTGGGGAAATGCGCGCATCGGTCACGCTTCCCGCGGATGTGACGGGCGTTTCTGTCACGGCGGATACGCTCACGCCTTGGCTGGGCGGCAGCGTGCAGCTGAGCGTTTCGGTGGAGAACGATTATTCGCTTACGTCCTTCAAGGTCAACGGTGCCGAACATCTTTCCGATCTGACGGGCGGCGTGTATGTCGTTACGAATGTGACCGGGGACATCGTCGTTGAAGTCACAGTGCAGTATGCACCTGCCTATACGGTGAGCGGCACCTACACCTATGCGCAGGGACTGTATGCGCAGGGGGACACTGTCACAGTTTCCTCTGGTGCGGCGAGCGGAACGGCGGAGGACGGCGCATGGACCATCGCGCTTGCCGACGGCGAGCATACCGTCACGCTCACCAGCGCGCGGTTCATGCCCGTCACAGTCCTGGTAACGGTGGAAGGCGGTGCGGTCACGGTCAACGATCCTGTCACCTTCTCACAGATCAGGTTCAATGAAGGCAACACGTATACGGACGAAGGGCTCGTGATCGGCACTGCCAACACGCTTGCAGTTTTCAGCGGATTTGACGGAGCGGACGGCTTCCGCGTCGATACGACTCTTGAACGCACGGACGGGAATTTCGGCGTTTCGGGAACTTGGAGCACGGGCGGATTCCTCATTGGCAAGAACGGCATCAATTACAGATTGTTTGTCATGCGTGAAAACGGTTCCACCGTTGTCCTTTATCTGAACAATTGGACGAATTGGGCACAGCAGGAATTTCGGGTAAATTACGCCTATCCGGGAACGGGCGCGCCGCTCGATGTGTCACTCGTCTATCTCGGCGACGCCATTTATGTGCGTATCGGCAACAGTACCTGCATTCTTAAACTTGACAGCAGCAACGTTGATGAGAGTTTCCTGCCGCTCGTTACGAAGGGCGACGACGATGTCGTTCAGGCAGGGCTTGTGACGGTCGATTGCGCGGTGCGCTTCACGGACTTCTCATACAGTGCCGTTTCCGCACTTCCCGATGATTATATCGTGAGCCCTACGGCGGCGGATACATTCACCGACAATACAGGCGCTTATGAACTGTCCGACGGCAGCATTGTCGTGCAGAACGGCCTGAACAAACAGCTGGACAACGGTTCGGGTGGGGCGGTCACGGCAAGCGGCGACTTCCTGATCACCTATTCGCTCAGACGCGACGACGGCTGGTATAGTGTAAACGGCTCATGGGATACGGGCGGGTTCCTGTTCTCTGTGGGCGGGCAGACCTACAAACTCTTCCTGATGCGCGAAAACGATTCTTCCGCCGTCATTTATCTGATGACCGTTGACGGGAGCGTGACGAAGGAATATCGTATTCCCTACGGTTATGCCGGAACGGGTGCGCCGCTCACGATGTCCGTTGCCTATACTGCGGCGGATGAGAGTCTGCACCTGTATATCGGCGGGGCGCACTACATGCTCACGGCGGAGCTGACAAACAACGAGGGGCTCTCGGGCGCGTTTGTGCAGGGGAATAAGACGCTCGGCTTGTTCACCAACTCCTATTGGATGATCTTCTCGGATATCTCGTATACGACGGATGCCGAGCAGGTCGCGGCGCAAATTTCGGAGTGGGGCGCCTCTGACACACCCACGGTATCCTAAAAACGCAATGCCTGCCCCTCCCTGCGGGGAGGGGCAAGCAAATAACGCAACAAAGGAATTTTATCATGAAGATTGCATTTATCGGAGCGGGCAGCACGATGTTCGCAAAAAATCTGTTCGGCGACCTCATGCTCTTGCCTGCATTCGACGGCTTTACGGCGTCTCTGCACGACATCGATCCTGTCAGACTTCAAGAGAGCACCCTGCTTGTGGAGCGGCTCGCGACGCTCTTCGGGAAAAAGGTGAAGGTGGAGAGCTCGCTCGACAGAAGAAAAGCACTTGCGGGCGCAGACTACGTCATCAACGCCATTCAGGTGGGCGGATATCGCCCGTGCACGGTCACAGATTTTGAAGTCCCCAAAAAATACGGGCTGCGGCAGACCATCGGCGATACGCTGGGTATCGGCGGCATCTTCCGCGCCCTGCGCACCATCCCCGTTTTGGAGGGGATCGCGCACGACATGCAGGAGGTCTGTCCCGATGCGTATTTTCTCAACTATGTCAACCCGATGGCGATCCTCACCGCATACATGTTGACGCAGACGGGCATCCGTACGGTGGGATTGTGCCACAGCGTGCAGGTGTGCGTCAAAGAACTGCTTACGCCCATCGGCATGGCGGATAAGATCCCGGGACACATTGAAAAGATCGCAGGCATCAATCATATGGCATGGCTCTTGGAATTGCGCGACAGGGAAGGTAATGACCTGTATCCTGAAGTCAAGCGCAGATGCGCCATGCCCGAAACATATGATTGCGGTGCAGATCTTGTACGCCGCGATATGATGTATCGCTTCGGCTATTATGTCACGGAATCGAGCGAGCACACAGCGGAATATCATCCTTACTATATCAAATCGGCTTACCCGGAATTGATTGATCGTTATCGCATCCCGTTGGACGAATATCCACGCCGCTGCGAGCAGCAGATCGCCGATTGGGAAAAACAGCGCGACGAGTTACTGGGCGGAAAACTTTCCCATACGCTCTCGCGCGAATATGGCGCACATATCATTGCTGCTTTGGAAACAGGTGAACCGTATGAATTCAACGGAAACGTTATGAATACGGGGCTTATTCCCAATCTGCCGCATGGTGCTTGCGTGGAGGTCCCTGTTCTTGCGGACCGGGCAGGATTTCACCCCTGCTATGTCGGGGACTTGCCCGAGCAGTGTGCGGCGCTCAATCGCACGAATATCAACGTACAGCTTCTCACGTTGCGCGCGGCGCTTTCCAAAAAGCGTGAAGATGTGTATATGGCTGCCTATCTCGATCCACACACCCGTGCAGAACTTTCCCTCGATGACATCCGTTCGCTTTGCGACGATTTGTTTGAGGCGCACGGCGATTGGCTGCCCGCCTACCACTGAGGAGGGCGCCCCGTGGAACTCGGACAGATCCATCTGCGCGATCCCTTCGTGCTTGCGGACGGAGACGGATATTATCTTTACGGCACGGGGGAGCACCGCCTGGAAGGGGAGGTGCTGCACATGACGGCGTATCGTTCCTCCGACCGCCTGCATTGGACGGCACAGCCGGTGCGCGTCTGCATGCACGGCATCGGCGCGACGGGGGATTTCTGGGCGCCCGACGTATTCTGTTATTGCGGACGCTACTATATGTTTCTGACGCTCTGCGCAAAGGGGCGCAAGCGGGGAACGTATGTGTTCATGTCCGATGCGCCGGCGGGGGACTATGTCCCCGTATCGTCCGCGCCCGTCACCCCGCCCGAAAAACAATGCCTTGACGCCACGCTGTACGTGGAGGACGGTGTTCCTTACCTGCTCTATTCCTGGGAATGGCTGGAAGCGGGCAGCGGAAAGATTTTTCTCCGGCGAATGAAGCCCGATCTCTCCGGGTGTACGGGCAAAGCGTTTGAACTGCTCGATGCAAGGGAAAGCGGCGTTTCGGAGTGCATCGAGGGAATGTACGGCGGCGCGCGCGTCAGCGGTTATGTGACCGATTCGCCGGTTCTGTATAGGCATACGGAAGGAGAATATCTGCTGCTGTGGTCCACCTTCTGCAAACATGGCTACTGTATCGCGCTCGCCTCCTGTGCCAATCTGTGCGGACGCTACCGCCAGGAGAAATTGCTCTTTTCGGAGGATGGCGGGCATGCCATGATCTACAAGACGCGCGAAGGGGAGCAGTTAATCTCTTTTCACGTTCCCAACAAGCCGCCGAACGAGCGTCCTGTTTTTTATGGCATCCGCGAGCGGGAAAAATCCATTGTTCTGTATGATACCGGAAGTTAGGATTTTATTCAATGGCAGTAATACATGCGCTTGTCTTGATACAAGTCGGCGGCTTCGCTGACGGCGCGGCTGACGCCGCACCGTCACCCTCGCGCTGCGCGCTCGGGCGCCGAAGCCAAGCGGCCTGCAAAGCGAAGTTTACGGCGACGAGAAAGCGCGGCATCGCCGCTGAACCGCTTGGCGATTGCCGCGCGCAGTTTTCGTCGCTGTTCGTCTTGATTTTTTTCCGTTTCAAACCCGTTTGTTTCCTTTGCCGCGTGTCTCAAATGGCACGCTTTTTTTCATACGTTTCCGTAATTTTGCTCCGTCTTGAATCTTCCGTTTGTTCCATATACGCATTCAGCCGTAACTCCAAAGAGGAAACAAACAGACGATGTTCCTCCTCGGTCATGTGGCCGATATCCGGCTCTCCGACGGCATAGACCCTGATCCCGAGCGGATTGTCTTTGACTTCGATCTCCTTCAATCATCCCACCTCCCGTTCGTCGAGTTTCTTTTGGAAGAACAAAAGCAGCCGCTTGTTCTTCTGCCGTATATACTCCGGACAGTATTTGAGCTCTTCCGCCGTCGCCTCCTGCGTCAAGCCGTCCACATACAGCCTGCAGTAAATCATATACAGATCAAGCGGAGCCTCTCCGATCATTGCCGCATATTCATTGACGAGGGCAGCCGCTCTGTGCGGAAGAGTTTTAAACGACGCGTTGAACTTCGCCTTGTGCATATAGTACAGGCGTATCGTCTTTAATTGTTGTCTGATCTCGTTGAGCGTCATAGCGTTCTCCTCCCGTTGTGCGACTATCATATCAGGCAAAGTCGTAGGATTTTTACGACTTTGAAAAATTTCTTTGAGGGAATTTTCAAACCCTCTCACCTGACAGAGAAAAAGTGCCATAAAGTCAGCCACTTTTATGCGAAGTTTCATGGAACTTTCACACTTGGAAATTTTCCTTTATCATACAGGCAAAAGAAGCGGGCATATTCCCTCTACTTCCACAAGGACAAAAAGTTTGCAATAGTGGCGGTTTGGTCAAAAATTTTCTGCGAAAACAAAAAAGACCGTGACCGCAGACAAAGAACAGACGATCTCTCGTCCGTCTTGCCTGACAGTCACGGTCACCCGGATATTTCATCGATTTGCTTCGTTACATTGGCTTTCGCCCGACTACTTTCGCTGACACTCCTACTATCAGAAATACATTCTTCCGTGATATGAAGCGTTTCCGCCTGTTTGTGCTTTCATGATACCACATTTGCAAGTCTCTTAAAAGAAGATCTGCCGAAAATGTTCCCCAATAAAACCCCAACAAAATCCTAACTTTTGCATACCTTTTCGTACCTTTCGGCTTGGGGATGGTGGGAGAGCGGCTTTGTCTGTCAAAGGCGCGCAGGAATTTTGAATGAGAAGAAAAAAGCTTTATTCTATAAAATTCCCGCGCATCCCTGTGCGGGCAGACCTTTGACAGCCTGCGCCTTGCTCTCCCTGTTTTGGGTACGCCGAAAGGCACGAGCGTGCAGGAATTGTATCTCTTTTGTTGCGGTTTTCCTACGGTTGGTTGGGTAACTGTCGGGAAACACCTGCGCCTCCGTGCCTGTTATTCCCTGCCGTTGAGGTGTACAATGAAGGCAAAAATTTCAGGAGGTTTCAAATGCAAACAGCAGTAATTTACGCGAGATATTTTTGCGACCAGCAGACAGAGCAATCGATCGAAGGTCAGCTCCATGTCTGCAAAGAGTATGCGGAGAAGAACAATATCGTCATCCTCGATACCTACATCGACCGCGCTATGACGGGTACGAATGATAACCGCCCGGACTTTCGGCGCATGATCAAAGACAGTGCAAAACGGCTTTGGAATATGATCATCGTCTACAAGCTCGACAGGTTTTCTCGCAATAAGTACGAAACGGCGATCCACAAAAAGACGTTGAAGGACAACGGCGTAAAGGTGGTGTCCGCGATGGAAAACATCCCTGATACGCCCGAAGGCATCATTCTTGAGAGTTTGCTGGAAGGCATGAACCAATATTATTCCGCCGAGCTCTCGCAGAAGGTCAGGCGGGGGATGCGGGAAACGCGGCTGAAAGGTTACTATCAGGGCGGAGGCTTGCTATACGGATATCGGGTTGAAGACAGAAAGATCGTCATAGACAAAGAACAGGCGCAGAACGTGCGTTTTATGTACGAGCAGTTCTCCAAAGGCGTGTATGTACGGCAGATCATCGAGGCGCTGACCGCGAAAGGTATCGTCTATCACGGGAAACCGTTTGCCAAGAACACCGTGTATAACATTCTCAAAAACGAAAAATACCGCGGCGTTTACTACCACGGCAAAGAGCGCATCGACAATATGTATCCGCAGATCGTTCCCGATGAGATATTCGACAGGGTACGCAAGATCATCGAATCCAACAAGCACGGAAAACGCAGCGTGGAAGTGACCTATCTTTTGCGGCATAAACTGATATGCGGTTATTGCGGACAGTCCGTTATTGCCGAGAACGGGACAGCGCGCAATGGCGAGCGGAGATATTACTATAAGTGCCGCGGAAGAAAGGCGCGCGTGAACGATTGTAAGAAGAAAGCCATTCCCAAAGAGGAACTTGAACGGCTCGTTCTTGATGCCATCATCACGCAACTCAAAGAGCCGGAATTGATGGATAAGCTGATAAGCGCCATTCTCGAGGAACAGGAACGGCGCAATCGGGAAAATTCTGCATTGCTCGTGATGCAGCGGGAACAGCGGCAGAACGAAATTGCGCTCGACAACATCATGATAGCCATCGAGCGCGGCATCATGAACAAAACGACGAATAAGCGCATGAAGGAGCTGGAAGCGCGCCAGGAGGAGCTTGAACGCCTCATCCTCATCGAAAAGAGCAAACAGGTGCGGCAGTTCACCGAAAAGGAAGTGCGCGAATACTACGAGCAGGCGCTGCGCATGGAGCCGCAGCTGCTCATCAACTATCTGGTGCAAAAGATCGTCCTCTTTGACGACCGCATGGAGATTTACTACAACAGTCCCATAACGAACAGCCCTGACGACGGTCAGGGCTGTTGCTTTTATAAGGGGGATATAACATTGCAGGACGCAGAGATAACGCTCGCAATGCTTTTCTGAACAAAGAAAAAACCTAAACCGTACACACTCCAAAGAGTGGTTCGATTTAGGTTGACAGTGGTGACCCCTTTGAAGTTAAAGGCGAACTATTCAGTTCTTCAAACGTTACCGTCTTGCTCTGACCTTTATAATTGTATGTAATCACAAAATGGTCGTCGAACAAATAAATACTGTTTACAAAGCCGTCAATCAGCCGCTGCTTGCCTTCCTGCGTGGAGA
>ERZ1643251.2909-NODE-2909-length-16656-cov-4.386844_pt1 | contig 16656 bp, 9 predicted proteins | sample MGYA00579261_ERZ1643251 | MGnify/ENA primary metagenome ERZ1643251 (study PRJEB29033, sample SAMEA4952267) | chicken gut metagenome | biome: Broiler Chicken; feature: Gastrointestinal Tract; material: Caecum | place: Ireland | collected 2018 | study: Broiler...
TATGGAACATCGCTATCTGCGTCGCGGGCGCGTTGGCAAACAGCGCCTGGAATGTTACGCGGTTGAAGTCGTCCCATATCAGCAGCATGATCGTAAACAGTATCGTGCCGAATACGTTGAACATCAAGTGTATCAGCGCGGCGCGCTTGGCGTTGGTGTTCGCGCCTATCGCGGAAAGTATCGCGGTGATACATGTACCGATGTTGGTACCGAGTATGAGGAAGAGCACGCTGTTCCCGCCGTCGCCGATGATGACGTTACCGCCGGATACGAGCGCGACTATGATGGACGTGACCGCGGACGACGATTGCACGAGAGCCGTGAATCCCATGCCGAGCAGTATGAGCAGGAAAGGATTGGATATCGCCTGGAGCGCGTCTACGAACCACTGGGACTGTTTGAACACGTCCATGGACGTACTCATCACGTCCAGCGCGACGAACACGAGTCCGAGCCCGCCGAGTATCATGCCCACGGTCTTGACCTTGTCGTTTTTGCACAGCATATCCATGAATATGCCGATCGCCGCAAGAGGGAGCAGGAACGCCGCGAATTCGAAAGCGCTGAGCGCCGCTATCTGTGCTGTTATCGTTGTACCTATGTTCGCGCCCATGATGACGGCTGTCGCCATGGTAAGCGACATCACTCCGGCATTGACGAAACCTACCGTCATGACCGTGGTGGCGGACGAAGATTGGATTATGGTCGTCGTTACCAATCCTATCCCGAGGCCCGCGAAACGGCTCGTTCCCGAAGTTTTGCTGAACCATCCTCTGAGCTTATCGTTGGCGAGCTTTTCGATGGATTCCGAAAGCACTTTGAAACCGTAAAGCAGAACGCCCAGACCTCCGAGCAGTCCCATCACGGCGACAACATAATCCATGGGCGGTATGCCGGAAGCCGCAGCATCCGCCGCCGTTACAACTTGCAATGACATAGCAGTCTCCCTCTTCTTTTGAAGCGTATATGTTTTTCCCGTTACAACGGATATATGCCGAAAGCTCTTCGGATATGTCCTTTACAATTGTACCTTATTTTCGATATAAATGCAACGGATTTTCGGTAGCTTGCGAATAAAAAAGTCCGTATAAAATACGCCGCATGAGTCCATCATCAAAGTATACGAAAAAGGAGGACATATATGTCATTCGATCCATTCAAAGAAAAAGGCGAAAAACCCGCTTCCTATGAAAATTGGAAGCAGCTCTGGCCGCGTGCCTACGACAAGAACGCGACCGACCCAAAAACGAAGATGCGCGTGATACTGATGAACGGCACGGAATTCGAGGCGCAGTGGTTCCTGCACAACATGGCGCGCCACACGGCGGATAACGATCTGCGCCGCGAGCTTGCGGTGCTGCGCCGCTGCGAGCAGCAGGAGCAGAAAAAGCTGTCATATCTAAAACCGATAGATGAAACCATCCTCGAGACCACGATAGCCTACGAGCAGCTTGCGGTGGAACTTACGGCGCTGATGGCGAGGAGGGAGAAGGACAGAACGGTAAAACGCGCGCTCGATTTCGCTCTTCTCGAGGATTTCGATCACTTGTACCGTTATGCCGATCTTCTGGAAATGGACAGCGGCATACGCGCCGAAATGCTCGTAGGGAAGAAAACGGAGATCATGCCCGGGCGCCCCACGGTATCCGAACACCGTTTTCCCACGGACGACGTCAAAAAAGCGCTGCCGAAAAATGCGTCGATGCTCAGTAAACTGCATACGATGATAATAACGGCTGCCGAGCAGCAGACGATGAACTTCTATATGAACTGCGGTACCTTCTACGGCGCGAGCGAGCTGGGCAGGCGCCTTTTCCTCGAAATAGGAATGATAGAAGAGCAGCACGTTTCGCTTTACGAATCGCTTCAGGACGCGTCTACGACCTGGCTGGAATGTCTGCTCATGCACGAGTATACCGAATGCTATCTGTATTACTCCATGCTCAGCGACGAGACGGACGACTATATCCGCGGCATCTGGTCCGACCATCTGACGCGCGAGATCGGTCATCTGCACGCGGCTGCGGATCTTCTCGAGCGCTACGAACACAAGCACTGGTCGCAGGTCATCCCCGAAGGCGCTTTCCCCGAACTGCTGTCCTTCAGCGAAGCCGAGGGAGGAAACATGGAGTATATACGCAAAGTCCTCAAAAATACCGTAGAACTCACCGCGTCGGGAGAGGACTATGTGCCCGCCTGCGAAGTAAAAGACGATTCGCCCTTCCGTCGTTATAACCGCAAGGTGAACGGCGCGGTAGCGAGCGTCGCGAGCCACAAGGTCATCGACCGATATATCGCCGAGGCGGGTGAAGACTACCGCTTCCAGGTAAGCGCTCATCCCGTGCCCGCGCTGCGCGACAGAACGTGCGACAATACCGAAGTCGGCAGGAGCACGGAAACCGCAGGCGAGTGCGACGACAACAAAGGACGCAGGAAAAATTAAGGCGTCGCGCGCCGCGCTATCGTCGCGTTATCCTTGCTTTTTGTCCGGCGCAGTGATATAATATATAAAAATCGTAAACGGAGATTCGCAATGTTCCTCAATGTAAGCGCGGAGACCGCGACGGAAGAAACGAGCTGGTCGGATAAGCTGGCGTCCATGTTTACCGAACAATGGTGGGTGTTCCTTGTCACGCTCGCGATCGTGCTGGTCGTGATGATAGTGATAAAGATACTCACCAAAGGCAGGATATTCAAGATCCGCACGATAATCAAAGTGGCGATAAACTGCGTCATCGCTTTCGTGCTGCTCTTCCTTATCAATACCATAGGTTCGATATTCGGCTTCGCGCTCGTCCCCAGATGGTGGTCGTGGCTGCTCATAGGCATATTCGGCGTACTCGCCGTCATATTCCTCTTTGTGGCATACTTCGTCTGGCCGGGCATGTTCACGGCGTGAGCCGCATAAGAAAAGACCGTAAAAGACGCGCAACGGCGTTCTGCCGTTGCGCGTCATGTTTTTATTTGTTTATCCTTTTGGCTTTCGCGGTAAGCGACAGCAGCGATACTCTGTACACGGCTGTGCGCGAAAGCGAACGTCCGATCTCAGCGTCGAAATCGCGCATGTTGGCGGGGCAGTATTTTTCGGAGAGCATCCGCAGCGCCGCGATCTTTTCTTCGTCCGTTCGGACGAGGGATATTTCGCCCGTCGCTATCGCGCTCTCGTAAGCCGTAGTGAACTCATCTTCCGCGGCTCTTACGTCGCCTACGAATACCATGCGGACTTTTGTCCCGTCCGCGAGCAGCTCCGTTTTTCGTCCCGCCATGGCGCTGTGGAAGTATACGTCGTTGCCGCTTCGGCACACCGAAAGCGGAACGGAGTAGGGCACTTCGCCGTCGGCAACGGAAAGGACGGCGTATTCGCATTTATCTATGACCGCGAGACCTTCATCGCGGCTTATCTCTCTGTCGCGTCTTCTCATGAGAGCATATTATCATAAACGCACGTCCGAAGTCAAGCGCGTAAAGGCGGGACATGATATATCCCGCCTTTAAGTGTTTACTCGTTATCGGTCAGCCGACGTCTCCGGAAAGAGTGCCGCGTAAAGCCGCATATTCCGCTATGCCTATTATCACGGCGACTCCCGCGAAAACATACAGGGTGATCGAAAACGGATCGGCGTAGTCGCCGCTCATCCTCGTGATAACAAAGGCGAGCGCGATCATCACCATCGCGGTGCGCAGGAACGAGAGCATTATGCCCATCGCCGTTACTTCCGCGTTTCTTGCTTCCGGTCTGTTGCTTGCGAGTAAGTTCATACGGATATCTTTCCCCGTCGTCGGGCGGATTATTCGCCGGCAGCGGGTTGCCAAAAAACGACAATTTCCGCTCGTCTTCCGCATATCTTTATTGCGGAGGTATATCATGGTATTCGAAAGTTTTCTGGCGTTCCTCGGTAAGGTATTCTGTTTTTCCGCGTACATAAAGAACAATGATTCTTTTCCCGGACCGCTTTCCGAAGAGGAGGAGAGGGAATATCTGGAAAAGAGCGCGGCGGGGGACGAGAACGCGCGCGATATGCTGATAAGGCACAACCTGCGCCTCGTAGCGCATGTAGTTAAAAAGTACGGCGGGGCGGGAGAAGCCGACGATCTGATATCCGTCGGCAGCATAGGTCTGATTAAAGGTATACGCACATACAAGAGCGGTAAGGGCAGCCGTCTTGCCACATACGCCGCCAGATGCATAGAAAACGAGATACTGATGTACATACGCGCAAACAAAAAGCACAGGTGCAACGTATCGTTGTCAGAATCGGTGGGAACGGACAAAGACGGCAACGATATAACCCTTATAGACGTGCTTTCCGTGCCGGCTGAGACCGTTCTCGAAGAAGTGGAGAACAAAGTGCTCATGGAAAAGATACGTGAATGCGTGAATGAACTGCCGTCGCGCGAGCGGCTGATAATCACCATGCGCTACGGGCTCAACGGCGCGCTGCCGTGCACACAGCTCCAGGTGGCGGAAAAGCTGAAGATATCCCGTTCGTACGTATCGCGTATAGAGAAGAAAGTGCTTTCGGAGATAGCCGCAAGACTGAAAGGCGGCTGAACCCGAAATATTTCACGGTTTTTTGTGATAAAGCGATAAAACGCACTTCAAACGATTGCGTTTTCTTTGCCGTTTTGGTATGATATCGTAGAAAAAACTCAAGAGGAAACCTTTATGATGTGGATCCTTTATCTGGTCGTGCTCCTCGTATATTTCGGAGTCATGATCTTCATAGGAGTCAGGACGCGTGCGAGCGCGCGTTCGGTGCAGGGCTTCGTACTCGGCGGCCGTTCGGTAGGACCGTGGCTCTCGGCGTTCGCATACGGCACTTCTTATTTCTCCGCCGTGATATTCATCGGCTATGCCGGTCAGTTCGGCTGGAATTTCGGTATCGCGGCAACGTGGATAGGCGTGGGCAACGCAGTGATAGGTTCGCTGCTTGCGTGGGCTGTGCTCGGCAGACGGACGCGTATCATGACCCGTCAGCTCGATTCGGCGACCATGCCCGATTATTTCGGCAAGCGCTTCGGCGACGATAAACTCAAGATCGCCGCGTCCGTGATAGTGTTCGTATTCCTTATCCCATATACGGCGTCGCTGTATAAAGGGCTCGGCAGCCTTTTCACCATCGCTTTCGATATACCGTACTTCGTATGCATAATCGTGATGGCGGTTGTGACTGCGGTATACGTGCTCATCGGCGGCTACATGGCGACAGTCTGGAACGACTTCGTGCAGGGCATCATCATGCTCGTGGGCATCATAGTGATCATAGCCGCAGTGCTCATGAACTTCGGAGGTTTCACCGCAGCGATAACTTCGCTGTCCCAGATCTCGGCGGGCGGGCAGGAAGGCGCGTATACTTCCTTTTTCGGCCCCGACCTCTACGGGCTGATCATGGTCGTTATCCTTACCAGCCTCGGCACATGGGGACTGCCGCAGATGGTCCAGAAATTCTACTCGGTCAAGACGGACGGGGGAGTGCGCAAAGGCATGATCATAAGCACGATATTCGCGCTCATAGTCGCGGGCGGATGCTATTTCCTCGGCGGCTTCGGCAGGCTGCTGGACAGTGCGAACATCTACGACGCAAACGGGGGTCTGCTTTTTGACGAGATAGTCCCCGAAATGATAAATTCCCTCGGGATGCCCGTCATAATGGCGCTCGTGCTCGTGCTCGTCGTGGCGGCGTCCATGAGCACGCTCTCTTCGCTCGTTATGAGCTCCAGTTCCACGATCACCCTCGATCTTATCAAAGGCGGCGTAAAAAAAGATCTTTCGCATAAGGGACAGATGTCGCTTATCCGCATATTCGTCGCCCTGTTCATAGTGATAAGCGCGGTCATCGCGATAGTCTACGACGAGTTCGGACTGTCGTTCATCGCTCAGATGATGGGCGTGAGCTGGGGAGCTCTCGCGGGCGCGTTCCTTGCGCCGTACCTTTACAGCCTGTATTGGAAACGTACGACGAAGGCGAGCTGTTACGCCTGCTTCGTGTTCGGCGTGGCGATAAGCCTCGTCGCGCTCGTGATATCCATGAACGCGGGCAATCTGCCGCAGGGTTTTAAGGAGTCGTTCATTTACGAGTATTTCTTCTCGTCGTCCATATACGTCGGTAGCTGGACGATGATCGCGGGATTCATCATCGTTCCCGTGGTGTCTCTGCTCACGAAAGCTCCGGGCAGGAAACTTCTCGACGAGCTGTTCGAGCCTCTGCGTCTCATGAACGAGGAGACCGAAATGCTTTCCGACAGATTCCTCGGCATCCGCGGCAAAGTGACGATAAACGGCGCGGAGCATACCGCGGAGAACGTGCAGAACGAGTCCGGCGAAGAGCGGAAAGAATAATGCGCGTGCATTTCGCCGCACGCGGCGGAAAACACATCTTATCGGCGACCAAAGACCCGCTCGGTTGATCCGGGCGGGTCTTCGATATGCGAGAACGATCTGTAAGCCGAATTCTGTCTTGGGCGGCTATCTGTCCCGACCGCACGTTACCGTACGGTTCCAGCGATATGGGAGGGAGGGCGGACGACCCGTTTCCCTCGATCTTGCACCGGATGGGGTTTACATGGCGCCCCGCGTTACCGTGGGGCCGGTGAGCTCTTGCCTCGCCGTTCCACCCTTACCGGACGATGAAGCCCGGCGGTATATTTCTGTTGCACTTTCCTTGGAGTCGCCTCCACCGGTAGTTAGCCGGCATCCTGTCCTGTGGTGTTCGGACTTTCCTCGGCTCATGCCGCAGCCGTCCGATCGTCTCGCCCGTATATTATACAACGGGCGCGCAATAAAATCAAGCGTTATAAGCGTATCCAAACGGGGAATAATCGGTTTGTGACAGTATTGCTTATAGTTATCGTAGTGATATTTTCGGCAGCCGCGGCTACGGTCGCCGCATGCGTCTTTGCCGTGAACTCCCGCGGCGAAGCCTTTGTGCTGCCCGCTCCGCTTTCCGAACGCGAAATGCTTGCGGCGGTGCGCTCGCTCACGGGCGCTGATGAGCGCGGGACCGCGCGGGCAAACTTCGCTCTTGCGGCGGGGTACCTGAAGCGCGCATACCGCATGCTCGTCGTCAAGTCGCATTCTGGCGAAGAGCTTGAAGATTACGAGCGCATTTTTGCAGATAATTACATGAACATGCTTATCGCGGAGCGCGAGGTCGGAGATGCGCTGCCCGCGCTGTCCCGGCTGCCCGTGCGGAAAGAAGGCGGCATTCTAGCCTTTGCGTCCGTAGTCGTGCGCAGCACGGGCGGAGCAACCGATCCCGAGGTGTTCGCACGCTGCGCGGCGATGCTGGGCGCGAAGAAGAGCCTGACGTGGGACGAATTGAAAGCACTGCGGCCTGCGCTCAGACTCGCGCTGCTCGAAACGGCGGCGGTGTATGCGTCCAAGATGCTTTTTCGTCGTCGGCTCGCCGTGCGCGCGGCAAAAGACGCGAAGCGGGGTAAAGCCGCACCCGCTCTTTGCGCATATGCGTCTTATGTGCGTGCATATTCCGCAGGCGGGGATATCCCCGAGGGCAGGGACGCGTATTCCGCCGCCGCGGAAGACGACGCCATGCTTGCGGAGTACGCCGCAGGTATGGAACTGCTTGCCGCAGCTCTGCGGCGCGACGTAGTTACCGACGAACTTCTCGTATCTCTTTCATCGCCAGCCGAGATATATCTTTCCGGCGGCTGCGCGTTCGAAGATCTGTCGCTGCGCACGCGGACGGATATGCTCATGCTCACGGGCAGATATGCTAAAAAGCGCAAGGTGAGCGAGGAACGCGCCGCGCGCGAAGTGGTCGAAAGGTCGAGAGCGGAAGGAAAGGATATATCCGCATATCTCATTCCGGACGCGCCGCGATATATGCTCGCCGTGCGGCTTTGTCTGTCGATAGTCCTTACCGCGTCGACGGTAGCGGCAGCCGTCGTATTCGTGCCGCTCACGGGGGCTATCGCCGCGATATCGGCGGCTCCCGCGATAATGTACGCGTATTCCGCGCTGCTTTTGCGCATCCTTGCCTGCGCATTTCCGCCGGTCCCCGTGCCCGAGATGAGGGAAACGGGGAACAAAAGCACGGCGATAGTGATATGCGTCGCATTGCGCTCGCGCGGCGATCTCGAAAGCGCGTTCGGGAAATTGACGACTCTCGAACATACCGCCCGCGAAAAGATATTTTCTTACGGTATACTTGCCGATATCGTATCGGGCGAATACACGGCGGAGGAAGCGGAGAAGGACGCGCGGCGGCTCATTCGAGGCAAGCGCACGTTTTTTCTTCTCAGAAAAAGTGCAGTCGGGCGCAAACGCGGCGCGCTTTCGGCGTTCAATAAATCCGTACTCACGGGCGACATGTCGGCATACGCGGTCACGGCGGGCAGACCGAAAAAATTCGAGTACGTCATAACGCTCGACTCGGATACTTCGCTCACGGACGCCGAACGCCTCGTGCGTATAATGGAGCACCCGTATAACAGGCGGTACGCGGTGATGTCTCTCGATATGCGCCCTTCGCTCGGCGGCATGACCACGCCGCTGTCGGCGCTCGTTGGCGGAGACGGGGGACTTGTCAGATACGGAGGTGCATGCGGCGCTCTCCGACGGCTGCACGGCTATACCTGCTATTGCGGTAAAGGCATATACCGCGTGCGGGAATTTTATGAGCGCGCGGGCAAAACGCTCCCCGAAGACAAGCTGCTCAGCCACGATCTTATAGAAGGCGCTCTCGCCGGTTGCGGCGGATCGGGAGTATGCGCGCTCGAAGAGGCTCCCCGCACATCGGGCGCATACTGGTCGAGGTTGGAACGCTGGATGCGCGGACACATACAGTCTTTGCCGTATTTCCGCAGGAACGCACCTGACGATGGCGGCGGCAAACGAGGTATCTCCGTTCCCGCCGCGGCAAAGGCGGCAGCCGCCGAAAACGTTCTCGGCATCGTTTATGCGCCGATGTCGCTCATTTCGCTCGTCCTCGCGCTCGTTTCGGGCGCGATCCCGCTGCTCGTTCTTCCGCTAATGCCGCAGGTATGCGAGATCGTCACGGCGTGTACGGGACTCTTCCGTTCTCCCGTGAAAGCCGCACGCTCGGCAGCGCATGCCGCATTGTCCGCGGTATATCTGCCGCATAGGGCATTCGTGAGCATGACCGCCGTGACCGCGGCGCTCGTCAGTATGATCCGAGGTAAAGATCTTCTGCGCTGGAATGTATATTCTCCGTCCGGAGACGGCCGTCCGCTGTTCGTCGCGAACTTTATCGCGGGCGCGGTGTGCGCGACGATTTTCGCTTTTACGTCGCATGCGGCGGCGATCGTCGTCGCGGCGGTGTTTTTCGCCGCGTTGCCTCTCGATCTTTTTCTGTCGCGGGAGAAGAAAGTCCGTGCACTGCGCGACGGTTTTCTGCTGTCGCTTGCAGGGAAGACGAGCAGGTATTTCGCCGAAGCGCTTGCCGCGGGCGGCGATCTTCCGCCCGACAATCACGACGAGGATAACGGCTGGGCAATGCGGTCTTCGCCGACGGATATGGGCATGGCGATGTCGGCTGCGGTATGCGCGGCAGATATGGGGATCATAAGCGAAAACGAGCGGGACAGAGCTGTGGCGAAAGTACTTTCGGGCATAGACCGCGCGGAAAAATTCCGCGGCTGCCCGTATAATTGGTACGATGTGAGCGGCAGACCGCTCCCGCCGAAGTACGTATCTTCGGTGGACTGCGGGAACCTTCTCGCGGCATTGATCCATGTTATGAGCACGGGCGACGAAAACGCGGAAAAAGCCGAACGGCTTGCCGAAAATATGGATATGAGTTTTCTGTTCGACGATAACGGCTTGCTGCATATCGGTTGCGATACGGATAAAATGTGCCTCGACGAAGGGAAGTACGATCTGCTTGCTTCCGAATGCGCACTTTCTTATTTCGTTGCGTTTGCGACGGGTAAGTGCGACGATAAAGGGTATCGCACTCTTTCGCGGCTTGCGCTGAGCGGCGCGGGCAGGACGCTCGCGTCCTGGACGGGAGGAGCGTTTGAATACATGCTTCCGCTTCTGTATTTCCGCGCGCCCGAGAGATCGCTGCTTTCCGTGAGCGCGGCGGGCGCGATAAGGATGCAGAAAAAATACGCCGCGTACTGCCGCAGTCCGCTGTGGGGCGCGAGCGAATCGTTGTACGGAGAAAAATATTCGAACGGCGACAGTAAATACAAAGCGTTCGGGGTGCCTTCGGCTGCACTGTCGATGTGCGGCGACAGGGCGGTCTTCGCGCCGTACGCTTCGGTCATGTGCGCGGGAGTGAAACGAAAATATGCCGGCGAGCTTCGTCGCATGCTTGAAAAATACATGTCGCCGTTCGGGCTTTACGATTCTCTGGATCTGACGTCGGGAAGCGTGCAGCGCGCGTGTATGACGCATCACCAGGGGATGATAATGCTCGCGCTGTGCGAACTGATCGCACCCGGGAAAACGTATGAAAGGATGTCCGGGCACCCCGGTGTGCGCGCGGCGTCGCTTCAACTCGAAGAACCGTCGGACGCGCTCCGCGGCGCTCTCCGCAAGCCCGCGCCGACAGCCGCCGAAGAATCTCCCGCGGAAGAAAAACACGCGTATCTCCGTAGCCGCATGCCGGACATAAATTTACTTTCGAGCGGAGACTATCGGCTCATTCTTGATGCGGGCGGGCGCAGTGCGAGTTATGTAGGTAACGTCTGCGTGTCCCGTTTCGACGATCTCCGCGGACTTGCCGTTACAGCCGTCGGAGGCGGGGAAACGGCAGATCTTACGGCTGCCGACGAGTGCATTCACCTCGCTCACGCTTCGATATACCGCTCACGTGCCCGAAGGTTCGAAGCGGAAGTACTTGCCGCCGTTCTTCCCGGGCATAATGCGGAACTTCGGCGGATAACATTGAGAAACAAAACTAAAAGACCGATAGTTATGTCTGTCATAGTACAGGTTACGCCTTGTTTGACGGACAGAATGGCGGATCTTGCGCATAAAACGTACTCCCGAATGTTTATTCAGACGTTCCGTGACGGAAAAATCGACTGCATCGGGGCAAAAAGGCGAGGTTCGGAAACGCAGGCGGCGCTGAAAATTTATCTGCCGGCGGAGTATTACGGTGACGAGCGCAATATGCTCGGCGGACGCGCTCCGCGCTTCGGGATGACTACGGAGTGTATCCTCGGCGGCAGGACAAATATTGTCGTCGCGCCGCTCTGTCAGCGAACGTTCGATATAGTGCTCGCGTGCGGCGACAGGTATGATACGGATAACGTTTTGCGTCTTTGCGGCGACAGCGGGTATATCGACGGCAGGCTTGCCGCGGCACGCGCGGCGGGAAAAAAGAACGCGATACCGGCGGTGTGGAGAGACGTCGCCTCCGCGCTGATCTTCGGCGGCGCGGAGAACGGCGCTCCCCGCAAACTCACTCTCGTCGCGACGGATATCGGTCTGACGCGCGCGCTTGCCGCGATGAAATATCTCGGCGAAGCGGAAAAGTTCGGGGCCGCGTTCCGCCTGACGGTGCTTTGCCGCATAAAAGCCGCGTACTCGTCGACGGGCAGAATCCGACTGTACGACGCCGCTTCGCGCATGGGCGGGTGCTGCAGCATAGAGGACATATCGGCAGGCATGACCGAAGACGGCGAACGCGCTCTTGCGGAAGGTACGGACGTGCGCTCGCTCACGAACCTGCCTTTGCCTCCGTTCCCGAAGGTATGCGGCAAAGGAGCTTATCCGTCGTTGCCGCCCGCGGGCATACCTCTTCGCACCGCGCTCGGGATAGGCGGCTTTACCGATGACGGCGACTATTTTATAGACGCGCCTACTCCGTCGCCGTGGTACAACGTGATGAGCGACGGCTCGGTCGGCTGTCTGGTGTCCGACAAAGGTGAGTATACCTTCGCGTCGAATTCGCGCGAGGAAAAGCTGACGAGACACTCGTGCGACGAGCTCGGCGATCTTCACGGCGACGGGATCGTTCTCGGCGAGAACGGAGCTATATGGAGCCCTTCGCGCTCGGCGCTCATAGGCGGAAAGGATGACTGCACAGTGCTGCATTCACCGGGATATACCGTTCTCGGCACGGGATATGCTTCGCTTGCGGTCACGCGCACGGTGTTCGTTCACGACGGCGCAAAGTACAGCGTAGTGCGTGCGGAGAACAGGACGTCGAAGCGCAGGACGGTGCGTGTCATGTATTTTGCCGAACTCGTGATGGGAGACATGTGTCAGCGTACCGCGGGAGGTATTTCGAGGACGCGCGAGGGAAACGCTCTGCATGCGCGCTGCGGCGATCTCGACGCGTATCTTACGACAACGAAGGAACCCGAGACTTTCGCGCTTTCGTCCGAAAGTTACCGCGACGGCTCGGGCAGGATCCGTACATGCGAGCCGCGCGAGGCGAACGGTTTGACCCCCGCGCTCGCGCTGTCCGTTAAACTTTCTCTGCCTCCGCACGGATGCGGAGAAGTGACGTTCGCGCTTTCTACGAAAAAAGTATGCGTTACCGAAAACGGCGCTGCGGCGGCATTTGAGGAAGTGAAAAGCAAATTTGCTCATCTGCCCGAGGCGGAAAGCAACGAGGCTCCCGTCGGGTACTATCTCAAATGGCTCTCTTATCAGGCGTATATCGCGCGCTTCACCGCCAAGTGCGGGTTTCAGCAGCCGGGCGGCGCTACCGGCTTCCGCGACGCATTGCAGGATTCGTCCGCGATACTCGGTTTCCGCCCGAAGGAAGTACGTAAACTGCTCGTTGCGTGCGCCGCGCACCAGTTTGAAAGCGGCGACGTTATGCATTGGTGGCACGAACCCGCTACGGGCGTCCGCACCCGTATCTGCGACGACAGGCTGTTCCTGCCGTGGGCGCTCGCCGAGTATATATCCTATACGGGCGACAGCGGCGTGCTGAACGAGATCGTTCCGTACCTCGAAGACGTGCGCATACCCGACGGAGAAAACTCCGTATACGGGAGTATGAGCGAGAGCCGCCGCAGAGTCAGCGTGCGCGAACACGCCATGTCCGCGATACGTTCGGTCAAACTGTCCGAGCGGGGGCTGGTCCTCATGGGCAGCGGTGACTGGAACGACGGGATGGACGGCGTGGGCGCGGGAGGAAAGGGCGAGAGCGTTTGGTGCTCGATGTTCCTTTACTATGTCGCGGGCAGGTTCTTGCTTTACTCGGCGGACGGCGACAGACATTATCTCGCAACTCTGCGCAGCAGGCTCCTGCCTGCGATAGCCGCGTGCCGCAGGAGCGACAGGTACGTCCGCGCATACGACGACGAGGGCAGGGCGATCGGAACGGAAGAGTACGACGAGTGCTCGTCCGACCTTCTCGTCGCAGCATGGTCGGTGCTGTCCGGCGTAGAGCGCGGAGACGGAGCGCGCGAGATACTGAACGCGGCATGGGCGCGTCTGCACGACGGAGAGCATAAGCTGCTCAGGCTCCTTTGGCCGCCGATAACGGACAGGAGCGTCGGGTATATAGCGGATTATCCGCCCGGAGTGCGCGAAAACGGCGGACAGTATACGCATGCGGCGGTATGGTTCTTGCGGGCGATGTACGATGCAGGACAGGACGAAAAGGCGAACGGACTGCTGCTCGAGCTGCTTCCGTGCACGCACACCGCGGATGTCGAAGGCGTGGAGACATACCTTAAAGAGCCGTACGTCATAGCCGGCGACGTGTATTCGGGCGAGCTCGCGGGGCGCGGCGGTTGGACGTGGTATACGGGGGCTGCCGGCTGGATGTACCGAACGCTGCTCGAATACTATTACGGTGTGACCGTAAAAGGCGACGCCGTGACGTTCCGCCCGCGCATGACGCACGGTAAAGCGGATCTCAGGCTGCGTATCAAAGGTACCGCGTTCACGCTTTCGATCGTGGCGGAAGGAAGCGGTGAGCACGAGCTGAAGATAGACGGCGTGAGTTATTCGTCCGATCGGTTCCGCATAGCTTCGCTGGAAGGCAGGCATGTAAGTATAACGCGGGCAAGAGAGAGGCAGCGCAATTCATAAATGATCCGACCGATCCGTTGTTCAACGCAACGATGCCCGTAAACCGCGGAAGTGCGGCGCCCGCGCGAATATTGTTGACATTTGCGCCTGCATGAAGTATAATACGGGCAAATGGACGATCTGTTCACAATGGCTGCCGGCAATATGATGGCTCCTCTCGCAGAGAGGATGCGGCCGCATACGCTCGCCGGATTCATAGGGCAGAAGCACCTCGTTTCTCCCGATTCGCTGCTTGCCCGCGCGATACGGACGGACAAGCTGGGCAGCTGCATATTCTTCGGCCCGCCCGGAACGGGCAAGACCACGCTCGCTTCCATAATAGCTGAGACTACTCACGGCGCGTTCGCCAAAATGAACGCGGTCTCGTCGGGCGTCGCGGACGCGAAAAAGCTCATAGACGAGGCGCGCGACCGCCTGAAGATGTACGGCAAGCGGACGTATCTGCTGCTCGACGAGTGTCACAGGTGGAACAAAGCGCAGTCGGACTGCGTGCTTTCCGCGATAGAGGACGGCAGCATAATTTTTATCGGCTCGACGACGGAAAATCCGTATGTGTCGATGACCAACGCTATCGTTTCGCGCTGCCGCGTGTTCGAGCTCAAACCGCTGACGGACGACGATATAAAAACGGGTCTGCTCCGCGCGATATCCGACAAAGCGAACGGCTACGGCAATCTTAAACTTACCGTTACCGACGAAGCTCTTACGCATTTCGTGTGGGCGGCGAGCGGGGATCTGCGCAGCGCTTTCGGTTCGCTCGAACTTGCGGTGCTCTCTACTCCGCCGGGCACGGACGGCAGTATAACGATAGACGGAAAGATAGCCGAACAGTCGGCGCAGAAGAAGATGCTGACCGTGGACGAGACGCTGTATTACGATATGCTGTCCGCTTTCTGCAAATCGCTGCGTGGGACGGCTCCGGACGCGGCTTTGTATTACGCGTTCCGCCTTATAGAAGCGGGATGCGATCCCATGCTGATATTCCGTCGGCTCATGGCGCACGCGGCGGAGGACGTGGGACTTGCAAACACCAACGCCCTTGTGGTCGCGGTGAGCGCATGCCAGGCTTACGAGCGGCTGGGCGCGCCGGAAGGGCTCATACCTCTTACCGAAGCGATTATCTGCGTGGCGACGTCGCCCAAATCCAATTCGGTGGTCGTTGCCCGCGACGCCGCGATAAAATGCGTGAAGGAGAGCGGGGACAGCGTGGTGCCTTATCAGCTACGCAATTATCCCGAACATTCTCCCAACCGCGACGGCAGGACATACGTTTACCCGCATGACTTCGGCGGATACTTCAAACAGGAATACATGCCCGATTCGTTGATAGGAACAAAGTTCTATTTTCCCAAAACGGAGGGCGACGAACCGAGGATAGCGGCATTTTTAAGGCGCGTCGAGGATGAGATCGACGGCAAGGATAACGATCGATAACGACAACGGCGTCGCTTCCCGAAACGAAAGGAGAGCGGCGCGTTTTACCGTTTTTCGGGTATATTATATCAAGAGTTTCGCCCGAATAGTTCAATAAAAAGTCGTAATAAGTAAAATTACCGATTGCATTTTACGCGCGTGCGTTATATAATAAAGTATGCCGCAACGGTGCGGACTTGAAGCAGAAAAAATGAAAAAGATAAGGAAAAAACACATCCTCGCGGCTCTTATCGTTGCCGCGGTCGCCGCGGCGCTCATCGTCGGGATAATCCTGACGAACGGCAAAGGCGGCACCGATGAGGATATAAACGACGTCATGCGCGACGCCGTCCTGCACGAAGGCGACAGGATAAGGATAGGCGCGTTGGCGGTCAATCCCGGGCTTATCGGCGCGTGGGTGACCGTAGCTGCGCTCTGCGTTTTTGCCGTCATTTTCCGCATATTCGTATTTCCTCGCTTTAAGGAGTATCCCGGCAGGTTCCAGTCCGCCATCGAATCGGCGGTCGAGTATTTCGACAATCTGGCGACGAACGCCAACCGAAAACACCCGCTTTTTATCGGCGCATACATATTCGCCGCGGGCGCGTATATCTTCTTCGGGACTCTGCTCGAGCTCGTGGGCATTCCCGTACAGACGGTGAGCGGCGGTACCGTGTGCCTGCCCGCGCCGCTGTCGGACATAAACGGCGCGATATCTCTCGGCTGTCTGTCTTATCTCGTGATCCTTCTCGGCGGGCTGCTGCTCAACGGTCCCAAAGGGATGCTTTCTGCACTCAAAGATTTTTCGCTGCCCATATCCATGAGCTTCCGAATGTTCGGCGCGCTCCTCAGTGGCGCTCTCGTGACGGAGCTCATATACTACTATCTGGCGCTCAGCTTCGTGCTTCCCGTATTCGTCGGAGTACAGGCATACGTGCTCACGATGCTGACGGCGATGTTCTTCGGCGAATCCACCGAAAAACACGAAAAGATAAAAGAACATACGATATCCGATAACGCCGAGGGCAATGCGCCCGAGGCTGCGCGATAAAGAAAACCATTCAAGGAGAATACATCATGAAAAGAACGGATACCCTTACGGCTCTCCGCACCGCGCTTTTTGCGGCGGTACTTGCGGCTCTTGCGGGGCTCGTCATCGCACTTATAATGACTGCTGCGTCCTATTCGGGCACGTCGGCGGTCGGCGGAGTTTCCGCTCCCGAGTCCGTTACCGTTTCGGCGGAAAACGACGAGGC
>ERZ1643251.2910-NODE-2910-length-16649-cov-14.291852_pt1 | contig 16649 bp, 20 predicted proteins | sample MGYA00579261_ERZ1643251 | MGnify/ENA primary metagenome ERZ1643251 (study PRJEB29033, sample SAMEA4952267) | chicken gut metagenome | biome: Broiler Chicken; feature: Gastrointestinal Tract; material: Caecum | place: Ireland | collected 2018 | study: Broiler...
TTTAAAAAAGATAGTGAGTGATCACTACTTTTTCAAGTGGCTGTGAATTGTAACAAGAATAAGTTTACTTTTCAAGAAAATATGTTATAATAACACCAACTTGACTTAGAAGAACTGGTAAAAAAGAAAAAGCAAATTGATATAGGATAAATATATAAGGAGTGATTGTATGTTATCTTATGGAAAAAACGTTTTGCTTATGACCGATCCAAGAGAAATAAAAAAAGTATATATAAGTAAAACAAGAAAAGATGAAGAAGTTTTTAAATATTTAAAAGCAAACAAAATTCATTATCTTGTCGTAGAAAATCAAATTTTAAATAGCATGACAAAGGAAAACCATCAAGGAATTATTATTGAAAGAGAACTTTATCGTTATCAAAATTTAGAGGAATTATATGATAAAGAATTTATAGTCATGTTAGACCATTTAGAAGACCCTCATAATTTTGGAGCCATTATAAGAACATGTGAAGCGGCTGGTGTGGATGGTATTATTATTCCTAAAGACCGAAGTGTATCTGTAAATGATACAGTCTTTAAAACTAGCGTGGGTACTGCAGAAAAAATGAAAATCGTCAAAGTGGCGAATTTAGTAGACACAATAAAAAAATTACAACAAGAAGGCTATTTTGTATATGCCAGTGCAATGGATGGAAAAGATTATCGTGACATTTCTTTTGCTGAAAAGAAAGTATTAATTATTGGGAATGAAGGCAAAGGAATTAGTAAATTAGTTCGAGAGAAAAGTGACGAGATCATAAAAATACCAATGAAAGGTAATGTAAACAGTTTAAATGCTTCTGTCGCGGCAGCTATACTAATCTATAAAATGGGGAATTTAGTATGAAGTATGATGAAGATGAATTGATGCTTATAGATATGATCTGTGAAACCAATGACGAAGTTAGAAACAGTTTGTATGAAAAATATGAGCCTACAATTAAAGCAATCGTGCGGAAATATGCTCGAACAGCTCAAAAACTGGGATTAGATCAAAACGATTTATTACAAGAAGCAAACGTTGGCTTTACAGATGCTTTAAATCATTTTGATGCTAGTAAAGAAGCAAGCTTAAAAACTTTTATCAGTGTTTGTATTGAACGACGATTAATCAAATTTATTGATAAAAACAGAACATTAAAAAGCAAACTCATTCAAGATAGCTTATCATTAGATTATGATTACAATGAACAAGGTCTACCTTTAAAAGAAATTATTGGAGACGATAAAATGGACCCATCCAAAGCATTCACCGATCAAGAAAATTACAAACATATACTAAATCAAATAAAAGATAAATTATCATCATTTGAGTATGAAGTATTTTTATATATGCTAAATGGTCTAGGATATCAGAAAATTGCTGAATTACTTGACAAAAGTCCAAAACAAATTGATAATACAATACAACGAATTCGCAATAAAATTCGCAATTTATTCAAAAATGAGGAGGAGTAAATGAAAAAGAATTGGTTAAAAATAGGAATTGTTATTGGATTAGTTATTCTATTTGGCGTTCTACTAGTAACGGTTATGTCTTTTAGACGTGATCGTGAAAATATTGATATGAATCTAGATGATCCAGAAGAAGAAACAATAGTTTTTCAAAATAACAGCAGTATGACTGAACAAGAAATAAGAGAACTAGTAGAAGAAAAAAGAATTGACTTAAAGAATTTTTTTGAAAATGCTCAATACTATACACCAAGTGAAGTATCCCGAGATCATACACCAGAAGATGATGCCTATTATATTGTTATTGATGATACATTCTTAAATGCTTTACAAAATTTATTGACAGAAACACTATATCAAAGCTACTTTTCTCAATTTCAGTCTGTAACTAAAAGAGAAGATATAAACATTTCTGAAAATTTATATGTAGGCTCAAAAGAAATTTTTGAAAACATTAATATCGACAGTGCTATTGCTATGTTAGATGTTTCAGAAGAACTGTTAGTTTTAGAATCAGCTACCGATGAAGCTATAAATGCTTACGAAAATATCCGTTATTGTAATGATGAAGGAGTTTGTGTACGTGATGAGTTTTATCATTTAAATCTTCAAAAAGAAAATAACGAATGGAAAATTGCTAATTTTACAGAAGAAAAATAAAGACTTCAATTCGCAAAATTTAGTTTTTAAGAAAAAATAAGGGATTTTATGAACAAATATGTACTAAAAACTTATATAAGTTAATGAAAATTTAGTATGATTGGCTTCTGGTTTAAAATAAAAATTAGTGAAATTTTCAGTTTTTTTACATTCAAAATATTTTTATCCCTTTATTTTCCTAGATTTTTTAACAATTTATGAATTTTGCGAATTGAAGAAATAAAGAGAAAAGCACTTGCAAAACACCTAAAAGTGTGTTACCTTATATACAAGAAGCACGAAGGTGTTTTTATTTTGGAAAAATATGAGGTGAAAGAATGGCAAAAAAAGAAAAGAAAAAAGTCAAAAAAGAAAAAAAGAATAAAAAACCAAGTTACTTCAAAGAAGTGAAAGCTGAAATGAAGAAAGTGACATTTCCAACAGGAAAAGAAGTATTTAAATATACTGTCGCAACAATTTTAATTGTAGCTTTACTAGTTGTTTTCTTCTTATTACTATCAGCATTATTATCATGGGTAAAGGGGGCTATTTAATGGAAAAATTATGGTATGTAGTAAATACTTATTCAGGTCATGAAGAAGCAGTTAAAGAAAAACTAGAAATGAGAACTGAATCAATGGGGATGCAAGACTACATTTTTCGAGTTATCGTACCCGAAACAACAGAAATCGAAGTTAAAGACGGTGTGAAAAAAGAGAAAAAGAAAAAGATGTTTCCAGGATATGTACTTGTAGAAATGGTTATGACAGATGAAGCATGGTACATTGTCAGAAATACTCCAGGAGTAACAGGATTTATCGGTTCAAGTGGAAAAGGTGCAAAACCTACACCATTAGAACCTCAAGAAATTGACCGTATTTTAGTAAACATGGGCATGAGCAGAATGGATATTGAATCTGAAATGTCTGTTGGCGATAAAGTGTCTGTTGTAGATGGGCCATTCAAAGGAATGGAAGGTACAATTAATTCAATTGATCTAGAAAATAATCGTATTGTTGTTATCATTGATTTATTCGGTCAAGAAACTAGTGTTGAAGTTGAACCATATCAAGTAAATAAGGCATAGAAATATGCTTTTTTTTCGTTGCTTCAAAGTCTAAAAAATCAACATTTTCTCTTGTGTTTTCCCATAAAGTATGCTAATATCTAAATTGCATTTATCTATTAAATGCAAAGAAGTGGGAGGGACATGCGGACTTGCCCGTGACCACTTACACGTTTAAAACAAACAAATTCAAAGAAAGGAGTGAGTTTTCGTGGCAAAAGAAGTCGTTAAGAAAATTAAATTACAAATACCTGCTGGAAAAGCTAATCCTGCTCCACCAGTTGGAACTGTTTTAGGACCTGCCGGTATTAATATTCAAGATTTTTGTCAAAAATTTAATGATGCAACGAAAGATAAAATGGGCGATGTCGTTCCATGCGAAATTTCTATTTATGACGATAGATCATTCGACTTTGTGTTAAAAACTCCACCTGCAGCATTCCTATTGAAAAAAGTTGCTAAAGTTCAAAAAGGAAGCAAAAAGGGTGCAAATGAAATTGTTGCTACAATTACAAAAGAAGAATTGCGTAGTATTGCTGAAACAAAACTTCCAGATTTAAATGCTTACACTGTAGAAGAAGCAATGAACATTATTGAAGGAACAGCAAGAAATATGGGTATTGCCGTTAAAGGTGTCAATGACCAAGAGCTTGCTGAACAAGCAAAAGAGGCAGCAATTGAAGAAGCAGAAAGAGAAAAACGTGAAGAAGAATTAGCTGAAATGGAAGCAGAAGCAAAAGAAAGTGGTTCTGTTGAAGTAGAAGTAATTGGCAAGAATAAAGACGAAGAAGAAAATAAAGATAATGAATAATTTTTTTAAAGTCCGCTTAATAAACCACAGTTAGGAGGGAAAACATGAAAAAATTTGGTCGCAAATATGTGGAAGCTAGCAAGAAAGTAGATAAAAATACTTCTTACAGCGTTACAGATGCCATTCATTTAGCAAAAGAAACTTCTGTGACAAATTTTGATGGAACAGTAGATTTTGCTATTAAGTTGAATGTAGACCCAAAGAAAGCTGATCAACAATTACGTGGATCTTTAGTACTTCCAAATGGAACAGGAAAGACAAAACGTATTTTGGTTATCGCTAAAGGAGCTCAAGCTGAAGCAGCAAAAGCTGCTGGTGCTGACTACGTTGGAGATAAAGACATGATCGAAAAAATCCAAAAAGAAAATTGGTTTGATTTTGATGTCATCGTTGCTACTCCAGATATGATGCCAGAATTAGGTAAAATTGGTAAAATTTTAGGACCTAAAGGTTTAATGCCAAATCCTAAAACAAATACCGTTACACCTAATCCAGCTAAAGCTATTGAAGACATTAATAAAGGTATGATTGAATTCAGAACTGATTCATATGGTAACATCCATGGTATTCTTGGAAAAGTATCTTTTGGTGAAAAAGAACTTGAAGAAAACTTAAGATATGTTGTTACAACTATCAGCAAAATGAAACCAACTAGTGTAAAAGGAAAATTCATCACTTCTATTAGTGTTTCTACCACAATGGGTCCAGGAATTAAAGTAGATCAAAATTCTTTTGACATTTAATTCATAAAATATTATAATAACGACAGAAAAAGCAAATTACCGAAGACAGCAAGGGGGATAACCTTAATAATCTTGCCGAGGGACGTTTCTTAAAACACTATTTTAAGCTCGTCCTTAATCGGAGAGCTTTTTTTGAAATTAAGCAAAGGAGGAAAAACAATGGCTAGCACAAAAATTCTTGATCAAAAGAAAGAAATTGTTAACGATATTGTTAAAAATATTCAAGATAGTGAATCAGTTATTTTATTTCAATATCAAGGTTTAACAGTAGCTGACTTAAGTGATTTAAGAAAGAAACTTAGAGAAACAGATGCAACAGTTAAAGTGTACAAAAACACATTATTAAAAAGAGCACTAGATGAATTAAATTTAAGTTTCGATGGTTTTTTAGAAGGCCCAAATGCAATTTTATTTGGTAAAAATTTATTAGAACCAATTAAAGTAATTGCAGATTTTGCTAAGGAACATGAAAAACTAGAAATTAGAGTTGGAATCATCAGTGGTTCAGTAGCTGACTTAGCTACTATTAACGAATATGCAACAATCCCTTCAAGAGAAGGATTACTTACTATGCTTGCTGCTGGTATGATGGAACATGTTCGTAACTTATCAATTGCCTTAAATTTATATGCAGAAGGTAAAGAAGAAAATTAGAAAGGAAATGATTAAAAATGGCTAAAATTACAAAAGAAGAATTTATTGAATCTTTAAAAGAAATGACTATTCTTGAAGTAAAAGAATTAGTTGATGCAATGAAAGAAGAATTTGGAGTAGATCCAAGTGCTGTTGCTGTAGCTGCTGCTCCAGCAGCTGCTACTGAAGAAGCTGACACAAATAAAACTGTTGTATTAAAGAGTGCTGGAGGAAACAAGATTGCTGTAATTAAATTATTAAAAGAAATTACAGGTTTAGGACTTGTTGAAGCAAAAGGTTTAGCTGATAATGGCGGAAATGTTAAAGAAAACATTCCTTCTGATGAAGCTAACCAAATTAAAGCTCAATTAGAAGAAGCTGGCGCTGAAGTAGAACTTGCTTAATTTAGAACTGAATAAAATCAGTTCTTTTTTCTTGTGATAATATTTAAAATTCGTTATAATAGGAATATAGAAAAGAGGGAATGAAGTTGAAAAAAACAATTATTTTTATTTTAAAAATCGTTATTATCGTTGTGATTGTTGCATGGATAGCTTTATTTGTTTTTGATTATTTTAGGGCGACAAACGGAACAAAACCTACAATATGTTTAAAAGAGGAAACTATTGAAGTTGAAAATGGTACTTATTATAGGTGTACAAGCTTTGGATACAAATACTATGAATATGTAGATAACGATCAAAATACAAGTTATGGTTTTGGAGCGGCTTTTATTCAAAATGATCTTGAAAAAGAATTAGGTGTATAAAAATGTTTAAAAATAATCAAGGTTGGGGCCTAAGAGAAATGCTTTTCTTTTCTGGAGTTCTTTTATTAGCTGTGATTGTAGTGGCTATCTTAGTAAACACTCTTTATAATGATTTAAGTAGTAGTTTGCCTAATAGTGACGACAATAAAACTGTTTCTACTTATGAACAAGTAGAAGAAAATTTAGTAAACGCAGCTAAAAGATACTATCGTGCTCATAAAGATGAAGCCGGAGATTTAATTGTCTCAGAAGATCTAATTGCTGAAGGCTATATTACCGTTCAAAAACTAACAGTAAACAATGATATTTGTGATGGGTACGTTTTAGTAGACGACGAAGTCTTTACTCCATATATTACTTGTACGAATTATGAAACAGAAGGATATTAATGAAAAATTTAGATTTGCAAAAAATGCATTATATTAGTGTAATATGGGGAATCATTATGCTTCTCCTTGTTCTGGGGCTTACCATAATCGCAATAATCTACAAAAAAGAAACGAAAGAATACAAAGCATTTGAAAGTGCTTTAGAAGAAAAAACTCAGGAGTATATTGAAGCAAATGGATTATATCCTGATGATAAAGCGACATACTCGGTAGAAGAATTATTAGAAGAAAAAGTGGTTGAAACAAACATTGTGAAAGACAAAAAGTGTGAAGGCTATGTAGAAATAGAAAATAACAATCAATCATTTTCCTATCAAGCTTATGTAAAATGTGGAACATATAAAACTTTGGGATATAAAAAAAAGTGATGATTTGAAAAGCGACAATGATTGAAAAAACATGTCGTTTTTTTCTTAAATTTAAAAGGAGTTTAAAAATGGAGTTATCAACGCAAAAAGTAAAACAATTAAGTTCGCATCAAATTATGAATATATTTCAAACTGAATTAAATCAAATCTATAAGCAATTTAGTTTTTTAGAACTATCTCAAGAACGATTTAATCAAATTGTTTTATTAGAAATAGAAAAGTCTAGACAGAACTATCCAGAAAATAGCTCTTATTCAAACTACTTAAGAAGAAATATCTCTAAGTCTTTGGTTAATGAAACAAAGAAAATGTTTGCTACTCCTCAAAATGCTATTAAAGTAATAAATAGTTATATTAATATTTGTTTACCTCCAACATCCGCAAGTAAAAGCTCGCTTAAAAACTTAGACAAATTAAACGACTTTTTCCATACTTTTGCATATTTTCCTGAACAAGATGTTTTAATGGAACTCTTAAATAAAAATCAAAAGTTTTTAAATATGATAGAAACAATTGTTCAAGAATATTATTCACAAATAGTTGCAGGAAAATCTGCGGAGATATTTGATAACGAAATAATCATTTTGAGTGTTGAAACTTATTGCTTGATTAAAGAAATTGAAATTAAAGAAGACTTAGATAAAGATGAATATGATTATGATGATCAATCACCTGATGCTGACAGTGTTAAAAAATATTTAAACGAAATCGGCTCTATTCCTTTATTAACTCAAGAACAGGAAAGAGAAATAGCTTTAAGAATAAGTCAAGGCGATGAAGAAGCCAAAAAAATTATGATTGAGAGCAATCTAAGATTGGTTATTAAAATAGCCAAAAAATATACAAATCGAGGTCTAGATTTTTTAGACTTGATCCAAGAAGGAAATTTAGGACTTATTAAAGCTGTTGAAAAATATGATGTGAGTAAAGGCAATAAGTTTTCTACGTATGCTATGTGTTGGATTCGTCAAAGCATATCTAGGGCTGTCCGTGAGAAAAGTAGAAATATTAGGATACCTAGCCAAAAATATGACGATTTATATATTTTAAAAAAAACGGTTGCAAAAATGGAAGCTCTTTTACAAAGGCAACCCACCATAGAAGAAGTGGCTAATGAAATGGGTGAACCACTATTTGTTGTCAAAGAGTTATATCTCATAAGTAAAGACACTGTTAGTATGAACATTAAAATTGGCGATGACAAAGATAGTGAAATTGAAAATTTTATCACCATGGAAGAAAACACTCCAGAAGATTTAGCTGTAATTGAGGATATGAAAGAACAATTATATGTCTTATTAAATTCAACTTCTCTTTCTTCTCAAGAATATGAAGTAATAAAATTAAGATTTGGCTTAGAAAATAGTGAAAAAATGTCTTTAGAAGCAATTGGTCAAAAATTTCATGTAACACGAGAAAGAATTCGTCAAATTGAGTATAAGGCGTTTCAAAAGTTGAGAAGATCAAGTAAAATAAAAGAATATGCTGTATTTATGTCGTCGCCTGATAAAGCTTTAAAAGCTATAGAGGAATTTAGAACAATTTATAGGAGCAATAGGAGTTATGCTTCAACCAACAATATTCGGTCTCAAGAAAGGAATGAAGAAATGAATAACAAATATCGAACACTTTACCAACACTTTGCAGATTACACAGAGGAACAAGTAAATGAAGTTTTAAAAACTTTGACAACTGACGAGCTGGCCTTATTAAAATATAAGTATGGAGAAGATTTAAAAACGCCAACCAATAACCAATTAACTCGAGAACAAGCTACTAAAATAAATAGCGTGATCATACCTAAAATAAAACGTAGATTAATAAATTTATATAAAAATAAAAAAAAGTTAAAAGTGTTACCTGAAAAAGATAAGACGAATAGAGCAAAAGATGAGTCAAACACTATATCTTTACCAGAAGCTAAACAACTCAAACAAGAAATAATAGAAAAGGAAACAATCGAATCGAGTAGTCGACCACCAGAGCCACCAAAAGAATCCATTGCTACAAACAGTATTACAGGTGAGGAATGTATAAAGATATTAGAACTACTAAAAACACCATCATTTAGTCAAATGATAAGCATTTTAAGTGTAAAAGAAGCTGTAATTATTGCATTAAGATTAGGTTATATAGATGATAAATATTTTTCTGTTGAGCAGATCTCTCAGTTTTTGGGAATAGATCAAGAAGACGTAAATGAAATAACTAAGAAAGTACTAGTATTGTATAAAGACACAATAAATCAATTTATTGACCAAGCTATTGCAACTACAACTAAAACGCCAAACAAATTAGTAAGAGTGAAGAAAGAAAATTCTAGTGATTAGAAAACAAAAAAGGCTTGACGTAAATAATAGTTAATGATATCATAATTGTGATTTTAAATTCTGGTTTTACCTAGGTAAAACCTCATTTAAAGAAATTTTTGATACACCAGGGTGTGTGTTAATGGAAAGGAGAAAATATGGCTACAATTAACCAACTTGTAAAAAAGGGTAGAGGAAAGAAAACTAGAAAAAGTAAAAGTCCAGTTTTAAACGTTGGCTTTAACACTCTAGAAAGAAAACAAACAAATACAAATAGTCCTCAAAAACGTGGTGTTTGTACTCGTGTTGGAACAAAAACACCAAAGAAGCCTAACTCAGCATTACGTAAATATGCTCGTGTAAGATTATCAAATGGAAGAGAAGTAGATACTTATATTCCAGGAGAAGGTCACAATTTACAAGAACACAGTGTAGTTCTAGTTCGTGGTGGACGTGTAAAAGACCTAATCGGTGTACGTTATCACATTGTACGTGGAACACTTGATACACAAGGCGTTCAAAACCGTAAACAAGGCCGTAGTAAATATGGTACAAAAAAACCTAAAAAATAATAGATAGAAGGAGGAAAGAAAAATGCGTAAAAGAAGAGCAGAAAAAAGAGACGTTTTACCAGATTCAATCTATCATTCTAAATTAGTTACAAAATTAATTAACCAAATTATGTTAGATGGTAAAAAAGGTACAGCTCAAAAAATTCTTTACGAAGCTTTTGAAATTGTTGAACAAAAAACAAATCGTCCAGCAATGGAAGTATTTCAAGAAGCATTGGAAAATATTACTCCAGCTCTAGAAGTTAAATCTCGTCGTGTTGGAGGAAGTAACTATCAAGTGCCAATTGAAGTTAGTGACGAAAGAGGTCAAGCTCTAGCTTTAAGATGGTTAATAAATTATGCGAAAAATAGAAGCGGTAAAGGAATGGCTACAAAATTAGCTAATGAAATTATCGATGCTGCAAATGGCACAGGTGGTGCAGTGAAAAAACGTGAGGATACTCACAAAATGGCTGAAGCAAATAAAGCATTTGCTCACTATAAATGGTAGGAGTTGCATATGGCAAGAGACGTTACAATTGATAAAATAAGAAATATTGGTATTATGGCACATATTGATGCCGGAAAAACCACATGTACAGAACGTATTTTGTTCCACACAGGTGTTACACACAAAATTGGTGAAACACATGATGGTGAATCACAAATGGACTGGATGGAACAAGAAAAAGAAAGAGGAATTACCATCACAAGTGCTGCAACAACAGCACATTGGAAGGGATATCGTTTTAATATTATTGATACCCCAGGCCACGTAGACTTTACAGTAGAAGTTTCACGAAGCCTAAGAGTATTAGATGGTGCAGTATGCTTAATTGATGCTCAAGCTGGTGTAGAACCTCAATCTGAAACTGTTTGGCGTCAAGCAGATGAGTTTAAAGTTCCTAGAATGGTATTTGCAAATAAAATGGATAAAATGGGAGCCGATTTTGAATTCTCATTAGAAACATTAAAATCACGTTTAGGAATCGATACAAAACCTATTGAATGGCCAATCGGTGCTGAAGATAACTTTAAAGGTATTATCGACTTAGTAACTATGAAAGCTTATGAATATGATGGTGAACAAGCCGAAAATCCAAAAGAAATCGAAATTCCAGCAGATCTAAAAGATATTGCAATGGAAAAGCACAACGATTTAATAGAGAAGGTTGTTGAATTTGATGACGCTTTAATGGAAAAATATTTAAATGGTGAAGAGCTTACAGTTGAAGAAATTAAATCTGCTATTCGTAAAGGAACACTTGAAGTTAAATTCTTCCCAGTACTTTGTGGTACTGCTTTAGGAAATATGGGTGTTAAATTATTACTTGATGCAATTATTGATTACATGCCAGCACCTACAGATATTGAAGCTATTGAATGTTTTAATCCAAAAACTGGAGAAGACATTTTGCGTCATCCAAGCGATTCAGAACCATTTACTGCATTAGCATTTAAAATTATGACTGATCCATTTGTTGGTCGTTTAGCATTCTTCCGTGTATATTCAGGACACTTAGCAAGCGGTTCATATGTTCTAAATAGTACAAAGGGAGAAAAGGAAAGAATTGGTCGTATCTTACAAATGCATGCAAATTCTCGTAAAGAAATTAGCGATGTTTACTGTGGAGAAATTGCTGCAGCTGTAGGTCTTAAAAATACAACTACTGCAGATACATTATGTGATGAAAAAAATCCTGCAGTTATGAAAGGAATGGAATTCCCATTACCTGTTATTGATGAAGCAATTGAACCAAAATCAAAAGCGGATCAAGAAAAAATGGCTACAGCATTACAAAAGCTAGCTGAAGAAGATCCAACATTCAAATATAAAACAGATCCAGAAACTGGACAAACCGTTATTAGCGGTATGGGCGAATTACACCTAGATATTATGGTAGACCGTATGAAACGTGAATTTAACGTTGAAGCAAATATTGGTCGTCCACAAGTTGCTTACCGTGAAACATTAACACAAACAGCTGAATGTGAAGGTAAATACATTAAACAATCAGGTGGACGTGGACAATACGGACATGTATGGATTCGCTTTGAACCAAATAAGGATAAAGGTTACGAATTCGTTGATGCAATTGTTGGGGGAGTTGTTCCTCGTGAATATATTCCAGTAACAGACAAAGGATTACAAGAAGCAATGGCTGGCGGAATTTTAGCTGGATATCCAATGGTTGACATTAAAGCTACTTTATTTGATGGATCATATCATGATGTAGACTCATCAGAAATGGCCTTCAAAATTGCCGCATCTATGGCTTTAAAAGAAGCTAAAAATAAATGTAAACCAGTATTATTAGAACCAATCATGAAAGTTACTGTAACTGTACCAGATGAATATATGGGTAATGTTATGGGTGACTTAACAAGTCGTCGTGGTCGTCCATTAGGACAAGAATCACGTGGAAATGCCTTAGCAATTACAGCTATGGTACCACTTGCTGAAATGTTTGGTTATGCAACGACTTTACGTTCAAATACGCAAGGACGTGGAAACTTCAATATGGAATTAGACCATTATGAAGAGGTTCCAAAATCAATTTCTGAAGAAATTATTAAGAAAAATAGTGTTAACTAAAAATAATACTTGAATTTAGTTCAAGCATTAGATAAAATAAATAAGTGAAAGGAGAAAAAAACAAATGGCAAAAGAAAAATTTGATCGTTCAAAACCACATGTTAATATTGGTACTATTGGACACGTTGACCATGGTAAAACAACTTTAACTGCGGCTATTACAAAATTATTTGGAAACTTTGTTGCATATGAAGATATCGATAAAGCTCCAGAAGAAAGAGAAAGAGGTATTACAATTAATACTGCACACGTTGAGTATCAAACTGAAAAACGTCATTATGCTCACGTAGACTGCCCAGGCCATGCTGACTATGTTAAAAACATGATTACTGGTGCTGCTCAAATGGATGGTGCTATCCTTGTAGTATCTGCTGCAGATGGTCCTATGCCTCAAACAAGAGAACATATCTTATTATCTCGTCAAGTAGGTGTACCTAAAATTGTTGTTTACATGAACAAATGTGACCAAGTTGACGATCCAGAATTACTAGACTTAGTAGAAATGGAAATCAGAGAATTATTAGGAGAGTATGGATTCGATACAGAATGCCCAATCATTCGTGGATCAGCATTAAAGGCTCTTGAAGGAGATCCTGCTGCTGAACAATCTATCCGTGATTTGATGGCTGCTGTTGATGAATACATTCCAGATCCACAACGTGAAACAGACAAACCATTCTTAATGAGTATTGAAGACGTATTTACTATCTCAGGACGTGGTACTGTTGTTACAGGTCGTGTTGAACGTGGACAATTAAATCTAAATGATGAAGTTGAAATCGTTGGATTAAAGGATACTAGAAAAACAGTTGTTACAGGTATTGAAATGTTTAGAAAATCTCTAGACTATGCTCAAGCTGGAGACAACGCTGGTGTTCTATTACGTGGTATTGCTCGTGAAGATGTTGAACGTGGACAAGTTCTTGCTAAACCAGGAAGTGTTACACCTCATCACAAATTCAAAGCAAGCGTATACGTATTAACAAAAGAAGAAGGCGGACGTCATACTCCATTCTTCTCAAATTACAGACCTCAATTCTATTTCCGTACTACTGACGTAACTGGTGTTATCGAGTTACCAGAAGGCGTAGAAATGGTTATGCCAGGTGACAACGTTGATATGACTGTTGAACTAATCGCTCCAGTAGCATTAGAAAAAGGTACCAAGTTCTCTATCCGTGAAGGTGGACGTACTGTTGGTGCTGGTGTTGTATCAGAAATCGTTGAATAATAGAATTAAAAAAGGCGAAGCAATTCGTCTTTTTTTTCGTTAAAAATTATTTATCATAAAATACATTGGTGGTATAGTGAAAAAAATATTATTCATTTTAATTTTAATAATCATTACATTCCTTTTTATAGAACGATCCGGAGAAGATTTAAAAGGTCAAAGAAAAGAAATTCTAGGATTAGATTTTTATAATGAGTGCATGAGTAAACCATTTCAAAGTGAAAGTACAAAACAAAACATACAATCATTTTTAACTGAATATCAAAATGAACCCTTTGGATTATATTTTGAAGATATAAAAAACCAATATGCAATTTCTAAAAATGGAGATAAACCCTATTATGGTGCAAGCCTGATTAAATTATTAGAAGCAGTATATATATTGGATAATAATAAAATAGACCTGAACACAAAACTTGTATATCAACCATACAATCAGAAAAGCAATAGCTTAGGTATGGATAAATATTTACCTGGAAGTGAGATAACTATCCAAGAACTCATAACCTATGCCATAGAAGTAAGCGATAATACTGCACATGAAATCTTATTTAACTATATTGGTTTAGAAACACTTAAAAACTATAGTTTAACTTTAGGAATTAATTGGTCACTTTCTGAAATAGATCATTATGGTTCTTTAACGCCAAAAGATTGTAACAAACTATTAAAAACCACTTATCAACTTATATTAAAAAACAACGAAAAAAGTGTCTTATTAAAAGAACTTATGAACAATCCATATTACAATACATTATCATTTAATAACATTACACTTATTCACAAATATGGTTATTATGATATGAATTATAATGATATAGGTATCTACTTAGGTGAATATCCTTATACGCTCAGTATTTTAACATATTATGGTAAAGATAATTACACAAAGCAAGTTCAAACGATATCTCAAGAGATTTATGATATTTATAAAGATAATCTAATAGAAAAAGAAAATTACTGTAATTTGACAAATAAAAAACTCTACTATAATCAAATAGCAGAGCATAAAAACTAATTCTCTTCTAAAACAAAAGGAGTATTATCAAAATCTTTATCCATTAAAAATTCATGAATAATTTCTTCCTGATTTTCTACAGAGATTTCTTCAATACGATCAACACGACATTTTTCACTCAATAAAATGGCTTCAATTTTTTGTACAGCATTTTCAACTTCATCGTTAACTACAACATAGTTGTATTTTGGTATTTCATTAAGCTCATTATAAGCAACTTTAAATCGCTCAATAATTTGTTGATTACTTTCCTTACCACGAGCCTTAATTCTTCTTTTTACTTCACTCATACTTGGAGCCATGATGAAAATTAATATCGTTTCAGGAAACATTTCTTTAATTTGTTGGGCACCCTGAACATCAATTTCTAAAATAACATCATAACCTTGTTTTAATAAATCGTTAACTTCTTTTTTAGGAGTACCATAATATTTACTATACTGAACTTTTGCATACTCTAAAAAATCATTATTTTCTATTTTTTTCTCAAATTCATCCGAAGTAACAAAATAATAATCCTTTCCCTCAATTTCCCCATCCCGTTTTTCACGAGACGTATATGAAATAGATAACTTCAAATTGTCGTTTCTTTTAATAAGTTCCTGAACAACCGTTCCTTTACCAGCACAAGTCGTTCCAGAAATAATAATAATTTGACCGCTAGTTTTTTGTTTGATCATCGTTTCCACCTTTTTCTTTCTTTACAATTTTTATATCTGTTTTATTAAAAATCTTTGCTAATTCTCCATTACTACGTAACTTCTGATATTTATTTTTTTGAATCGGTAAATCATATTCACCAATATACTCATATATTCTTGGCTTAAATCCTATTTTAAAATCATTAAGTCCTTTATAAGGATTCGTTTGACTAAAATCGCCTGTTATCCCATTTAATTCTGCATAATCATAATCAAATTGATAATGCTTAAATATTTCATGATGTAAAAAATAATTAGGATCAAAATGTTTATATTTTTTATCATACCCACTTATTAAAATTTGAATACGATTATGATATTTGATAACTAAAGCACCTGCAATATAAATCTTATCCTTCTGACGATTTAATTCCGTTGCATTTTCAACATCTTGCTTATAATAGATTAATTTACGATCAGAATCCATTTTTTGATTAATAATCTTCTGAGAACTTTGCTTTTTTAGTAATTCATTAAAATTTGTGTTACGTTCAAGTTCATCTTCATATAGCTTTCGGGAATTAATTAAATATTCATGTGAGTCTATACTTACTAAAAATAAATCAATCATCCCATCTCGTTCAAAAACATTATAGTAATCTTTATAATAATAAGGATTAATATCTCTCTTTTTAATAATAAATCTTTGTAAAATATCAATTCCAGACTTTTCAGAAAGTTCTATATGAAGTCCTTTCTGACTAGCTCTTCTCACTTTATTACGACAATTCTTGGAAATCTTATCTAAACCATAATTCTTTAAAGATAAAACAGCACTGAATCGAGGTAAAATAGATTCAAAATAAAGATTATCTTTAAGTTTTTTGTATCCACAACGATCTAAAATTTCTAATATATCATAATTCCAATTATAAGTTTTAACACCATTTTTAGGATCAACCTCACTAATTGCAATTTCCGGATTAATTTTAATAAATACAACACGTTTTTTCTTATAATAAGCTACAAGAGCATCAGTAAACTCTTTAACTAATTCTTCATTAAAATAGTCTAATATAAATCCTTTAGGAGCATAACCATATTTCATCCGAAACTTAATACTTTTAAATAAAATCATAGTTGCCGCCTTAATTTGACCATATTCATTAACAAACCCAATTAATTCATAGTCATAACCATTCTCACCCATGAGCAAAGCATAATTTAAAGTTTGATAATGAGTACCCAAAGGACTACTACTAACAAAATCGGCAAATTCATGAATTGTAAGCTCTTTTAAAACCATTAGACTCACCCCTCTTTTTAATGGAGTATATTATATCACAAAATAGAAAAAATGCAAATTCTTTTAGTTACAATTCACAGCCAAAAAAATAAAAGATAATTAAAATACAGCTAAAAAGTAA
>ERZ1643251.2914-NODE-2914-length-16623-cov-17.536275_pt1 | contig 16623 bp, 31 predicted proteins | sample MGYA00579261_ERZ1643251 | MGnify/ENA primary metagenome ERZ1643251 (study PRJEB29033, sample SAMEA4952267) | chicken gut metagenome | biome: Broiler Chicken; feature: Gastrointestinal Tract; material: Caecum | place: Ireland | collected 2018 | study: Broiler...
AACAGCCGGTTCACATCATTTAAGGCCGACTGCGTTTTTGTGATCGAAGAATTGATGCTCTTCAACGCTTTGTCAAGCCCTGTGGTATCGCCGCCGATTTCCACGGTGATCCCCTTGATCCGGTTTGCCACTTCCCCCCACCTCCTTAAAAAAGGGTACAAAAAAAGCCCGGATCGCTCCGAGCATGAAAAAAGCACCGATTATTTCTAACCGATGCTATATACTGTCAAAATTTCATTATTTATCACATGATTCTCTACTAATGTGCTGTACCATACAAATTTAAGATCACACAGCCCGCTACAATCAAAATGATTCCTATAATTCCAAGCGTACTCAATTTTTGCCCAAATATTATAGAAGAAATAATGGCTGTAGCAACAATCCCACCTGCACACCATGTTGCATACGCTACACCCAAATTTATCTTTAATAACGCTTTTGAAAAGCAGTAAAAGCATATCACATAAAAAATGATACAGCTAATAGATGGAATCAGTTTTGAAAAGCCTTCTGACGCTTTAAGTAATGTAGTCGCTATGATCTCCAATATAACAGCACTTCCTAGTAATATATATTGCATATCTTTCCTCCAACTATCTTAGATTTTTTAAGGTAGTGAGAGGCAAATCATTCATATTCGCACCAAATGCCAATCCACATCAAAAATCGTTTATTCCTTCTGCTCATGATCTTCTCCTAAGAAATCAGTCCGTTGCTTTCGCAGCTTTTTCAGTGTACCAAAAAAAGTCTGTGAAAGCAACGAGCATCAGAACTTATCGAAATCCTCCTGGGTTGCCACCCGCCTATATTTCACGCCATCGTTTGCTCGCTCGGTCCACATATCGATAACCAGACCAACCGTCAGCAAGTCCAGATCGGAGATGGAAATCCCAATCTCAGTACTCCGCAGAAGGAACAGGGGCGTGGTCATCTCCCGCTCACTTCTGCCAATCCTTTTTTTGCTTGCACATCCGTAGCAATATTATCGCCCCACAGTTCCAGAATCTGCGGCAGTACCTCATAGATAGAGAACATATCGAACTGATCCAGCCATTCTTCAATGGTAGCCGGGATGCTGTTGTCCGCATGATAGGCCATGATATAGGCCACGTTCTCAAAAATTTCCAAATCCTCAATCTGGAACTCTGCTCCTTCTGTCTGGTTCCCCGTATAGGATTTCTCCAGCTTGCTTAAATCTTTGAAGATATCCCTCTTAAATTTTGCCCGGTACAACCGGGGAATGGTCGCAGAGGAACGAAAGGGGATCTTCTTCCCACAGATTTCGATTTCCCGCTTGATCATACCTGCTCCTCCTCATTCTCAGTTTCTCCTGTTTCTGCCGGAGTATAAACCGATTTATACCAGTTCGCATAGGTTGTCGGATCTGTGGTATCACCAGTGCGGGCTTTTACCAAACCATCCGAGCGGGGATCTGCTGTCAGAGACAACGTCTCCGTACCCGGCTCAATGGTATCCTCTTTGGTCTCCGACTCGATAGACGGATGGGAGGCAGAGCAGTTATACAGCACATGCCGGATTGCATTCACATCTCCGTCAAACTCAAACATCAGGGCAAACTTCACGCTCTCTGCCACATCGCTCTTCTCTATCAGTACGCCCTTGTCATCCTTCTTCTCCTGCAGGATATCCGTGCGGAACCACTCCGGGATCAGAGCAATCTCCAGATCACCACTGTATCCGTTGTTTGTCACAGAACGGAAATACACAATCCCACCTGCATAGAACGGGCTGGATTCCCCTTCTGCATCCAGACTGATACTGACTGCACCCGGAATGGCCTGTGGCGTTTCATAAGAAAAGGAGGGCGTTCCCTCCTGATCTGTTTCTGTCATTTTCGCCGCATGGACGTTTTTTAGATTGTATTTTACTTTATTTCCCATGCTTAAACCTCCGTTTCATATAGCACCTCATACATCTTCTCGGATTCCAGAAAGGACTCCGTTTTGGCATAGACAATGCCTGCCTCATCAAATAGCTGCTCCAGCCGCTCTTCCAGTACCGGATCTTTCACATCCGTATAGAGTTCCACATCAAGCTGACGGACTTTGAAATACACCTTCCCGTCCGCAGCAAAATTGTGGCTGCCCGGATACAAATACACTAAAAAAGGAGGGTCCGGTGCTTCCCCCTCCTCAAAGTGATCGTATACATAGGGCAGTCCTGGCTTCTGGAGCAGTTCCACAACCTGTTCATAATCCATGATCACAGTTTCCTTTCCAGTTCCCTCACCAGGATTTCCTGGGCATATTCTTCTGCCGGAGCAATGTGTACAATAGCTCTGGTCCTGCCTCCGCCACGCTTGGCATGGCCCTTCTCCAGCAGATGGGTCAGAGACGGCTTATTTTTGTTGTAAACGGTTAATACCAGCTTGCCGCTCTTTTCTTCCGTCTTTTTTACTGCCCATCCTTTCCGGTATTCTCCGATGTTGAAAGGAAAACCGGACTTTGCTACATCCCTTGCCCCATCGGCCACCTCTGTTACGGTTTCTTTGACCGTCTCTTCGGTTACCTCTTTATAATCTTCCAACACCTTCATGACTTCCGCTGCCAGGGAGTTAATCCTCGTCCGCTTCCCCATATGCTATGCCGAGGCTGTTGACACAGTAATCGCAGCAGTCGAAGTATCAGAAAAAGTAACTGTGCCTCCGGTAACTTTTCCTGTCCCATCCACAGTCAGTGCCAGGGCAGTCACCGATTTTCCCGCCGCCCCTGGGTCTCCTGGATCACCTTTCTCACCTTTTTCTCCCTGTGGCCCCGCATCTCCCGGATCGCCTTTCTCACCCTTTTCTCCCTGTGGCCCCGGAGTCCCGCCTCCAGATGCTGTATATTTCTCTGCAATCAGCCGGATCAGTTCGCTAACCTCCTCTTCCGGATAGTCTTCTGCACTCCCTTCTCCCGCAATCTTTACTAACAGCGTCTTTAACGCTTCTGCCTTTGTCATGTCTCTCCCTCGCTTTTCACGGTAATCTTCAGCACCTCATTCCGGTACTGGACATTGTCAATTGCCTGAATGTTATAGATTTGATCCCGGAACTGAATACGGAAATTAACAGTATCGATCTGCCGGGTCCTTCTGTCGCAGCGGATCAGAAAGTATAAACTGGCCTGTGCCTGCACCTGGGCAGCCGCCCAATACTCGCTTCCAGAAAGATGGTTTGCATACGCCCACCGTTTTTCAAAGTCCTCCCAGGAACTGGTGTGGTTTCCAATACTATCGGTATGCACTACCCGCTTCTGGATCAGAATTCGCTCCCGCATGATACCAATCTGCATCAGAACACCTCCCTGCGCTGCCCGGAAAGCAGATAGCTCAACGTCTGTACCAGTTCTTTATGGTCAGCCTCTTCCCTGTGTTCGTACAGATATCCCAGAGCATACAGCACGGCTATCTTTACAGTTCCATCTGCCTCCTCCGCTTTTTCCTGTCTCAAAATATCCAGGCACAACTGCTCCGAAGCAGGAAGCAGCACATCCAAAACTGCATCATCCTCTTCTGTATCCAGTTTTAAATAGAGCCTCGCTTCCTCCCTCGTCACAAGCATTCCTTTCACCTACGCTTTCAATTTCATGGTCTTTACAGCTTCCGGCAGGATCAGCTTGCCATCCACTCTCTGGGATGCCAGAAATCCGACCTGCCCGTTTGCCGCATACAGTTCGTTCAGACGGTTAAAGGAACGTCCCTGTCTGTCAGCAATCCAGTAATAAGAGAAATCACCAAAAGCCATCACTTTATTTCCCGCTGTGAGATCCGGCACAAAGCTGGACGTAAAATATGGACGGTTCAGGATCATATCCGGCTCTCCGGCCTGTACAGAAGGCTGCCAGATATAATTTCCGTTCCCGTCCTTTACTTTCCGCAGTGCTTTTACCGTAGTGTCATTTAACAGCCATACCGCATTTTTCCGGTACGGAATCCGCAGGGAATGGTAAAGATCCATCACATCATCAAAGCTGATATTGGCCCCTGCCGTAGTGACGCTGTTCTCAGCCGACTGGAAAACACCCGTGGGCTTCTTAGTTCCATCTCCCACCAGGAATGCTTCTTCCTCTTTTGTACCGATGCGCCGGGTAAACTCTGTAGCAATATAACCTTCCAGATCAAACACGCTGTCATTTAACAGTTCATCCGATACTTTGATAGCAGTTCCCAGCTTGTAGGCTCCAAGTGTTACCAGGCTGAACTTGTCATCGCTATCCTGGTACAAACCATTCTCATCCATCCATGCCGCTTCTCCATGTCCAGACACCACCGGAATGTTGCGGTCACCACTGGAAGTGGTGATCACAGTCGCTAACTGACGGAAGAAGTTCTGCTCCTGCAGCGCATCAATCAGACGCTGCTCATACTCATCCGGCACCAGATAACCGCCCTCGGTATCCACGCCAATGGAGAGCGTGTTCTTCACATCGTAATAATTGTGCTTGCGAATACTGTCCCAGAAAGCCTGACGGTACGCATCAGAAGCACGTCCGGTTTTCTTATCCTCCTGCATCCCGCTCCCCGGCTGGTTCGTGATAGGCTTGCTGGTCGGTTTGGCAAGTTCCAGGTCAATAGCAGCCTGGCGCTCCAGACGCTCGATTTCTTTCCCCAGAGCAACTACATCTTCCTCTATCTTTTCATAAGTCTGGGCATCCTCAGCAGAAACAAATCCATCCTGATTTCTCTTAGAATCCAGAAAGGCTTTTGCCGCCTCCCACGCTTTTGCCCGTTTCTCTCGCAGTTCTAAAATCTGATTCATGGTAAATCCTCCTTAATGCTTTAAGAGGGCAAGCCTCTTTTCTAACTGTTCAATAGGTGTCTTTTTTTCTTCCTTCAGCGGGATGAGCTTGGAGAGCATGGAATTTGTCACCGCCATACGGGAAAACAAAAATGCCTCTGGCTCCTCGTCTTTTTCCGGTTCCTGGGCATCAAAAAGGATGCCGTCCGCAAATCCAAGTTCCACCGCTTTGGTGGCATTGAACCAGCTTTCCACATCCATCAAATGAGAGATCCTCGGACGGGACAGACCCGTTTTGATCTCATAGGCGTTCATAATGCTCTCTTTTACCTCGGCCAACATATCAATGGCCTTTTTCATCTCCCCTGCATCGCCAATAGCGACCGTGGCAGGATTGTGGATCATCATCATGGCAACCGGAGACATCAGCACTTCTGTCCCAGCCATGGCAATGACAGAAGCGGCTGATGCTGCGAGACCGTCAATCTTCACGGTCACGTTATGGGGATAATCCATCAGCATGTTGTAAATCTGGGCCGCTGCAAACACATCCCCACCCAGTGAGTTGATCCACACCGTAATGTCACCATCGCCAGATTCCAGTTCCGACTTAAACAACTTCGGTGTTACCTCATATCCGAACCAGGTCTCATCGGAAATTTCCCCATTTAAAAAGAGCGTCCTGCTTTCAGGTACGCCCTTCTCTTCATCAGCTTCATTTCTGATCCAGTTCCAGAACTTTCGTTTCATATCGTTTCTCCTCTTTTTCGTGTGTCTCAGACACACTGGCTGTTCTCGTTATCTAAGAATCCTGTCTGTCAGTTGTGTATTTCAGACACACTTGGCAGGAATCCCCAAATGCAGAAAAAGCCCGGATTTCAGCCATTTCCGGCATCTTCGGACTTCTTTTTCCACTACCAGCGGTGCAGTTTTTGCACCATCCGTGTAACTAATTAATGTGGCTCTTTTCCACGTATTCCACGTTTTGTTGCTATTCCTGTGGAGTATTTTCTATCTGGATACCAGCAAATGCTCCTGCGTCTTTCAGCTTTGTCATGCTGCCATTGACCAGATACAGGTTGCCGCCTTCCTCGTCCGGGATTGGGTTCAAATCCTCCATTTCACGGATATCATTGGCAGACATCCATCCATTCTGTCTGGCCGTAGCGTATCCAGTCATCCGGGAAGCATAGTCCCCGCGGAGCAGACCATCCACATTCAGTTTTATAAAATACTCCTGTTTTTCCCTTGGCAGAAGGAGCGCCCGCTGTAAAGACTGCTCCCAACGGATCACCCAGGGGTCAAGAGTATATTTCACAAACTCCAAAGACTGCTGTTCAATATTGGAAAAGCTGCTCTTGTCCAAATCTCCTACCATATGCGGCGGGATACGGTACAGCCTTGCAATCTCGTCCAACTGGAACTTCCGGGTTTCCAAAAACTGGCTGTCCTCCGGAGGCAGTCCGATCTGCTGATACTTCATCCCCTCTTCCAGTACCGCTACCTTATGGGCATTGCCGCTGCCCCGGTATACTTCGTTCCAGGAATCCCGTACTTTCTTTGGATCTTTCAAAATTCCCGGATGCTCCAGGACACCTCCCGGTGTGGCACCGTTGGCAAAGAAACTGGCCCCATACTCCTCACAGGCTAGGGTAATCCCCACAGCATTCTTCATCATGGCAATCGGGGAATAGCCTACCAGTCCATCAAAACCGAGTCCTGGGATATGCAGCACATTATCCCGGCCAAGTGTGATCTGTCCATAGCCGGAAAAGTTAGGGTTTTCGTCCGAATCACGGGTATAGGTATAAACAAGCTGCCCGTTCCGATTACGGTCCACTGTCATCTTGCTTGCCAACAGAGGATAAAGCGCCACTACACGGCCTGCTCCATCCCGGATAATCTGGGCATAGGCATTCCCCCATAAAAGCAGATGAGTCATCATCGTCTCTCGGAAAATGAAGGAAGTCATTTCCGGATTTGGCTCATCATGGAGGATATGGTAAAGCGGATGATCATACACCCTCTCCTTGCTCTTCCCCGCATAGCGGTACAAATGGAGTGGGAGGGATGCAATGGCCTCAGAGAGTATCCGCACGCAGGAATACACTGCCGTGGTCTGCATGGCGGTAAACTCTGTCACATTCCTGCCACTGCTGGTCGGTCCAAATATGAAAGAATACTGTGATCCCATCCGGTAATCTTTCGGCTTGTCTCTGGCCTTTGCCAGTCCAAAAAACTCTCTGATCCCCATCTCTGTCTCTCCTTCCAATTTGGAAAAAATTTTTCAGTGTGTCGCTATTTTCTCAAAATAACGATATAATATTGATAGAACTTTAAGGAGGTGTTTCCTATGCCAATGATTCGTCCAAGCAGTGACCTGCGGAACAAATATAATGAGATTTCTGAATTCTGCAATCAGTATCAGGAACCCGTATTCATTACAAAAAACGGAACCGGCGACCTTGTAGTTATGACCAACGCCCAATACGAACAGCTCTGCGGTAAAGCAGAACTGCGCCATCTTCTGGATGCCGGATTGAAAGAAACCAAAGCCGGACATGGCAGACTAGCATCTGATGTCTTTGCTGATTTAGAAGAAAGGTTCGGGTTCCCATCTGATGTATAAAGTAATCATTGATTCCCTGGCGGAGCAGGATCTGGTCGATCTCTTTGTCTACATTACAGAGACACTAAAAGCACCAGATGCGGCGAAACGCCTATATGGAAAAATCAAAAAAGAAATCTCCAATCTTGCATCCATGCCATACCGTTGTCCGCTGATTGCAGAAGAACCCTATGCACAGCTTGGTGTGCGGAAATTATTCATTGAGAACTACATTGCATTTTTTCTTGTTGATGAAGCTGCAAATGAAGTCCATGTGTTCCGTATCCTTTATCATCGAAGGGAATGGCATGATCTCATTTAACCCAGCAGGCGGACTGTCCAAAACAGTCCGTCTTTTTCTGTAAAAGAAAAACACCTGCCGGGCTGACAGATGTTTCTCTGGTTTTTACTTCTCAATAAATTTCATCGAAATAGCTGATAAAGATGGAAAGCCTCAGCGCCCTCTCTTGGATACAGAAAGTCACATTCTCTGCCCGTTTTGCAATCTCTTCCAACAAGGACAGACTCTCCCGGTCGCAGAACTCAAAATGGGGCAGATAAAGGTCTATGGTAGACTGCCACTTCTGATAATCCACCACGCCCCGTATCTTCCCTCCAAACTGCCGCACATAAGCGTCACACTCTCCTAAAAGGTATTCATAATCTGCTTTCTGCTTTGGAACGATCCGCTTAGGGATCTTGTCCATCTCTCTTTTATACTGCTCGAAAAATCCGCATGTTTGCAAGGCATCCAGGAAATCTCTCCCTGGGCGGTTTTCCTGCCTTTGCCGGAATTCTTCTGCATAATCCCGTTCAAACACTTCATTTTTCATCGGTTTCATCCTCCTGTAAAACTGGTTTCCTTTACAGGTCGGATATTACCATAGAGTCTTTATCTTTTATGATCTGAAAAGATAACTCTTTGCAACGAATTGATAACGATCTAAAACGCCAGGATGCCCCGGCTGTCATATACACTGCCGCTTTCATCCTTATGCCGGATGCAGCGGTCAAGGGCCATGATCCAAGCTACGATACCGTCAATCTTCTCTGTGGATTTTTCTTTGTCCGGCTTGATATTACCTGCCGGGTCCTGGTGCATCACAATGTTTTGTGCCATCCATTTCAGAACTGGATTTCCCCCATGGATAAAATTTCCTTCCATCAGCAGCTTATACAGTTCCTTGCTCGGAGGGGACATATCCTTATAGCCCTGTCCGAAGGGAACCATCGTAAATCCATCCCCTTCTAAATTCTGGATCATCTGGGTCGCATTCCAGCGGTCCACTGCGATCTCACGGATATGATAGGTTTCTCCCAGCTGCTCAATGTATCTTTCAATAAAACCATAGTGGATGACATTCTCCTCAGTCGTCATGATGTAGCCCTGCTTCTGCCAGACATCATATGGGACATGGTCTCTCCGGCACCGCAAATCCAAAGTTTCTTCCGGCAGCCAGAAAAATGGCAGCACGATATATTTCTCCTCCTCGGTTCTTGGCGGGAACACCAACACAAAGGCTGTAGTATCCGATGTACTGGAAAGATCCAAGCCACCGTAACAGTCACGGCCACGCAGAGACTCAACTGGAACAGGCGTATTTCCCCGGTCATAGATGTGATCAGGTATCCAGCAGACTGTAGCAGAAGTCCAGATGTTCAGGCGAAGCTGTTTAAATACATTTTGTTCGGCCGGATTATCCATTGCGGAGAGAAAGGCATCCCGCACTCTGTCTATCTGGATCGTGTGTCCCAGTGATGGATTCGCCTGGTACCACTTTTTCTCATCAGTCCAGTCATCCTCCTCAGACAGTCCATATACTACGGGATAAAAGAATGGGTCAAGCTTCCTTCCTGCCAGGATGTCCTGGGCCTTGGTATGCAGTTCATAGCAGATACTGTTCTTATCAGTTCCCGCTGTAGTGATGATAAAGAAAAGCGGCTGCTCACGGGCATCACCAGAACCTTTCGTCAATACATCGTATAGTTTCCGGTTTGGCTGTGCGTGGATCTCGTCAAAGACCAGCCCGCTCACATTAAATCCATGCTTTGTCCCCACTTCTGCAGACAGCACCTGGTAAAATCCCGCATTGGAGTAATTCACGATACGCCGGGTTGCTCCCATAAGTTTGCACCGCCGTAAAAGTGCAGGGGACATCTCCACCATCTGTTTTGCCACATCAAAGACAATGGATGCCTGCTGTCGATCAGCCGCTGCTCCATACACTTCTGCGGACATCTCATTATCCGCAAACAAAAGATAAAGGGCGATTGCCGCCGCAAGTTCACTCTTTCCATTCTTCTTTGGTATCTCTACATAAGCAGACCTGAACTGGCGGTTTCCATCTTCTTTTACTATCCCAAAAATATCACGGACGATCTGTTCCTGCCATGGGAGCAGGAGGAATTTCTTTCCCGCCCACTTTCCCTTCGTGTGGCAGAGATTCTGGATAAACAGCACTGCCCGATCCGCTTTCTCTTTATCATAATGGGATGTTTGCAGCATGAACCGGCTCGGTATATATTCCCAGGCCATCATGCCCCACCTCCCAGCAATTCTTCCATCGCATCTCCCTCTTCCTCTCCATCGGAGCCGGCCACAATCCTGCTCCGGGAGGAAGGCGTCAATCCAAACTGTTCACAGAATTTCAGCATGATCTTCTGGTTGGTCTGGGCGATAGAAACCTGCGGTACCTGCTGCAGATACCCATTCGGTGTACGCACCATAGAACCATGCTGGGAGAGAAATTCCTCTGCCTCTTTCCATCGGGCGTATGCCTGACAGTATCCAGCAAAAGCCGCCATGTCCATTTCTGTCAAAAGCCCCATAGACTCCAGCACTTTGGACATCCGCTTCCACTCCTTCTTCGCCTCATCCTCCAGCCACACGGGACAGCGGGGCGCTTTCTTTACCGGCTTTGGCTCCCGCTTATTTAACGGACGCCCGCCAGGATTTCCCTCCAGCTCTTTGATCGCAGTCGGTATCGGTTTTCTTCCTCTGGATGCCATCGGCCCCACCTCCTCTCTGTAAAATGGCATCAAAAAAAGACCTCCGAAGAAGTCTTTTTCCGAATGATTTTTATGCGATTCCGTATAATACTCCATCCCGGACGTAACAAGAAGTTACTTCCTCATCTATAAAGTCTTCCGGACTGATTTCATGCTCGCTCCCTCTCCATTCATTCTCTTACCGTCATATCTGCACCTGCTTTCTCTAAAACATATCGTTACCGGTATAAGCATTCAACAGAATCTCCATATCCGCTTCCTCTACATCCAGATATTCTGCATTCTCAATGATATGCAGGGCTCTCTCCTTTTCTATCGGAACCGCTTCTGCTCCCCGATAAGCAAAACCTAGCCGGTATTTTAATACTTTATCTGTAGATTCTATGACTTCTTTTGCTTTCTCCCGGTCAAGGGTTCCGTTATAGAATGACATCTTCAACATGCTCGGTATCCTCTCCATTCTCACTGGTATGTTCTTCCGCAGGCTTCAATAGCATATCCACTTCCTCTTTTGCCTCTTTCATCGCATTTTCCTCTTTTGCCTCTTTCATCGCATTTTCCTCGTAAAAATAAGCTTCTGAACTACAGGCTACTCTTTCCTTTTCTGAACTCCACACAGAATAATCAAACCCCAATGCCTCATCATTCCAAGTCGTATAGAGTTCATATCCTCGGTAAGTTTCATGCATCTTCCAAAATCCTCCTTTCCTTTTGGTAGTAGCATGTTACCTCTGAGCCAGATATTTATCCACCTTATTCCAGAAAATAATCTGGACAAATATCTGGCTCAGAGTTTGTGCACTCTGCTAGGAGAAACAGCCCCTTATTCCGGGTGCTGTCTCATCCTCCCTCGGAAATGATTACTATAATCGCCCTTCTTTTTTCCGAGTTTTCGTTGTATTCCTCTCTGCTTTTTCCCCGACTTGAATTTTATATCCCATAATGCTCTTGATCTCCCATGCCTCAAAATCTGTCGCATCTTTATCTGTCTTTTCTTTTGCCCTGGAAATCGCATCTTCCGCATTCTTACCAACTGCAAGCATTTCTCCCCGAATCTTGCCGGAAAAAGAATTATTCCGTTCCTTATAGGTCACTTTGAATAACCTGAGTTTCATAGGCTGCCGCCTCCTTTTTCTTTATCCATATACCTATTTGCTTTAAGCCTTACCCTGGCGGCATATCTCGCATAATCATACCCATCACTCTGAACCGCTATCGCAGTGTGCTTCGTTCCGGCTTTCCTTATCAGGATGCATAAAAACTGTCCATCCTTCACTCCGGTTTTTCTTGTATGCTGACTGATAAATTCGTAATCCTCCATCAGATTTTCCTGGAACTTATCGTATTCTTTTTTGGATAACGTAACCTCTGCGACCACCTGAATTTCCTGGGCATCGCCCCAGCCTCTTGCTCTTTCCAAATCCTCCATGGTTTCCGGCTTTCTTGCAAAATATCCTTTCATTTCTGTGTACCTCCGTTTTCTTTATTTTCCTTTTGGTAGTACACATATTCGCTCTAAAAGAGGATAATAGCAAGTCATTATCGAACCATAATGTACACAAATAACCTGCCAGAAACTTGTGTATAATCTCCTTACAAAAAATACTCCATAGGACTTTCACTTTTTACTATCCAGTATTAAATCCATATAGTGTTCATCCAGATAAAAACGGAAACCACAAGTTGGCAGGTAGCAAATTAATTCATACATGGCTTGAGAATCATTCCAGACTCCTGTAGCCTTAATGTATGGTGTTATCTTTTCTCTTGCAGACTTCTCCATCATTTTCAGGCATACATGTTTTTTCTGGTAATACATCCGGAACTCTTCTCCCATTTCTACGATCTGCCTATCCACCCCTTCCGCATTACCTTTCTGCGGATCAATCCCCTGACGTTTCGTATCTGGTATTGAATAGAAAAGATCATACATTTGGAACCGTAAAAAACAGGCTGGCAATACACTGATGATCCTCAGAATTGTCTTTGGGTCATCCCGCAACTTATTTTTCCTCAGATACTCATACAGCTCCTTTTCATACTTTTTCATCTCCGCAGATATCTCATTATCCAGTTGCTCATACTCTGCTTTAAATTCCAGAGCCAGATTTCTTATTTCTTCATCAATTTTCCTTTCCACCTTTTCAATGCCTCCATTGTTTTCAGATACCTGTTCCGGTAGCAGTATGTTACCTCTAAGTCCAGAGATTATCCAGGAAATTCTGATTCCTAAAAGACAGAAATCCTGGAATACTTGTGTACATTATTAGTGGAAGGAATAAAAACAGACAGAGGAAAAAGGCCGGTCTGATCCAGCCACTTTCCTTTATCCGCTTTTAGTCTTTACACCTTTTCCAGACGGCAGACCATCCCATCTACTTCCACGATCCTCCAAACCAGTTTCCGCCATAAAATCTCCATAATCCTCACATACGCATAAGCATTGCTCTGGCTCTTGTCATAAAGAATTGTTCCATGCTCAATCAACCATCCTGCAAGGTTCTCTTTCAGCTTTGCTTCCATTTCAATCTTTTCCATGATATTCATGCGATGTTCTCCCTTTCCTCTGTGTATTCGGATCAGTATTTTCCCTGTCTGTCTCCACCTGTCTTAAATCCTTACAGAATTCTTCATATCTGGGATACCCCATCTTTTCTATGGTTTCACTGGCTGCTACCAATTCTTCCTCGGTCCAATCCCTACTCATAGCTGTCCTCCCCTAAAGGATCTTGCACTTCCAAATAAACATCTTTGCAGTCACATCCAATCAGCTGTCCGTGACAGGCTGGACAGCGTTCTGCATCACATCCCCAATGGTGGTAATGTCCTACGGTTGCTCCGCAATCGTGGCATCTCTCCCCGTCCTCCATGTTAGGGACAAAGTCATATTCATCCCCACATTTTATCCTCTCGTATTCTTTCCCGTTAATATGGACTTTGGAAATCCCACATCCATCCGCAGTCAGCATTTCCCGTCCACAAATTTCACATTTTGCCATACGTTTCTTCCTTTCCTCTTAAGACCAGTCCACAGCGCTCACATACATCTTTTTCTCATTGTCCAGAATATAGCTAATGGTAAAGTCTGCATATGCCATACCGAACAGATTCTCTCCAAATGTGCAGTCCACAGAATAGTCTACGTCCGTCAGCCCCATATCAATTTCCGCATTGATTCCATCGCAATCTGAAATGCTCAAATCTGGGAATCCCTCATCTAGTGCTCTGTGAAACCAATGCTCCATGTCTTCATAAGATTTGAAGTGGCAGCCGACCATCTTGCGAAACAGCATCTCCACTCTGCGTTTACTGGATCGTTTTTCCTTTATGGTTTTTATTGATTTCTGCATCATTCGTACCTCTGTTGATGCTGATGGATAATCTCGATGATCGCATCCTGCTCCTCTGCGCTGATTTCCAGTTCTGCAAGGGCTTCCCTGGTCCCACAGTCCGGGCAGATCAAAGAGGTATTATCCGCTCTGGAAGTCGCAGGCACCCCGTGGTAGGGCTTCCCACACTTTTGGCAAATCTTAATCGTCTCAATCTTGCATCCCATTTTCATACCTCCCTTTGGCTGTCAGCATATGCCTGCCGCAGTTTTTCCTGATCAAATCCAAAGAATCGGTATCCCTGGGTGCATGTTGCCAAGTACCGCATTGATGGGAGTCCTAGAGGACGTTCCTCATGCATGATATAAACAAATGTTTTTCGTACCCGTACCTTTCCGGTCCGGATACCCGTAATGGGGATCTGAAGCTCCTTTTTATAATAGAAACTCGGATATCCTTCATACCTGTCCAATGCCAGTTCATCCGTCTCACTAACCGACCAGACAGCGACCGGAACACTGCTTCCCTCTTTTGGCTCAATCGTAAGATAGGAGCCTGTCTTGCTACCTTTAAAAAGTAACTGGTAGTCTTCGATGACCGAGGTTCCAGCCACCCTGGCATCCGGGCAGCGCATCAGCATTTGACGGATATTTAAGTTACTCCCGTATGCAATATAGTATCGTTTCTTCATCCTGAATCCATCCTTTCTGAAGGGCTTTCCCTCCTACCACCTTAAGACCGCCGAAGCGGTCGGAAGTGGGCCTGTGGCTATCTCCTTCAAGCGGCTGCCCTGCCATTCCTAAAGGAAACGTCACCGGAAAGTCTCCTGGTCAGGATATCCCTTGCTGTTTTAAATTCGTCCCCGATAAATCCAAGCCAGAGGAGCCAGGTTCTCATGGCATATTTCGGATTTTCATTCTGTTGTGGCTTGGGGCTTGCCGAGCGTACCGTCTTCGCCATCTGGCTCAGTGCAAGGCAAAGCTGGATGTAGCTTTTAAGCTGCCCAGCGTGGAGTCCGCCTCTGCGCTCCGCAGTCGGGGCATCAAACTGGAAAAGCCTGAATTCAACCGTTCCCTTTGTAAAAGTCGCATGGTAGTTCAGCATGTGGTAGCGGCTCCTGTTATAATGATGGCTTCTTCCATAGTCCTCCCCATGTGAGGTATACCAAATGTCTGCCAAGGCTGACATGGTTTTTGATTTTTTCCGGTTCAGTTCCTTCAAAAACCGTAGGTCTACTGTCCGGCAGTATTGGCGCATCCGGCCTCTGTCCAGATTTAACGCATCTGCGATCAGGCTCTCATGGCTTGCCATAATGTTTGCAAGGTTGCGAAGCGTCTGCGGCGTATGACCTTTGGCTCCGATGTGAATGTGGACTCCGCATCCTCTTGAGGCATCACTTTTTGCCCCTGCGTGCCGAAGCTGCCGGATGAGTTCCTGCAGGGTTTCCATATCTGCGTAGGTAAGAACCGGAGTGACCAATTCACATTTTTCGCTGTCCGGTCCTTCAATGCTGACGTCCTTCTGGAATTTCCATTCCCGTCCGTCTGCATCCCATGCTGACCAAGTGCTGTATCCGTTCCTCCTTGCCGTGTTCTGATATCTCCTCGTTCCAAAGTAGCGGGCAGCGATTTTTGCAGCATTCTCTCTTGAGATGCCATTCATCTCCACCTCAACTCCGATGGTCTGCTTTTTCATTTCCTCAACCTGTCTCATAATCTTTTCGTTCATAATATGTGCTTCCTTTCTGGCGTTTGTTTTCCCTTTCGGTAGTCACATATTCGCTCTAAAAGCACATATTATCCAGGAAATTATGAGGCATAATATACATAATCTTTTCGCCATAAAATTGTGTACATTACACGGCTATACCCCCTCTCTGTCCAAAGAGCGGAGCGTCTCTTCGTGTGTGCGGAACAGACGCTGAGGTGATGCCCTATGCAGGCTTCCCGTATTGCTCCGCAACAGGAAATATCACCCGTCATAGCCTATTATCGTATACTCAGCAGTGCATCCCTTGCTTTTATTGGTGAGCATCCGGCAGTGATCCCCGACAGACCTTCCTTCCGGTAGAAATATCCCTTTTACTGTCTCAGACATTTCCGTTCCTCCTATCATTCAAAACTGCTGTTGACCTGATGGATCAAAATAGCATCTGCAACCGCCTCTGTGCAGGTACGCTCCTGCTCCTGTTCGTGGCGGTTCTCCTGCTACTGAACATGGGACAGTCCAGCGTTTATAATCCGCATCCTTTTTTCTGGCGGCAATTCTTCAAATTTATCTGCGTCCAATTCAAAATCCTCCTTTGACTATTTTAGTCAATTCTAATGCATTGACTATTTTTTTCAAGACCCTAAATCAAAAAAGTTTTCTGTTTCAACATGCCAAAAAACTAAATGTGAATTATATAATACAATCAGGGATGCTATATTGAATATACTCGGAAAATGAACAGCAGCAGGTAAAACTCTGTGCGCAAAGGATATCTCTCCTTATTCACCCAGAAATCAGCCCTATACTAAAGCACATTACACTGGATGAATGTTCATAATCCTTTTGCCAGATTATTCCATACCTTCTGGCAAAAGGAAACATTTTCGCATAAACCCTCTATCCTTCCATTTTTTCTTACCCCTCTTCACTCTGCGGAAACTGATATACATTCTGTAAAATAAAGAAACACACCACATTTACAAAATATCCATTTTGAAAATCTCTAAGCATACCTTTATTCCGACCAAAATATCCGCCTTTAGAACAGCAAAAATGGGATGCTTATCCACACCCCATCTTCTCTGTTTTCCCTTATTTCCGGGCATTTTGCCCTTACTATTGCCAAAAGATATGTTTCCGCGTACAACTATATCTAGTGGTATTTATCTCACTTTCCATTGAATTTATACAATATTTCGTTTGAGCAGAGCGACTGTCTCCACATG
>ERZ1643251.2918-NODE-2918-length-16599-cov-8.682181_pt1 | contig 16599 bp, 16 predicted proteins | sample MGYA00579261_ERZ1643251 | MGnify/ENA primary metagenome ERZ1643251 (study PRJEB29033, sample SAMEA4952267) | chicken gut metagenome | biome: Broiler Chicken; feature: Gastrointestinal Tract; material: Caecum | place: Ireland | collected 2018 | study: Broiler...
AACTGTTCCAGGATTGCAAGCCGCTTCGGATCGCAGAGAGCCTTGAATACTTTTGCTTGTTCCTGATATACTGTCCTCATGTTTTTGCCTCACATCAAATTGTTTTGATATGATCAGTATATGCAGAAAGCGTTGTTTTGTCAAGCAGCAATAATCAGGCAGCGATGGGCTATCCCTCTGGCAGAGCGTGGAGCTAACGGCCGCAGGCCGGGATCTGTGCGCCCCCAGGGGATTGGACTTCATCCTGGACTGCCCCGCCTCCCAGCCCTGCCCCCTGTGCCGGGCGGACGTGGATCGGGCGGTGCTCAATCTGCTGGACAACGCCGCCCGCTTCACCCCGGCGGGGGGCGCTGTCCGGCTGGAGGCGGACGTGGCGGGCCATGTCCTCACCGTGGCCGTCACCGACACCGGCCCCGGTTTCTCCCCCGAGGCCCTGGCCCGGGCGGGGAAGGAGCTGTTCACCGGCGACGCCAGCCGCCCCCAGGACGGCCACATGGGCCTGGGGCTCTACTTTGCCCGGCAGGTGGCGGCCCGCCACGGCGGGGAGCTGGCCCTCTCCAACACGGGGACGGGAGCCAGGGCGGCGCTCACCCTCCCCCTGGCCGAACCCTAGACAGGGAGGCGGCGCGGAAAACCCGCGCCGCCTCCTTGTATTTTCCCCCGTTTCGCGCTATGATAAGGGGGAGAGTTTGAACCATCCAATTGCGAGGTCTGTGCTATGATTTTCGACACCCACGCCCATTACTACGACGACGCCTTCGACGCCGACCGGGACGCGCTGCTGTCCTCCCTGCCGGAGCGGGGGGTGGCCCTGGTGGTCTGCCCCGGCTGCGATCTGGAGTCCTCCCGGCAGTCCATCGCCCTGGCGGAGCGCTACCCCTTCCTCTATGCCGCCGCCGGCTACCACCCGGAGAACCTGGAGGGGGTGACCCTGGGCGATGTGGCTCAAATCCGCGCCCTGTGCGCCCACGAAAAGGTGGTGGCGGTGGGGGAGATCGGCCTGGACTACTACTGGGTCAAGACCCCTGAGGAGCGGGCCTTCTCCCGGGACATGTTCGACGCCCAGCTCTCCCTGGCGGAGGAGCTGGATCTCCCCGCCATCGTCCACGACCGGGACGCCCATAAAGACAGCCTGGACATCGTCCGGGCCCACCCCAGTGCCCGGGGGGTGTTCCACTGCTACTCCGGCAGCATGGAGGACGCCAAGGTGCTGGTGGACAGGGGCTGGATGCTCTCCTTCACCGGCAACATCACCTTCAAGAACGCCCGCCGCGCCCCGGAGATCCTGAAGTGGCTGCCCCTGGACCGGCTCATGCTGGAGACCGACGCCCCCTACATGGCCCCCGAGCCCTGGCGGGGACAGCGGTGCGACTCCACCATGATCGCCCGCTCCGCCGAGACGGTGGCCCAGCTCAGGGGCCTGACCCGGGACGAGGTGGAGGAGATCACCCTGGAAAACGGAAAGAAGTTCTTCGGCATCGCCCTGTAGGGCGGGGGCTTGCCCCCGCCGTCCACATTTTATCATCAAACGGAGGTAATCTGTCATGGAGACCATTTCCTATGAGTACGAGGGCTCGCTGTACGTGAACCTGACCAACAGGTGCGACTGCGCCTGCGTGTTCTGCCTGCGGCACAACGGCCACAAGGGCTCCATCTATGCCGACGACCTGTGGCTGGAGCACGAGCCCACCCGGCAGGAGGCCCTGGACAACCTGCTCTCCCGGGACTACAGCAAATACCGGGAGCTGGTGTTCTGCGGCTTTGGCGAGCCCATGTACCGCACCGACGACATCCTGTGGCTGGTGGACGAGCTGAAAAAGCGGGTGCCCAACCTGCCGCCGGTGCGCATCAACACCAACGGCCACGCCAACCTGTTCCTGGGCCGGGACGTGACGCCGGAGCTGGCCGGGCGCATCGACACCATCTCCATCTCCCTCAACGGCTCCACGCCGGAGGAGTACTGTGCCGTCACCAAGCCCCGGGACGGGGTGAAGGCGTGGGACGCCATGCTGGACTTCGCCCGCAAGTGCCGGGCGTACGTCCCCCACGTGGTGATGACCATCGTGGACAAGGACAAGACCCCGGAGGACGTGGAGCGGTGCCGGAAGCTCTGTGAGGAGCTGGGCGTCACCCTGCGCATCCGGGCGTACATCCCGGACTGAACCACGTATCACAACGGGCGTCCGGCCAAGAGGCCGGACGCCCGTTGTTTTGCTCTCAATTATGCGGCGGAGTCCTGCTCCAGCTCCTCCAGCGCCTCCCGCTCGGAGTCGGCGGAGAACCGGAACCGGCCGGCCTGGTCGTAAACCTCCACATGTCCACGTACGTAACGAATCTCGTAATTCATCGGTCAGCGCTCCTTTCTGTCTCGTTGTGAGTACAGTATAAAAGAAGCGCCGTCCCATAAAACGGACTATTGAGAGAGATCCGCCAGGAACTGCTCCCACTCCTCCGGGTGCTCCACAAAGGACTTGGGGCAGATCTTCCCCGTCACGTCGTAGTGGCGGATCACCTGGCCGGTCTCCAGGCCGTACTCCTCCATGAGCCACCGGGTGAGCCGCACCAGGGAATCATAGGTGGCCTGGGTAAACGCCCCGCTGTCGTCGGGGTGGCAGCACTCGATGGAGATGGTGTCGTCGTTGCGCTCGTTGGAGCAGTAGGCGATCTCGTTCAGGGGCACGTTCTGGATGATCTCCCCGTCCAGCCCCACCAGGAAGTGGCTGCTGGCGTAGGTCTCCCCGGTCTGGGCCAGGTTTTCGAAGTAGCTGTGGTTCTGCTCCGCCGTGGTGCCCGGGTTGCCCACGTAGTGCACCACGATGCCGTTGACTTTTTCCAGAGGGGTGCCCGGCCGGGAGTACTCGTTGAGGGGGAGCAGTTCCACCGTGATCCACTCCGGCGTGTCCGGCACGGGGATGGTTCGGGGCGCGAAGGGGTCGATCCACTTTACCGCCAGCAGCACCAGCACCAGAGCGGCCAGGCAGGGGATGGGGCTGCGCCGGCGGCGGGCCGGCCGCCTCCGCCGCACTGGCGTCTCCACTGGCATGGTATCATACCCCCCTTTTTCCCATCGCTGCTTCAGATTATAGCACATCCCGGCCCCGCCGTTTCTTACGGTTTTCTTACACCGACCGTGTCGAAAAAAGGGCGGCGCGTGCCTGGGCACGCGCCGCCTGGTTTTCTAGGATTCCTGCAAAGCCCGGTCAAAGGCCGCCTTCACCTCGGGCAGGAGACAGACGAAGGTGACGGTCTCGGGCAGGCCGCTGTGGGAGAGGAACTCCCGCACGGCGCCCACCGCGATGGCGGCCGCCCGCTCCAGCGGGAAGCGGTACACCCCGGTGGAGATGGCGGAGAAGGCCACGGTCTTGCAGCCGTGCTCCGCCGCCAGCTCCAGGCTGCTGCGGTAGCAGGAGGCCAGCAGGCCGTCCTCCCCCTGCCCGCCGCCCCGCCAGATGGGGCCGGGGGTGTGGATCACGTATTTTGCGGGGAGTTTATAACCCTTTGTAATCTTGGCCTGGCCGGTGGCGCAGCCGTGGAGGGTGCGGCACTCGGCCAGCAGCTCCGGCCCGGCGGCCCGGTGGATGGCCCCGTCCACGCCGCCGCCCCCCAGCAGGGTGCAGTTGGCGGCGTTGACGATGGCGTCCGCCTTCACCTGGGTGATGTCGCCCAGCAGCGTGTCAATCCTCCCCATGTTCCGCCTCTTTCTCCGCGATCTCCCGGCTCTCCTCCCGGGCGTCGGCCTCCACGGCCTTGTAGGCGGCGGGGGGCTGGAGGTGCTCCGGATCGGTGAAGACCTGGGCAAAGGTCTTGGCGTCCATGTTCTCGTATTGCAGCAGGTACTCCGCCACGATGTCCAGCTCGCGGCGCCGCCGGGTGAGGATCTCCCCGCACCTGGCGTAGGCCCCGTCGATGAGGGCCTTGACCTCCTCGTCGATGAGGGCGGCAACCTCCTCGGAGTAGTTCTTGGTCTGGGCCATGGAGCGGCCGATGAACACCTCGTCGTGGCCGGAGTCGAACACCACGTTGCCCAGCTTGTCGCTCATGCCGTACCGGGTGACCATGTTGCGGGCGATGGAGCTGGCCCTCTGCAGGTCGTTGCCCGCGCCGGTGGAGATGTCCCCCAGGGCCAGCTGCTCAGCGGCCCGGCCGCCCAGGCAGACGGCGATGTGCTCGGTGAGCTGCTGCCTGGACTGGAAGGTCACGTCCTCCTGGGGCAGGGAGATGGTCATGCCGCCGGCCATGCCCCGGGGGATGATGGTGATCTCGTGGACGGGATCCTGGGTGGGCAGGTCGTGGATCACGATGGCGTGGCCCGCCTCGTGGTAGGCGGTGAGCTTCCGCTCCCGCTGGATGACCACCCGGCTCTTCTTCTCCGGCCCGGCGATGACCTTGATCACCGCCTCGTTGAGCTCGGCCATGCCGATGAAGCGGTGGCGCTTGCGGGCGGAGAGGAGGGCGGCCTCATTCATCAGGTTCTCCAGATCCGCGCCGGTGAAGCCGCCGGTGCCCTTGGCCAGCTCCGCCAGGGACACGTCGTCCCCCAGGGGCTTGTTGCGGGCGTGAACCTTGAGGATGGCCTCCCGGCCCTTGATGTCCGGGTAGCCCACATAGATCTGCCGGTCAAACCGGCCGGGGCGCAGCAGGGCGGGATCCAGGATGTCCTGCCGGTTGGTGGCCGCCATGACCACCACCCCCTCGTTGGAGCCGAAGCCGTCCATCTCCACCAGCAGCTGGTTGAGGGTCTGCTCCCGCTCGTCGTGGCCGCCGCCCAGGCCAGCGCCACGCTGGCGGCCCACGGCGTCGATCTCGTCGATGAAGACAATGGCGGGGGCCTCTTTCTTGGCCTGGTCGAACAGGTCACGGACACGGGAGGCGCCCACGCCCACGTACAGCTCCACAAAGTCGGAGCCGGAGATGGACAGGAAGTGCACCCCGGCCTCGCCGGCCACGGCCTTGGCCAGCAGGGTCTTGCCGGTGCCCGGCGGGCCCACCAGCAGCACGCCCTTGGGGATGCGGGCCCCCAGCTCCAGGTAGCGCTTGGGATCCTTCAGGAACTCCACAATCTCCTGGAGCTCCTCCTTCTCCTCCTCGGCGCCGGCCACGTCGGCGAAGGTGACCTTCTTCTGCTCGTCGGAGATGGTGCGGGTGCGGGCCCGGCCGAACCGGGCGGAGCGATCCACGCCGCCGCCTCCGCCGCCCCCGCCGCCGGCGCCGGCCTGCCGGAGGAACATGAAGTACCACAGCAGGAAGAACACCACAATGATGGCGATCCACGGCAGGAAGGACACCCAGAAGGGGGGAACCCACCCCTGGCGGTAGTCATAGTCCAGGATGATCCCGCTGCGGAACTGCTGGACGATCAGGTCGTTGAAGTCCTCCAGGAACTGGTCCCGGCTCCCCACGTCATAGGTGACGGTGTACTGGCCGTCCTGGGGCTCCTTCAGGGTGAGGGTCACCCGGTTGTCCTCCAGCACCACGTTGGACACCTGCTGCTGCTCCAGCAGGCGGCGTATCTGGCCGTAGGTGACCGGATCCCGGGCGTCGCTGCCGCCCCGGAGGGCGAAGATGGTCAAGAGCAAAATGACGGCAATGAGCAGGTAAAAGCCCACGTCGCGGAGGCTTCCTCTGAATTTCAAGCTGGGCACACGTCCTTTCCGGGCAGATTCCGCCGTTCGGCGAAGCTCATTCGCCCCCGTACACCGAGGGCTTCAGCACCCCTATGTAGGGCAGGTTGCGGTATTTCTCGTCGTAGTCCAGGCCGTAGCCCACCACGAAGTAGTCGGGGATGGTGAACCCGGAGTAGTGCAGCTCCACCGGCTTGGTGCGGCGGGAGGGCTTATCCAGCAGGGTGCACAGCCGCACCGAGGCGGGCCGCCGGGCCTGGAGCAGCTGGAGCAGATAGCTCAGGGTGTTGCCGCTGTCCAGGATGTCCTCCACCACGATCAGATCCCGTCCCTCGATGTGCTCGCTGAGATCCTTGACGATTTTCACCTGGCCGGAGCTGGAGGTGCCCGAGCCGTAAGAGGACACGGCCATAAAGTCCACCGTGCAGGGCAGATGGATCTGGCGCACCAGATCCGCCATGAACACGAAGGAGCCCCGCAGCACGCTGACCAGCAGGGGCTCCTTCCCCGCGTAGTCCCGGTCGATCTCGGCGGCGATCTCCGCCACTCTCCGGCGCAGCTCCTCCTCGGAGAAGAGCACCCGCTCCACGTCCCTGTCCAGTAAATGTTCCATGTTGTCAGCCTCTCCCTTTATCATCTTTTTTCCAGAACAGAATTTCATAGGCGCTCTGGCCCGGCTGTGCGGTGCGCCCCTGGTCGGGGCCGAAGCCCGCCACGGCGGCCACGCCGCGGCCGTCGGCCAGCACCGGGATGCGCTCCCGCTCCCGCCGGGGCACCTTTTCGTCGATAAACAGCTTTTTCAGGCTCTTGGTTCCCCCCCGCCTGGGCAGCGAGATCTCGTCCCCCGTCTGCCGGGGCCGGAGCACCAGCGGCGGCGCCAGGGCCTCCCGGGCCAGGTAGAGGGCCCCGGGCTGCCGGTCGCTCCCGTCGGGGCAGCGCACCGGGCGGCAGCGCACCCGCCAGGGCGTGCCCGCCACCTCCGTCTCCCCGTCCAGCGCCAGGGGGGTGGGCAGGAAGGGGGGCAGGGGGGGCGACTGGGTGGTGAGCAGCAGCTCCTTGTACACCCGCTGGGCCAGCCGCCCGCCGGGCAGGTGCACCACCGCGGAGGGGTCGTCCCCCCGGGCCAGGCCCACCACCGCCTTCAGATGGGCGGCGGAGCAGTTGACGGCCCCCCCGTCCCCCATCATCTCCAGCAGGCGGCGCACCGCCCGGGGGGCGATGGCCGCGGGCAGCTGGGCGATGTACCGGGCCTCGATGACCAGGTCGTCCTCCGCCCACCGGGCGTTCCGGCAGGCCGCCGCGGCCTGGGCATTGAGAAAGTCGTCGTCGGCCCGGAGGTAGCCCATGGTCTCCGCCGCGCTCTCGGTGAGGCGGGGATTGAGCTGCCGCAGCACCGGCACCACCTGCCGCCGGATGCGGTTGCGGGCGTAGGCCTCGTCGGTGTTGGTGGAGTCCTCCACGTGGGGGACATGGTGCTCCTCCAGGTAGGCCATGATGTCGGCGCGGGCGGTGGTGAGCAGGGGGCGCACAATATCCCCCCGGCGGGGCGGGATGCCCGCCAGTCCGTGGAGCCCCGCCCCCCGCACCAGGTGGAGCAGCAGGGTCTCCAGATTGTCGTCGGCGCTGTGGGCGGTGGCGATGCGGTCGCACCCCGTGGTGTCCGCCACGGTGCGCAGGAACTCATAGCGCATCTGCCGGGCGGTCTCCTCCACCCCCAGGCCCCGCAGCTCGGCCTCCCGGCCCACGTCGCCCGCCCCCACGATGCAGGGGATGCCCCGCAGGGCGCACCACTCGGCCACAAAGGCGGCGTCCCGGTCGGATTCCGCCCCCCGCAGGCTGTGGTTGTAGTGGGCGGCGCTCACCCGGAAGCCCCCCTCCTTTGCCAGGGAGGAGAGCAGGTGGAGCAGGCACATGGAGTCCGCCCCGCCGGACACGGCGCACAGCACCGCGCCCCCCCGGGGCAGCATGTCGTATTCCGCTGTCAGGGCGCGGACGGCTTCCATCATAGGTTCTCCTTCTCAGCGGCCGGCATCTATGGCCGGCCTTACGGCCTCGCAGAGTTTCCGCCGCAGGCGGAAATCAAATCAAAATCTGTGCGGAGCAGGACATGCGCCTGCGCAGCACACCGCTGCTTGCTCCGCCACCGGCGGGCAACCACCCGCGCTGTGCGCGGGTGAGGGGGGTATCGAAAGCGGTTTCCTTGGGAATCGCTTTCGTATCCAGGGGGGAAGAATTCCCCCCTGGACGCTAGTATTCCTCGTGCCTCCGGTCAATACTGGAGAATGTCGTATATTCGGGCAGCCACTGCAGCTCCACGGTGCGGGTCTCGCCGTGGCGGTTCTTGGCGATGATGCACTCGGCCAGATTGTGGTTCTCGCTGTCGTCGTTGTAGTAGTCGTCCCGGTAGAGGAACATGACGATGTCGGCGTCCTGCTCGATGGCGCCGGACTCGCGGAGATCGGAGAGCATGGGCCGCTTGTCGGAGCGGCTCTCCGGGCCGCGGGAGAGCTGGGACAGGCACACCACCGGCACGTTGAGCTCCTTGGCCATGATCTTCAGGGCCCGGGAGATGTCGGAGACGATCTGCTGGCGGTTGTCGCCGCTGCGCTGGGGCCCGCCGGCGGAGGTCATGAGCTGGAGGTAGTCTATGACCACCAGGCCCAGGTTATCCACCCGGCGGCACTTGGCGTTCATGTCCGCCACGGAGAGGGACGGGTTGTCATCGATTAAGATCTGGGTCTGGTTCAGGGCGGCGGAGGCGGCGGCGATCTTAGTCCAGTCGTCCTCCCCCAGCTTGCCGGTGACCAGCTTCTTGTTGTCCACAAAGGACTCGCTGGAGATGAGGCGCATGCACAGCTGCTCCCGGCTCATCTCCAAAGAGAAGAACACCACCGTCTTGCCGGAGAACTTGCCCGCGTGGAGCAGCAGGTTCAGGGCGAAGGAGGTCTTGCCCATGCCCGGCCGGGCGGCCAGGAGGATCAGATCGGACTTGTTCAGGCCGGAGATGGCCATGTCCACGTCGGGCAGGCCGGTACTCAGGCCGGGCACCGCCTGGTCGCTGGCGGCCAGCTCGTTGAGCCGCTCGTACACTCCCAGAATCACGCTGGAGATGTGGGTCAGGCCCTGGGCGGCCCGCCCCTGCCGGATGGCGTAGATGCGCTGCTCCGCGGCCTCCAGCACCTCCTGGCCCGTGCCGGTGCCCTCCTGCACCAGGGCGGTCAGCTCCCCCGCCGTCTCGGCGATGCGCCGCAGCAGGGCCTTGTCCTTCACGATGGCCACGTACTCCTTCACGTTGGCCGCCGTGGGGGTGATCTCCATGAGCTGGAGAATATAATTGCGGGAGGTGTTCTCGTCGTACACCCCGTTCTGGCGCATGTGCTCCAGCACCGTCACCGGGTCGATGGTGAGGGAGAAGTTGAACATGGAGTAGATGGTCTCGTAGATCTCCCGGTTGGTGCGCAGGTAGAAGTCCTCGGGCTTGAGGGCCTCGATCACCTCGGGCACGCACCGGGCATCGATGAGCATGGAGCCCAGCACGCTCTGCTCCGCCTCCGTGCTGTGGGGCATCTGGCGGCTGAGCAGCTCCTCTTCACCTGGCATGTTCCTCACCTCCTGGGGCTGAAAACAGCGGGCGGATGATATCCGCCCCTACAGACGGGGCCGCGCTGGCGGCCGCGATTTATCGCGGCCCTACATACATGCTGTTCGGTTTCATACACGTAGGGCCGCCATATATGGCGGCCGCAGCCATGCATACCCGTAGGGGCCGCCGCCCTCGGCGGCCCGCTCAGGCCTCGGCCACGACCACCTTCAGGGTGCCGGTGACCTCATAGCCCAGCTTCACCTTCAGCTCGTAGCCGCCGAAGGTCTTGATGGGCTCGTCCTGGACGATCTTGGTCTTGGGGATGGTGATGCCGTGCTGGGCCTGGAGGGCGTCGGCGATCTCCTTGCTGGTCACCGCGCCGAACAGCCGGCCGCCGTTGCCCCCCTTGGCCACCACCTTGACGGTGAGCTCCTTGAGCCTGGCGGCGGTGGCCTCGGCCTCCGCCTTCTCGGCGGCCTCCTGGGCCTTCTTGGCCTTCTCCTGCATCTTCATGGTGTTGATGTTCTCCGCCGTGGCGGGCACCGCCAGCTTGCGGGGCAGGAGGAAATTGCGGGCGTACCCGTCGCTGGCCTCGATGAGCTGGCCCTTCTTGCCCTGGCCCTTCACGTCCTGCTGCAGAATCACTTTCATGGTATCTCGTTCCTTTCTGTTGTACCCACTGGCTTTGCGGGCGGCCGCGATTTATCGCGGCCCTACATACTATCTATTTCAATTCGTGCCCGTAGGGCCGCCATATATGGCGGCCGTATGGGTTTTCTTATTCATCCTCCAAATACTCTTCGATGGCCTGGAGGAGCATCTGGTGCACCTCGTCCACCGTCTTGTTCGGCACCTGGGCGCCGGCGGTGGCGGCGTTGCCGCCGCCCCCCAGCTTCTCCAGCACCACCTGCACGTTCACGTCCCCCATGCTGCGGGCGGAGAGGATCACCCGTCCCTCCTGGTCGGGGAACAGGACAAAGGAGGTGTCCACGCCGGAGATGTTGAGCAGCTCGTCGGCGGCCTGGGCGGCGGTGACCCGGCCCACGGTGTGATCCACCTTGGCCACGGCGATGCCGGCCTTGACCATTTTCGCGTTCTGGATGATGTCGTACTTGGCGATCATGCCCTCCAGATCGTTCTGGAACAGCTTCTTTACGTCGCCGGTGTCCGCGCCGGAGCGGCGGAGGAAGGCGGCGGCCTCAAAGGTGCGGCTGCCGGTGCGCATGGTGAACTGCTTGGTGTCCAGCACCATGCCGGCCAGCAGGGCCTCCGCCTCGGTCTTGAGCAGGTCGGCGGGCTCCAGCAGGTACTGCAGCAGCTCGGTGACCAGCTCGCTGGCGGAGGAGGCGTAGGGCTCGTGGAAGTTGAGGGCCGCGTCGGCGATATAGGAGGAGGCCCGGCGGTGGTGGTCGATCACCGCCACCTTGTGCACCGCCTCCAGCAGATCCTGGCTCACCACCTGCTCCGGCCGGTTGGTGTCCACCACCACCAGCAGGCAGTTGGCGTCGGCCTGAATCATGGCCTCCTGGGCGCTGATGAACACGTCCTTGTACTCGGGCAGGGCCCCCAGCCGGTCGGACATCTCGCTGGCCGGGTTCTGGCCGGACTCCCGGACGATGTGCACCGGGGCCCCCTTCTTGCGGGCCATGGCGCACACGCCGGCGGCGGCGCCGATGCAGTCCAGATCGGGGTACTTGTGGCCCATGACGAACACCCTGGAGGCGTCGGCCATCAGCTCGCCCAGGGCGTTGGCCATGACCCGGCTCTTCACCTTGGTGCGCTTCTCCAGCTCCTTGGTGCGCCCGCCGAAGAACTCGAAGTTGAAGCGGTTCTTCACCACCACCTGGTCGCCGCCCCGGCTCAGGGCCATCTCCACCGAGAGGGCCGCGTACTGGAACAGCTCCCCCAGGCTCTCCGCGTCCTTGCCGATGCCGATGGACAATGTGGCCTGGATGCCGGAGGGGCTGGCCACCTCCCGCACGGTCTCCAGAATGGAGAACTTCCCCTCCTGGAACTGGGCCAAAAACCGCTCCTCAAACACGAAGAGATAGCGATCCCGCTCATACCGGCAGAACAGGCCCTGGGCGGGGGCCACCCACTGGCTCAGCCGGTCGTCAATGCCGCTGCGCATGGCGGACTTGGCCGAGTCGTTGGCCCCCTTCATCAGCTCCTCGTAGTTGTCCACCGTGAGGATGGCCACCACGGGGCGGGTGGCGTAGAAGTCGTCCCGCACCTGGGCGAAGTCGGTGACGTCCACCCAGTAGGTGGTGGCCAGGTAACCCCGGCTCCCCTGCTCCTCGGTGCGCACCAGGTGGCCGAACACCAGGAAGCGCCGCTCCCCGATGCGCACCTCGGTGGGGCACTCGGTCTTGCCCTCCATCAGCCAGCGGGAGGAGAAGTCGGGCACCGCGGCGGTGAGCTTGGTGTCGAACAGGTGCTCCTTCTCGCCGGTGAGCTGGAGGAAGCGGTCGTTTGACCAGATCACCTCGTCGTTCTCCGGCCGGAAGATCACCATGGGCAGGGGTGCGTTGACCATGGTGTCCTTGGTGGCCGTGTCCATGTTGCAGGTCACCGAGTCGATATACTTGAGGATTTCCTTCTGCCGCTGGGCGTTGGTGCGGCGGAGATACAGATAGAGCACCAGCACCACCGCCGCCTCAATCACCGCGATGGGGACGCTGAACAGGGCGGAGGCCGCCGCGAACAGCAGCAGAAACACGAAATAGAGCCGCATGCCGGGCTCCAGCAGATGGGTCAGCTTATTTTTCCGCATGAGACACCTCCCAGGCCGTTTCTCATTACGCACAGAGCACACATTATAAGAGATTTTATTATATCAGACAACGCCGCCAAAAACAAGTGCCTGCCCCGGCGGCGGCCCCGGGATCCAACAACTTTTCTCCTATTGTATCACGCTTTACATTCTTTTCCCGCGGAAAAGCGCATACTTTAGGGTATCAAATTGATACCACACTGAGGAGGCCATTCTCATGAAGGAATATCCTGTGCAGCGGGCCGCGGTGCTCAAGCCCAAGCCCGACCCCAGCACGCTGGTGTTCGGCAAGACCTTTACCGACCACATGTTCGTCATGGACTATACCGCCGGCCAGGGCTGGCACGACGGGCGCATCGTCCCCTACGGCCCCATCGCCCTGGATCCCTCCGCCATGGTGTTCCACTACGCCCAGGAGGTCTTTGAGGGCCTGAAGGCCTACCGCAACCCCGAGGGCGGGGTGCAGCTCTTCCGTCCCATCGAGAACGCCCGGCGCATCAACTCCTCCTGTGACCGCATGTGCATCCCCCAGATCCCGGAGGAGGATTTCGTGGCCGCGGTGGAGCAGCTGGTGCGGCTGGAGGCCGACTGGGTGCCCAGCGCCCCGGGCACCTCCCTGTATATCCGCCCCTTCATCATCGCCACCACCCCCTCCCTGGGGGTTCACGCCGCCCACGACTATATCTTCGCCATCATCACCTGCCCGGTGGGCGCCTACTACGCCGAGGGCATCAACCCGGTGAAGATCTACGTGGAGAGCGAGGACGTCCGCGCCGTCCGGGGCGGCACCGGCTACACCAAGTGCGGCGGCAACTACGCCGCCTCCATCCGCGCCGGCGAGCGGGCCGAGGAGAACGGCTACGCCCAGGTGCTGTGGCTGGACGGCGTCCACCGCAAGTATATCGAGGAAGTGGGCTCCATGAACGTCATGTTCCAGATCGGGGACACGGTGGTCACCCCGGAGCTCACCGGCTCCGTCCTGCCCGGCATCACCCGCAAGTCCTGCATTGAGCTGCTGAAGAGCTGGGGCCTGAAGGTGGAGGAGCGGCAGCTCCCCGCCCAGGAGCTCTTCGACGCCGGCGAGAGCGGCGCGCTGAAGGAGGCCTGGGGCACCGGCACCGCCGCCGTCATCTCCCCCATCGGCGAGATGGGCTGGGAGGACAAGCACGTGGTGGTCAACGGGGGCAAGATCGGCCCCCTGGCCCAGAAGCTGTACGACACCCTCACCGGCATCCAGTGGGGCACCCGGCCCGACCCCTTCGGCTGGGTGGTCAAGCTGTAACCCTCATCCGCATTCCACACCTCCCCATATAGAAAACAACCGCCCGGAGCCGCTTCAAACGAAGCGGCTCCGGGCGGTTGATGCTGTTGATACCCCGACCGAAGGATTCGGAGGGAAGGATAGTGTGAAAGGGAACCGTCAGGGTTCCCTTTCGCGTTGGATCAAATAACTTTTGAAACTTGGAAAAAGTTTCAAAAAGTTCAGCAGCCTGTCGAAAAAGGTTTTTCGACAGGCTGCAACCGCCCGGAGCCGCCTCATCTGAGGCGGCCCCGGGCGGCGTTTAACCGGCGGTTTCGATTTCCCGCCCAAAAGCTGAATACGGCGCTCTTGTCCCCGCGCCGGCCCTCTGGTAGGATAGAGGCAGAAAGGGAGGCGTGGTATTCATGAAGCTGAGCGCCAACATCCGCCGCATGCGGAAGGAGAAGGGCCTGACCCAGGAGCAGGTGGCCCAGGCCCTGGGGGTGACCGCCCCGGCGGTCAACAAATGGGAGCGGGGGGCCAGCTGCCCCGACCTGACCCTGCTGGCCCCCCTGGCCCGGCTGCTGGGGACGGATCTCAACACGCTGCTCTCCTTCCGGGAGGAGCTGACGGGGGAGGAGATTGCCCGCATGACAGGGGAGCTGTACGAAATTGCCCAGGCGGAGGGCATCGACAGCGCCTTCCGATGGGCGGAGGCGCGGCGGCAGGAGTGGCCGGGGTGCGACAGCCTGGCTGTCAGCCTGTCCATGACCCTCAACGGGTTGATCTTCACCCTGGCGGTGGAGGAGCCGGAGCCGTACAGGCGGCGGCTGGAGGAGCTCAACGAGGCCCTGGCGGACAGCGAGGATCGGGACGTGCGGGATCAGGCCCTCCACCTGCTCATCGGCCGGCACATGGAGCGGGAGGAGTACGGCCGGGCGGAGGAGCTGCTGGGGCAGCTCTCCGACCGCTGGCCCTACCGGGACTCCCTGAAGGCCGGGCTGCTCCGCCGGACGGGCCGCACAGAGGAGGCGGCGGAGCTGTGGGAAAGGCACCTGCTCAACGCCGCCACCGAGTGCTATGAGGCCCTGGTGAGCCTCCAGGAGCTGGCCCTCCGGGCCGGGGAGCTGGAGGCCGGCCGCCGCCTGACCGCCCTGATCACCGAGACGGCGGAGCGGTACGCCATGCCCCCGGGCACCGCCCCGGCGGGGCGGCTCCAGCAGGCGGTGGCGGAGCGGGATCGGGACGGCGCCCTCTCCGCCCTGCGGGCGCTGGTGGAGGGGCTGAACCAGCCCTGGGACGACGGCGGCCTCTACCCCCACCTGAACGGCGGGGACGCAGCCCCCGTGGGGGCGGTTCTCCTGCCCGGCATGGTCAAGTCCATCCGGGAGGACGAGGAGCTCTCCTTCCTCCGGGACGATCCGGAGCTGGAGGCCATCCTGGCCCCCTTCGCCCCGCCGGACGGGACGCACCGGCCCTGACGCAGGCGCGCCGCCCCTGGAAACAGGGGCGGCGCGCTGCTGTCTGCCTCCGGGAGGTGCTGGACGGCGGCTGTACCGCTGTGGTACAATGTGGGCGGATTTACCGCCCCGGCCGGGTCAGGCTCCGGAAGCCCCTGGGCGGCTCCGCCCGGAAGGCCCGCGCCTCCCCGGTGAAGGGGTCGGTGAGGCGCAGCTCGTGGGCGTGGAGGCACAGGCGGCCCAGGGGGTCGGCGGCCGCGCCGTAGGTTTTGTCCCCCGCCACGGGACAGCCCAGCTCGCTGAGGTGGGCCCGGATCTGGTTCTTCCGGCCGGTGTCGATATCCACCTCCAGCAGGGTGTACCGCGCCCCCGCCTGGACGGTGCGGTAGTGGGTCACTGCCTCCTTGCCGCCGGAGCGGACGGAGTAGACCTTGTGGGCGGCGTTCTCCCGCAGGAGGGTGCGCACCGTGTCCGCCTCCCTGGGCGGGCGGCCCTCCACCACCGCCAGATAGCCCCGGCGGCGCACCAGGGCGTCCCACTGATCCTGAAAGGCCCGCTTGGTGTCCTCGTCCCTGGCGAAGAGGAGCACGCCGGAGGTGTCCCGATCCAGCCGGTGGACGATGAACACCCGGCCCCTGGGGTCGCTCTGCCGCACGTAGTCGGTGGCCATGCGGTAGGCGGTGCGCAGCTTTTCCCGGTTGCTGGCCATGCTCAGCAGCCCGGCGGGCTTGTCCACCACCAGGATCCGGCCGTCCTCATAGAGCACCGGGAAGGGGGCGGCGGGCCGGGGCGCGGCCAGCACCGCCACCCGCTGCCCCGGCGTCAGGGGATGGTCGTGGCGGGTAACCGTTTTCCCGTCCACCTCCACCTGGCCCCGGGTGAGCAGGGACTTGACGTGGTTGCGGCTCCCCCTGACCCGCTCCAGCAGGAAGGGCAGCAGGGGGCCGCCCGCCTCCACCGTATATTCCATTTCCTTCATCCTTATCACATCCTGGGAGGAATTTTATCATGAATGAGGTTCTCGCGCAGCTCCACGCCCGCAAGTCCGTCCGGGCCTTTGCCGACACCCCCGTGCCGCCGGAGGTGAAGCGGGCCGTGCTGGAGGCGGCCTGTGCCGCCCCCACCGCCGGCAACCAGCAGCTCTATACCATCCTGGACATCACCGACCAGGCCCTCAAGGACACCCTGGCCGACACCTGCGACCACCAGCCCTTCATCGCCCGGGCGCCCATGGTGCTGATTTTCTGCGCCGACTGCCAGAAGTGGTACGACGCCTTCGCCGCCGGGGGCTGCGCGCCCCGGAAGCCGGAGGCGGGGGATCTGTGGCTGGCCCTGTCCGACGCCAACATCGCCGCCCAGAACGCCGTCACCGCCGCCTGGAGCCTGGGGCTGGGCTCCTGCTACATCGGGGACATCCTGGAGCACGCGGAGACGCACCGGGAGCTGCTGAACCTGCCGGAGTACGTGGTGCCCGCCGCCATGGCGGTGTTCGGCTACCCCACGGCCCAGCAGATGGAGCGGGCCAAGCCCGCCCGCCGCGCCCTGGAGCACATCGTCCACGAAAATGCCTACCGGCGCATGGATGCCGGCGAGCTGGAGGCCATGCTGGCCGGCAACGCCGGGGCGCGACCCTATGCCGACTGGCTGGACGCCTTCTGCAGGCGCAAGTACAACTCGGACTTCTCCCGGGAGATGAGCCGCTCCATGGCGGTGTACCTGGAGCCCTTCCGGCCCTGACCCGTCCTATTGTACGCCCCGGCCGCCTCCTTGGCAAGGCCGCGCCGCGGGGAATGTGGAAATTTTCTCTTTACAAACCGGGAAAAGACTGCTATAATAATCAGGCACGTTGAGAAACGCGCCCGTAGCGCAATTGGATAGAGCGTCAGATTCCGGTTCTGAAGGCTGGGGGTTCGAGTCCCTTC
>ERZ1643251.2921-NODE-2921-length-16584-cov-13.471535_pt1 | contig 16584 bp, 14 predicted proteins | sample MGYA00579261_ERZ1643251 | MGnify/ENA primary metagenome ERZ1643251 (study PRJEB29033, sample SAMEA4952267) | chicken gut metagenome | biome: Broiler Chicken; feature: Gastrointestinal Tract; material: Caecum | place: Ireland | collected 2018 | study: Broiler...
CCAGTGAGTACGCTCCCATTGCCCTGTACGACGTGGCCGCCTCGGCCAGCGCGGAAGCTGTCATCGCGGAAAGCGGCAGCGCTCAGGTGGCCATTTCAGTGCCTGGTGTCGCCGATGGCACCCAGGTTGTGGCGATCTGCTGGGACCGCAACGGCAACTCCCGCACTGTGCCTGTGCGCGTCGTGAATGGCGTCGTGTACCTGACCGTTTACAGCTCGGGGCCTGTCATGATCATGGCCCGGACACAGGTGCAGGGCTGAGTTTGAAAGAGGCTTTGGGGTAAAAGGCAGCCGGCCTGAAGAAAAGTGTAAAAGACAGTAAGGACTTGCGAAAAGGGCTGCTTTCCAGACACAACGTGTGGCAGGGAGGCAGCCCTTACTTTTGCTTGGAGACTCTTCTTTTATGGAATATGGATTTTAAAGCGATAAAGTAGCATCTTTGGGTAGTTGGGAGCGTCATGGATGATTCAGGGCAGAGGAATGGAAACCAAAAACGGCGGCTGGGAACCAATCGTTTTTGGAAGATATTTTGTAAAAATAACGAAGAAGCAAAAGTGTTACCTGGCAGTACGAGGAATCTTTGAGCGATTTCTTGCGGTATTAGCACTGATTATATTATCTCCGTTATTTGTCGCTGTAAGCATTGCTCAGAAAATAAGTGCACCGGATGAACCGATTTTCTTCAAGCAGAAGCGTGTAGGAAAAGATGCACATTGTTTCAACATCATAAAATTCCGCACTATGAAAAGCAGCGCACCTAAAAATGTCGCGACCGGCGACTTGGAAAGTCCAGAGCGTTACATTTCAAGGCTTGGCCGTATTCTGCGCGATACCAGCATAGACGAACTGCCGCAGCTCATCAATGTAGCTCGCGGTGAAATGGGCCTGATCGGGCCGCGGCCGCTTGTATATACAGAACGTCAGATACGTTTCCTTCGGCGCTGGTATGGGATTTATCAAGTGAAACCGGGTATTACAGGCTGGGCGCAGGTGAACGGACGGGATACCGTTGATGTTTACGACAAGGTGTTCTATGATCGTGAGTATGTACAGAAAGTAAGTTTGCTTTTTGACGTCAAGATTGTTTTGAAAAGTATTGCTGTTGTTCTAGGGCATCATGGAATCGTGGATGGAAAGATTGACCCTCAGATTCGGAGGGAGAGTATTGTGTTGCTGCGAGAAAGTGAGCTGAGAAAGAATACAGCAAAATCAGAAATAGACATAAGTTTAGATGAAGATGAATATGAGAAAGGAATCGTTTGAATACTCGGTTTAAAACGAGAAAGTGAGTTTCGATGCGGATTTTAGTTGTTTGCCAACACTATTGGCCAGAGCCTTACCGGCTGCCGGATATTTGTGAGGAACTAGCGAGGCGTGGGCACACAGTAAAAGTGATTACAGATGTGCCCAATTATCCAATGGGTGTTATATATCCGGGATATGAGAAAGGAAAGCAGCGAGAACAACAACGAAATGGAGTTTCTATTCATCGGTGTTTTACAATTCCGCGCAAGAGAGGGGCCATTTTTAGGTTCCTAAATTATTACAGCTATGCAATTTCCTCAACATTATGGGCAAAATGTACAGATGAAGAATACGATGTGGTCTTTACAAATCAAACATCGCCTGTGATGATGTCCTGTGCCGCAATCGCCTACGGCAGAAAACACCGCAAAAAGGTGGTCATGTATGTGCAGGATCTCTGGCCCGCATGTCTGCAAGCAGGCGGAATCAAAAAGGGGTCGTTGATTGATCGAATTTTTCACTGGATCTCAGGCCGCATTTACCGCAGCGCAGACCAATTGCTAATTTCATCAAAAGGTTTCCAGTCGTATCTCGAGCAAGAACATCGTGTGCATTCTGACAGAATTGTATATATGCCGCAGTATGCTGAAGATCTGTTTACGCAAAAACTTGAGACTGTTGAGCATCAGGATGTGAATCTCGTATTTGCCGGCAATGTGGGGATTGCACAGAATGTAGATACTATCCTTATGGCTGCAGATGCTTTGAAAGAAGAACGGCGCATCAAGTGGCATATTGTGGGTGATGGCGTAGATTTAGAGCGCTGTAAGGAAATGGCAAAAACAAAGGGCCTGAATTGCATCATTTTTCACGGACGCAAACCGCTTGAAGAAATGCCGTATTACTATGCGATGGCAGATGCAATGCTTCTAACTTTGATGGATGATCCAGACATTTCTCGTACGTTACCTGGAAAAGTACAGACCTATATGGCTGCAGGAAAACCAATTTTGTGTGCAGCAAATGGTGAAGTACAAGATGTAATTCATGAGGCAAACTGCGGCTATGCAGTGAACGCGGGAGACTGGCAGGGACTGGCAAAATATGTGAAGCGCTTTTTGGAGCAGCGCAACAGCGTGCCGTTTGGAGAGAATGCCAGAAAGTATTATGAAAGTCACTTTGCCAAGGGCAGGATGATCGACAAGTTGGAGCATGAGTTGGAAGCGGCTTGCGGCGATTTAGCGGCGGTATAAAAATCGTTTTGAGGTTAAAACAGATGAAGGTGTTGCTTATAAATTCCGTCTGCGGCATTGGCAGCACGGGTAGGATATGTACTGATCTTGCACAGAAATTTGAAGCGGAAGGCCACGAAGTGAAAATTGCATATGGACGAAAGGCTACTGTGCCAGCGCAGTTCCAGAAGTATGCAGTCCGCATAGGGACAGATTTTGATTGTAAGATACATGCTGTGCAGACCCGCTTATTCGACGCACATGGATTTGGCTCTAAACGTGCGACTAGAAAATTCCTGGAGTGGGCGGAGGAGTATAAGCCAAATCTGCTATGGCTGCACAACTTGCATGGGTACTATATCAATGTGGAAATGTTGTTTGCTTGGATTAAAAAGCATCCCGAGATGCAGGTGAGATGGACGTTGCATGACTGCTGGGCCTTCACAGGCCATTGTTCGTACTTTACAGCTGTAAAGTGCGAGCAATGGATGAGCCATTGTTCGTACTGCTCTCAGCTGCACCGGTACCCGGCTTGCTACACAATGGGCTCTGTCAGCAAAAACTTTGACCGTAAGCGCGCAGCATTCACCGGCGTCTCCAATATGACATTGATTACTCCCAGCAAGTGGCTGGCTGACCTTGTGAAGCAGAGCTTTTTAAAAGAATACCCGGTGGAGGTACGTTACAATACCATCGACACCAATGTGTTTAAGCCTACTCCAAGCGACTTCCGCGAGCGGTACGGCTTGCAGGATAAGTTTATCGTGCTGGGCGTCGCCAACGTCTGGGAGGAGCGTAAAGGGCTGTATGACTTCTACAAGCTGGCGCAGATGCTGGACGATCGGTACGCTATTGTCCTGGTGGGTTTGAGCAAGAAGCAGATCAAGGCGCTGCCTAAAAATATCAAGGGAATCGAACGAACCAACAGTGCCAAGGAGCTTGCGGCGATTTATACGGCAGCGGATGTGTTTGTGAATCCAAGCGTAGAGGAAGCCTTTGGAATGACAACTATCGAGGCTAAAGCCTGCGGGACAAAAGCGGTTGTATATAAGAGCACAGCTTGCGAGGAGGTTATAAACAAGCATGGAGGAGAAGCAATCCCCGCAAGCGCAGATGCAATATATTTTGCGATAACAGGTCAAAAATGGGGGGGTAAAACGCGATGTGTTGCAAAAATTATTTGCATACCGCGCACGGCAAATACAAAGGAATTAGCCCAAATTTATACTGCAGCCGATGTATTCGTAAATCCGACATATGAGGATAATTACCCGACCGTTAATCTGGAAGCACAGGCGTGTGGGACGAGGGTGATTACTTATGATACCGGCGGGTGTAGGGAGACTTTAGTGAATTATGATAATAAGGAAACAATGAGGTCAATATGAAAATTGTTCAAGTTGAGGATATTTTCCATCCTGAGGCAGGATATCAAATCAATATTCTATCTAAATATATGGTTCAATTCGGACACGAGGTTACTATTATTACAGCTTGTTTGGATAAAATAAAAAGCAACGTTATATCTTTTTTTGGCGCTGAACATTTGGATCAAAAAGATCAAATCTATAGCAAAAAATATGGTGTTAAGATTATCCGCCTTCCAGTTGAAAAAATGATAAGTGGCCGTGTCATTTTTGGTAAGGAGCTTATTCCGACCATACAACGAGAGAACCCGGACATTGTATATGTGCATGGGAATGATACATTGACTGGTATGCGTTATCTGTTTCAATATAAGAAATTAGGTTATCCACTTATTATGGATAGTCATATGTTGGAGATGGCGTCAACTAACCGCTTCAATAAGATATTCAGAAAAACTTACAAATCCATATTTACACCTATTATCATAAAAAATAAAATTCAAGTCATACGGACACAAGATGACCCTTATGTGGAAAAGTGCCTTGGAATACCTTTAAGCCAAGCCCCGTGGATTTCTGTGGGATCGGATACGATGCTCTTTCATCCAGATAATGAGGCAAAGATGCGCTTTCGTCGCAAATATGAGATTTCCCAAGATGATTTTGTGGTTTTATATGCGGGAAAGCTGGATGAAAGTAAAGGAGGTATGCTGTTAGCACAAGCAATTCAAAAGAAAATGCAAACGAATAAAGAAGTGACATTTCTGATTATTGGAAAAGCCGTGGGTGAATATGGCAGGCAAGTGGAAGAAACTCTGAAAGCAAGCGAAAATCGTGTGCTCCGCTTCCCAACACAGAAATATGAAGATTTAGCTGGTTTTTACCAAGCAGCAGATATGGCGATTTTTCCGAGACAATGTAGTCTGAGTTTTTATGATGTACAGGCATGTGGTCTTCCCGTTGTTTTTGAAGATGATGTGGTCAATGTGGGGCGTGCAAAGAATGACAATGCTGTGACTTTTATAGAGGGAGACACTGCTGATTTCCGAAAAAAGATAGAATATATCATAAATCTATCAAAAGCTGAATTTTCGCATATGCAAATGGCAGCCCAGCAGTATGTGAGCGAAAATTTTGATTACAAAAAGATTGCGATGAAATACTGCACAGTTATTGAAGAAGAAATGCTGCGGCAGAAAAAGGGGATGTAAGCGTGAAAAGACAAGATGAAGAACCAATTCACATTTTGCATTTCACGACAAAATTGGGAACCGGTGGGGTGCAGTCTTTTCTTGTGAACTATGCACGGCACATGGAACCCAAACAGATTGTTTTTGACTTTGCTGTGCAGACAGATGAGATGCAAAGATACGATACAGAAATGTGTGACCTTGGAGGGAGAGTTTTTTCAATACATTCTATGACAGACTCGCTTACCAAATATTTTTGGGACGTATATCATCTTTGCAAAGAACATCCTGAAATTTCGGTGGCACACAGTCATTTGAATTATCGAAATGTTGTTCCACTTTTAGCGGCACGATTGGCTGGGGTGCCAATTCGTATAAGCCATAGTCACAACGCCTATGAAGCGGCGTCAAAAGCGAAGGAGATTGCCAGAAAAATATATCAGGCGTTTCTTCCTGTTTTTGCAACAGAAGCGTGGGGCTGTTCTAAGAAAGCAAATATATGGTTATATGGCAAACAACGTAAGAATACGAAAGTGATACATAATGCGGTCTCTGTACAACAATATCGATTTCAAGATGAAATCAGAGTCGGCATTCGGCGAAAGCTCGGAATTCAGAACCAGGATATTGTCTGGGTTCATGTTGGTACATTTGGAGAAGCCAAGAACCATAAATTTTTACTGGAATTGTTTGCTGACTATCTGAAAAAAATGGGTACAGCTCAACTTTTACTTTGTGGCGATGGTACATTGAGAACTCAAATCGAAAAGCAGATCAAAGATTTGAATCTTGAAAAAAACGTGATTCTTCTTGGTATGACAGATCAAGTCCCTGTCCTTTTAATGGCGGCAGATGTATTTGTACTTCCTTCGTTGTATGAAGGATTGCCATTAAGCACTGTTGAAGCACAAGCGAGCGGCTTGCCTTGCGTTGTTTCAAACGCTGTACCGCAGGAAGCAGTTTTTATGGAGAATGTATGCGTGTGTAATCGATTTGACACCCACATATGGTGCGATGCTATTGAGAAGATGCGTTCTGTTCGCTTGGATCGGGGTATCGGAGCAGATCGAGCACGACAGGCAGGTTACGATATCAATACAGAGGCACAAAAATTACAGAACTTGTATATATCACTTGTGCGAGGAAATTGCATATGAAAGTTCTTGTTACACTTAACTACCAGCGGGAGATTCCGCCATTTATGTTGACGGAGCTGCACTATGCGGCAAAAGAGTTTGATCGAGTTGTTTATATAACACGTGAGCTGGAAAATGATAATTCTTTTTTGATTCAGGAGAAAAATGTTTCTGTTCAAGAAATCAAAAAAACTGACCGTCTGATTTCGCTTTTGAAATTACCGTTTCTTTTCCTTCGAAAAGAGATTCGCCACGAAGTAATGCAAGCGGTTCGGCATAGGAGTGTTCCGCCCAAATATGTATATCATTTGGGCAAGGAATTGTACTGCACACAGAATCTGTATCATGCGGCGGAACCTATTGTAAAAAGTCTGATAGAGCAAAAAGAAGATATAGTAGTTCAAGCGACGTGGTTTGATGTTAGTGCCTATGCTGCATCTCGTATCAAAGAAAAGTATCCCCAAGCCAAAACAGTATCGTTTGCACATTCTTTTGAGATAGATCCTGCGAAATCTTTTTATATTGGCTTTGCGTGTGATGATTACAAACTTCAAAAATTGGACAGAGTTTATTTCATTGCAAAAGAGATGGTAGCAATTTATAAAGAGGCTCTTCCCAAATGGATAAATTACGATACGGATAAAATGAAGGTGCGCTATTTGGGAAGTGTTCGTTATTATTGGCCTATCGCTCCTGAAAAAGACCGGAAAAGTTTTACAATTTGTACCTGTTCTGGAATGACAAAAGTAAAAAGAGTCCAAATCGTAATACGTACACTGGCCTTGTGGCAAGGGAATAAAATCCATTGGGTTCATCTTGGTGGAGGACCTTTGATGGAACAACTCCGACAGCTTGCGGAAGAGAAACTTGGCAAAAAGCAAAATGTTACATATGAATTTACAGGAAAGCTTGAAAACATTGAAGTTCACAAATTTTATCGGGACCATTATATTGATTTGTTTTTGAATGTGAGTGAATCCGAAGGTTTACCTGTCTCTATTATGGAAGCTATGTCGTATGGAATTCCCACTATGGCAACTGATGTCGGTGCTACGAGGGAAGTAGTGCAAAAGAAGGAGATGCTTTTACCGAAAGATATTACTCCAGAGAAGTTGATTAGAAGAATTGGTTGGTTCCATGCCTTGCCTCAATCAGAACAGTTGGCGTATCGAAATGAATGCAGAGCTGTGTGGGAAAAACAATTTGATGCAGCGAAAATCGCAACAAAATATTATAAAGAATTAGGTCGTGCAAAATGAATGATATAACACAGGAATCTTACTATGCTACAAAGATTTGCTATATCTTATTTTTGGGATACTGGTTATTGAGCTCATTTGAAGGGTATGTGAACGGCTCTTTAGGAGCGATCAGCCGATATTACATATTTGCGCTTATTTTATTTATCCTAATTACGGCTCGTAAACTTCAAGTTACAGGATCGCAAATTGCAATTGCAATATGGGCGATTTATTATGTGGCGTCTCTTTTATGGAGTCCTCATCCAGAGCAGGGAATGCTGTATTTTAACTCTGTGATTGCTATGCTTGTCTTGTTGCTTTTGATTATGGGGATGCACTTTGAAAAGAGATTTGTTGATTGGTGTATCCAGATGATGGCATGTTCCAGTCTGCTTTTAGGGATTCTAGGGCTGCTATATTCACAGCCATATTATGGGTGGATACAGTCCAGACGAGTTTTAACACTTTTTGGAGTACAGCTTGATCCAAACAATATGGTTGCACTTTATGCTTATGGTGCGGGACTGGGACTATACTATTTTCTTTTTGAAGTGAATTATAAATGGTATATGAGACTTTTATATGGCATAGCATCATGCATCAATATATATAACATCCTTATGTGCGGCTCAAGATCGGGGATTGTAATCCTAGCGGTCATTGTATTGATTCTTCTAGTCTTTCAGCCAGCAACGGAATCTAAAGTTAAAATTTTTCTTACAAGAGTTCTCATTATAGTAGCAATCACGCTACTAGCTGTAATTTTGATTAGTTATTTACCGCCTGAAGTGTGGATGAGAATATCTGGACAAGATGAAAACCTAAGCTTTTTAGATTCCACAGGGCGTACAGAACGATGGTTAGAAGGCATCTCTTTATGGTGGAATACAAATTTCCTTTTTGGATGCGGCTGGGGAGCTTTTGAATGTCATGGGACGTTTTTTACTTTCTTAGTTGATACAGGATTGATTGGTATAGTACTGTTTGGAGGAGTTCTTGCCAAGATTGGCCTGGATTGCGTTCGAAACCGCCGAACACAAGCTTTGCTAATTATGGCAGCAGGAATCATTCCTGCGATGTTGATAGGTGCTCAAAATCGTCGCTTCTTTTGGAATGCGATTATTTTGCCTGTTATGATTATTAACCAGTATAGGATAGAATTTGGTGAATCTTATAATCCGGTTTATGAGTTGAATTAGAATGATGGTAATAACTTGTTTTGACTAGATAATGAACAATGATTGATATGAAAATAAAAAAAATACATGGAATATCATTCGATGCAATTCTGTTGGCTGTTATACGGCTGTTAACTACTTTTTTGGGTATTTTCAGTACGATGTTATTATCGAAATCACTGAGTTTATCAGCTTATGGTACATATTCTCAGGCAAATTTGGTGATTTCAATTGGAACATCATTTTCTATTTTAGGACTTACGGATGGAACGAATTTCTTCTTTAACAAAGCACAAGATGAGGTAGAATGTCGTGAAAACCTAAATACTATATTTGCCATCCAGATTGCAGTAGGAGGTTTGCTTGGATTTGCGATCTTGATATTTCGCGAATGGATCACACAATATTTCCAAAATGTAAAATTAACAGGTATATTTATATATATCGCTTTTAGACCATTATTAAATAATCTTTTGGCTATGCTTCAAAACCTGCAAGTATCGATTGGACGTGCCAAAATGATTGCAGTGCGAAATATAGCTGTATCAGTTGTAAAGCTTTTGGCTATTTACCTGGCGATTAGGATTTTTAATGATATCAAAACGATTTTTCTTTGTCTTTTGTTTTTGGATGTTATCACGGTTGTTTACTTTTGGAGTTCATTTGGTAGAGAAAGATATCCGATTGAAATCTTAAAGGCAAATAAAAAAAGAGTATCAGGCATACTGAAATTCTGCGTTCCAATGGGGATATTTGTTCTTACAAATTCGTTGTTGAGAGATATTGATAAAGCATGCATTGGTCGACTGGGAGGAACCGAAGAACTTGCGATCTACACAAATTGCTCGACAATTCTGCCGGTGGATATCATATCGGCAGCATTTCTGACGGTAGTTATACCAATCATGACACGCTATATCTCATTGGGTGAATACAAAAAAGGAAGTGACTTGTTTTCCTATTATATACAAATCGGATATCTTACGACTGCAACATTTTCAACAGCAATTGCGGTGCTTTCAAAGGAAGTTATTTTGTTACTTTATGGAGAAGCATATCTAAAGGGACAGTATGTTTTTCTGTTGTATATGATTGTCAGTATTTTGAGATTTGCGAATCTCTCGTTGGTTCTGTCGGCGAATGGCGAAACGCAAAGATTAATGATGATATCTATCATTGGATTGATATTCAACACATTTATGAATATTGCCCTTTACCATCTTGTGGGATTTACAGGGCCGGCCATCGCAACGGTTATTATGACTGCTGCAACAACATTCATTTTATTGAAAAGGAGTATAAACATTCTGCATACCAATCTCAATTACGTATTTGACTTTAAGAAGTTGGTACTCTACATAGCCGAGTTGCTGGTGATCGTTCCAGTATTTAGAATACTTGCAAACTATATGGAGTTTATAGGCGTTCCAACAATAGGGATCATCATACTTGCAGGGGGAGGAATTTGTGGGACTATTTTTATCATGAATATCAAATCGATTGTTGATTTGATGAAGAAAATAAACCAATTAAGATAAAAAGGAAGGAATTAAAATGGTTAATGTAATAGGACTTGGTTATATCGGACTTCCGACAGCTCTGATGTTGGCTTCCCACGGCGTGGAAGTCATTGGTACTGACTACAATAAGGAACTGGTTGCAACCTTGAATGCAGGAAAGACCACGTTTAAGGAAAAAGGGCTGGACGATCTGTTTCAGAATGCGCTTGCGGCTGGTGTAAAATTTACCACTGAGTATCAGGTCACTGATACCTATATTGTGTCCGTTCCTACTCCATATGACAAGTTCAGCAAAAAAGTGGATGCTTGCTATGTTGTTGAAGCTGTGAAGGATGTTATGCGTGTTTGCCCGAAGGGGGCAACTGTGATTATAGAATCTACTGTTTCTCCAGGGACCATTGATAGGTATGTTCGCCCTGTGATCGAGGAAATTGGATTCACGATTGGTGAGGATATTAACCTCGTTCATGCTCCGGAGCGTATCATTCCCGGTAACATGGTCTATGAGCTGTTGCACAATAACCGCACAATCGGTGCTGATGATAATGACATTGGCAAAAAGGTGAAGAAACTCTATTCTTCTTTCTGCCAGGGCGAAATTGTTGTTACTGATATTCGTACTGCTGAGATGACAAAGGTTGTTGAGAACACTTTCCGTGCAGTCAATATTGCCTTTGCAAATGAGTTGGCAAAGATTTGCCGTCACGACAATATGGATGTCTATGAGATCATTAAGATCTGTAATATGCATCCTCGCGTAAATATTCTTCAGCCGGGTCCAGGTGTTGGAGGTCACTGCATCAGCGTTGATCCGTGGTTCCTCGTTGGTGACTATCCCTCTCTGGCAAAGGTTATTGATGAGTCTATGAAAACGAATGACGGAATGCCTGACTTCGTGTTGAACCGCATCTACGAGATTATGAAGGAGAACGGACTTGCCGATGCGAGCCGTGTTGGCCTGTATGGTCTGACCTACAAAGAAAATGTCGATGATATGCGTGAGTCTCCGACACTGCAACTGTTGGAGAGCCAAGAACGTCATTTGGCAACTGGTCTGAAGGTCTACGATCCATTTATCACAAAGAATGTGGTTAAGAACCAGTATCATGATCTAGATGCGTTCCTCGCAGATGTCGATATGGTTGTTGTCATGGTTAAGCATGCCGAAATTTGTGAGAACGCGGGTAAGCTGGCAGGAAAGGTCGTTCTGGACTGCCAAAATGTGATTGATCTGCCGGGAGTATATCACATCTGATTTGTTTCAAACACATGGTATGAGGAGGGGGAATATGAAAAAAATCATGCTGGTTTTTGGCACAAGACCGGAAGCAATTAAAATGTGTCCGCTTGTTAATGAATTGAAAAAGCGCAGAGAACTCCAGACAGTAGTTTGCGTTACTGGTCAGCATCGTCAAATGCTTGATATGGTACTTGATGCATTTGATGTTGTGCCGGACTACGATCTTTCCATCATGAAAGATAAACAGACATTGTTCGATGTGACCACTAATATCCTGAACCGCATTAAGGAAGTTCTAAAAAAGGAAAAGCCAGATATTGTGCTGGTTCACGGAGACACTTCCACAACTTTTGCAACAGCACTAGCGTGCTTCTATCTGCAGATTCCTGTTGGTCATGTTGAAGCAGGATTGCGCACCTACAATATTTATAGTCCATATCCAGAGGAATTTAACCGTCAGGCTGTTTCCATCATCAGCAAATTCAACTTTGCACCTACAGAACTTTCCAAGCAAAATCTGCTGAAAGAGGGAAAGGATCCAGACACTATCTATGTTACAGGAAATACTGCAATTGATGCCCTGAAAACCACAGTTAGGGAAACCTATAACCACCCTGAACTTGAATGGGCTAAGGACAGCCGCCTGATTATGATTACTGCGCACCGACGTGAAAATCTAGGCGAGCCGATGCGGCATATGTTCAAGGCCATTCGCCGAGTAATGGATGAGCATCTAGATGTGAAGGCGATTTATCCCATCCATATGAATCCGATCGTGCGTGAAATTGCAAACGAGTATCTAGGCGATGATGATCGCATCCATATCATTGAACCGCTGGATGTTTTGGACTTTCATAACTTCCTAAGCCGCAGCTATCTGATTTTGACTGACTCTGGCGGAATTCAGGAGGAAGCGCCTTCTCTTGGCAAACCAGTCCTGGTCATGCGTGATACTACGGAACGACCGGAAGGAATTGCAGCAGGTACATTGAAGTTGGTAGGCACTGGTGAAGATACGATTTATAATGAATTTAGTCGTCTTCTTTCCGATCCTGAAGAATACGATGCAATGAGCCGAGCTAGTAATCCATATGGCGATGGACATGCCTGCGAGCGAATTGCAGATATTTTGGAGGAAAAACTGAATGTCTGTTTTTACTAACGCCACCCTTATGATCACCGGCGGTACCGGCTCTTTCGGTTCCACTGTTCTCAAACATTTTCTGGACTCTGACCTGAAAGAAATCCGCATTTTCTCCCGCGATGAGAAAAAGCAGGACGATATGCGCCACGAGCTCCAGGCCAAGCACCCGGAGAGCGCCAAAAAGGTCAAATTCTACATTGGCGATGTCCGCAATCCCCAGGCGGTGCGGGATGCCATGCCCGGCGTGGATTACATCTTTCATGCGGCAGCACTCAAGCAGGTACCGAGCTGTGAGTTTTTCCCGATGGAAGCGGTCCGAACGAACATCGTTGGCACAGATAATGTGCTGCACGCTGCCATTGATGCAGGTGTCAAGCGCGTGGTCTGTCTGTCCACCGATAAGGCGGCTTATCCCATCAACGCCATGGGCATTTCCAAGGCCATGATGGAGCACGTTATCTATGCCAACGCCCGTATTGCAGCTGAACGCGGCGGTACGACCATCTGCTGTACCCGTTACGGCAACGTTATGTGCAGCCGCGGCAGCGTGATCCCGTTGTTCATTGACCAGATCAAGGCGGGAAACCCCATCACGATCACGGACCCCAACATGACCCGTTTCTTGATGAACTTGGACGAGGCGGTTGATTTGGTAATGTTTGCATTCCAACACGCCAACCCGGGCGACCTGTTCATCCAGAAGGCAGACGCTTCCACCATCGGCGACCTGGCCAAAGCGGTGCAGAAGCTGTTTGGTGACACTGGTACCCAGATCATCGGCACCCGCCACGGCGAGAAGCTCTATGAGACCCTGATGACCCGCGAAGAGCGCCTGCGCAGCGAGGACATGGGTCACTATTTCCGCGTTGCAGCGGATAACCGCGACCTGAACTACGACAAGTTCGTGGTCAAGGGCGAGGTACATACCATGGCCGACGAGGCTTACACCAGCCACAACACCAATCGGCTGGATGTGGACGGGACGGTCAAGAAGATCCTGACCACCGACTATGTGCAGGAAGCGCTGAAAAACTGGGAGGAGAAGCGCGCATGAATATCCTCATCACCGGCGCAAAGGGGTTTGTGGGCAAAAATCTCGTTTGCAACCTGCGCAACATCGCAGAAGCTAAAAATCGGACACGCCCGGGCCTGTCCATTGGCGAAATTTATGAGTACGACTTGGAAACAGACCCCGCCCTGCTTGATACATACTGCGCCAAAGCGGACTTTGTGTTCAACCTGGCCGGCGTCAACCGCCCGAAGGAGCAGAGCGAGTTCATGCAGGGCAACTTTGGCTTTGCATCCACGCTGCTGGATACCCTGAAAAAGCACGGCAATGCGTGTCCGGTCATGCTGTCCAGTTCCATTCAGGCGACTCTCATCGGCCGCTATGGACAGAGTGATTACGGCAAAAGCAAGCTGGCCGGGGAAGAACTGTTTTTTGGCTATGGAAAAGAGACTGGCGCCAGGGTGCTGGTATACCGTTTCCCGAACCTGTTCGGTAAGTGGTGCCGCCCCAACTATAACAGTGTAGTGGCGACTTTCTGCAACAATATTGCGAACGATTTGCCCATCCAGGTGAATGACCCTGCCACCGAGCTTGAGCTGGTCTATATCGACGATCTGGTAGAGGAAATGCTGGACGCCCTGGAAGGGAAAGAGCACCATTGTACGTTCTCCGGGCTGGATACGGTGGCCCAGGTAGATGGGCGTTATTGCTGCGTCCCGACCTCGCACAAGGCTACGCTGGGTGAGATCGTGGACTTGCTGGAAGTCTTCAAGGTCCAGCCGCAGACGCTGCTCATGCCCGAGATCCCGGCAGGGAGCTTTGCCAAAAAACTGTACAGCACCTACCTGTCCTATCTGCCCAAAGAAAAGGTGTGCTTCCCGCTTAAAATGAATGTGGATGAGCGCGGCAGTTTTACAGAGCTGCTCAAAACAGCCAACTGCGGCCAGGTGTCGGTCAATATTTCCAGGCCCGGGATCACCAAGGGGCAGCATTGGCATAACTCCAAGTGGGAATTTTTTATGGTGGTCAGCGGCCGCGGCCTGATCCAGGAGCGCAAAATTGGCACGGATGAGGTCATCGAGTTTGAAGTCAGCGGCGAGAAGATCGAAGCGGTCCATATGCTGCCGGGTTATACCCACAATATCATCAACCTGAGCGATACCGAAAATCTCGTGACGGTCATGTGGGCCAACGAACTCTTTGACCCGCAGCATCCGGATACGTTTTTTGAGAAGGTGAGTGAATGAAACGGCTGGTGATTCTGGGGGCCGGCGGCTATGGACGTACGGTGGCGGATGCAGCGGCCCAGTCCGGCCAGTTTGAGCCAATCATCTTTTTAGACGATAACAGCGCCGCGGCAGATGTTGTGGGAAAGTGTGCGGATTACCTAAACTATCTGAATGCAGATACGGTGTTTTACCCAGCCTTCGGAAACAACAAAGTTCGTATGGACTGGCTTTGCCGTCTCGAAGCAAGCGGCTGCGCGCTGCTGACGCTGGTCCATGCCACCGCCTATGTCAGCCCAACGGCGACGATAGGGCAGGGAACGATTGTTTTACCGCACGCGGTCGTCAATACCGGCGTGAAGATCGGCAAAGGCTGCCTTATCAACTGCGGCGTGATCGTTGACCATGGCTGCGTCATCGAGGATGGCGTACATCTTTGTCTGGGGGCCATCGTCAAGGCGGAAAATCAGGTTGCCGCACTGCAAAAAATAGAGGCGGGGGAAGTGGTCGAGGCGCGCAGCTTCCCTGTGGGAGGAAATGTATGAGCGATTACAGCAAGATATCTTTTAAAAACAATGGCAAACTCAAGCTGCTGATCATTGTGGGCACACGCCCTGAGATCATCCGTCTTTCTGCGGTGATTACCAAGTGCCGCAGATATTTCGATGTGATTCTGGCCCACACCGGTCAGAACTACGACTATAACCTGAACGGCATTTTCTTCAGGGATCTGGAGCTGGCCGATCCTGAGGTCTACCTCAACGCTGTGGGCGCGGACCTTGGCGAGACGATGGGCAACATCATTGCGGAGTCTTACAAACTGATGGTCGCTATCCAGCCCGATGCAGTTCTGGTGCTGGGGGATACCAACAGCTGTCTGTCGGTCATTGGCGCGAAGCGGCTGCACATTCCCATCTTCCACATGGAGGCAGGCAACCGGTGCAAGGACGAGTGCTTGCCTGAGGAAACCAACCGCCGTATTGTGGACATCATCTCGGATGTGAACATGGCCTATTCGGAGCATGCCCGGCGCTATTTGGCGGACACCGGCCTGCCCAAGGAACGCACCTATGTCACCGGCTCCCCGATGGCGGAAGTGCTGCATAAAAATCTCGCCAAGATCGAGGCGTCGGACATCCATGCACGGCTGGGCCTCGAAAAGGGCAAGTATATTCTGCTCTCTGCCCACCGGGAAGAGAACATCGACACAGAAAAGAACTTTACTTCGCTGTTTACGGCTATCAACAAAATGGCGGAAAAGTACAATATGCCGATTTTGTACTCCTGCCATCCCCGCAGCCGCAAACGTCTGGAAACGTCCGGGTTCCAGTTGGATAAGCGAGTCATTCAGCATGAGCCTCTGGGCTTCCACGACTATAACTGCCTGCAAATGAATGCCTTTTGCGTCGTGTCGGATTCCGGTACCCTGCCGGAGGAGAGCAGCTTTTTCACCAGTGTGGGGCATCCGTTCCCGGCGGTGTGCATCCGCACCAGCACCGAGCGTCCGGAGGCGCTGGACAAAGGCTGCTTCATTTTAGCGGGCATCGACACCAATAGTCTGTTACAGGCCGTGGATGTGGCGGTCGAGATGAACCAAAACGGTGACCTCGGTATCCCTGTGCCGGATTATACCGACGAGAATGTGTCAGATAAGGTTGTGAAGATCATCCAGAGCTATACCGGTGTGGTCAATAAGATGGTGTGGAGAAAATATTGAGATTATAAAAAATAGAGAGGGGTTTCTTATGGGCAAGTATTTCGGCACCGATGGCTTCCGCGGGGAAGCCAATATTGAATTGACGGCAGACCACGCCTACAAGATCGGCCGTTTCCTCGGCTGGTACTACGGCATGCTGC
>ERZ1643251.2925-NODE-2925-length-16564-cov-4.269611_pt1 | contig 16564 bp, 13 predicted proteins | sample MGYA00579261_ERZ1643251 | MGnify/ENA primary metagenome ERZ1643251 (study PRJEB29033, sample SAMEA4952267) | chicken gut metagenome | biome: Broiler Chicken; feature: Gastrointestinal Tract; material: Caecum | place: Ireland | collected 2018 | study: Broiler...
GATCAAGAGCATTGCAAGAGAGGCAGGCAGCAGAACTAAGATTGCCGTCTGGAGCAACAACCCTAATGTAGATCCGGTGGGAGCCTGCGTCGGAATGAACGGAGCCAGAGTCAACGCGATTGTGGAAGAGCTGAGGGGAGAAAAAATTGATATCGTAAATTGGGATGAGAATCCCGGCAATCTGATTCAGAATGCGCTTTCCCCGGCGAAGATTGTAGCGGTTTTTGCGGACCCGGATGAAAAGACGGCGAAGGTGGTGGTTCCGGATTATCAGCTTTCTCTGGCAATCGGAAAGGAAGGACAAAACGCAAGGCTTGCTGCAAGGCTCACAGGATATAAGATAGATATTAAGTCGGAAACTCAGGCAAAGGATGCTCCGGGCTTCCGCTATGAGGATTATGTGGACGATTACGAAGAAGAGGATTATGAGGATGCCTCCTATGAAGATGAATCTTATGGGGAAAGGGCTTATGAAGAGGAGTCTTATGGGCAGGAATCTTATGAGGAAGAGCCTTACCTGGAGGATGGAAGTCCGCAGGAGGATTACGAAAGCGGCAGTGACGAAGGGCTTGACGAGGAGTAGGATTTTCTATGGCAAAAAAGATTCCTTTGAGGCAGTGTGTGGGATGCGGTGAAATGAAGGGCAAAAAGGATATGATGAGGGTGCTGAAAACGGCCGAAGATCAGATTTGTCTGGATACTACAGGCAAAAAGAACGGCCGGGGCGCATATCTTTGTAAGAGCGGCGAATGCCTTCGGCTTGCCCGGAAAAATAAAGGTTTGGAACGCTCCTTTAAGATGAATATCCCCGGCGAGGTATATGATCTTTTGGAAAAGGAGTTTGAAGATTTTGAAGCAGAATAAAGTTATGTCTCTGTTGGGGCTTGCTATGAGAGGGCACAATCTGGTCAGCGGTGAGTTTCAGACGCTACAGTCAGTAAAGAATGGTTCAGCCATGCTGGTAATTATTGCGCAGGACGCATCAGCGAATACCAAGAAATTATTTACTGATAAATGTTCTTTTTATGAAGTTCCGGTATACGAATACGGTACGAAAGAAGCTTTGGGCCGGGCTATTGGAAAGGATATAAGGTCTTCTCTGGGCGTATGCGACGCCGGATTGGCGGATGCGGTCATCAAACAGTTGGAAAGGTAGTAGTTTGCCAAAGACGGCAGAAATGGAGGAAAGCATGGCGAAGATAAAGGTACATGAACTCGCGAAGGAATTAGATAAACAAAGCAAGGATATTCTGAGCTTTTTACAGGAAAGGGGAATTGAGGCAAAGGCCCCTCAAAGCTCCGTTGAGGAGGATGTGGCGCAAATGGTGAGAAATGCGTTTGATAAAACGTCTGCCTCTTCTGCAGAGACTCCAAAGGAGCAGAGCGTTAAGGCACAGGAGACGAAAGCAGAGGAAGGCGCAGGGAGAAAATCCGAAAGCTCTGCGCCCGCAAAAACGCAGAATCAGGCGGTTCCCTCCAGGACAGAGGAGAAAAAGCGGGATGTTGCTCCTGGGGGAGAGGCTCCAAAAAAGAAAAAGAAAATTATTTTTGTCAGTAACCCTCAAAATTCAAAGATGCCGGGACAAAAACAGGGAGGACAGCAGTCCCGTTTCGGCGGGCAGCCCTCCAAAGCTTCCGGGGGGACACAGGGAGGCCGAAGCAATAGACCTCAGCCCCAGGCTCCCGTTCGCCCCATTAAGCCGTTGACTCCGCCTTCGCCAACTCCCAGCGTGCAGATGGTGCCGAGCAATAAAAATCAGCCTTCCAGACCGCGCCCTGAGAGGTCTCAGAGTGGGGAGAAAGGGAATGAGCAGATCAAAGCCGGCACGCAGCCTTCCCAGACTATCAGGACTGACAGACCGGTAAGAGAAGCCCATGGACAGGATGGCCGCAGGGAGGAAAACCGGAGTCAGGAGAACCGCAGAGAGGAAAACAGAGGGCAGGAAAACCGCAGCCGTGACAACAGAAGCCAGAGCGGACGCATACAGGGACAGGATGCCCGTCAGCAGAATCAGACAGGCAGAGGAGGCGCAGGCAATGGCAGATATCAGGGTGAGAGACAGGGCGGTTTCCAGAGGCCTGGGAGACAGGGCGCAGAAGGCGCTCAGAGCGGCCAGAATGATCGCCGGGGGACTGGAGGCGGTCAGGGCGGTAGCCGGGGCTTTCACAATTCTAACCGCGATAACAGAGGAATGCACGCACCGGGAGCCGGTGGGCAGACAGGTGGATCCAGAGATAACAGAGGGAGCAAGAGCTTTGCTCCAGAGGCTCCGGCAAAGGATATGGAGAAGAAGCGGGAAGAAGAAAAGAGACGCTTCAGCCAGGAACGTGACAAGCGTTCCAAAAAGGATCATATCTATGAAGAGGATGTTTTAAAGAATAAGCCCGGAAGATTTATCAAACCGGAGAAGAAAAAGGAAGAGACGGCACAGGAAACCATAAAGGTGATTACGCTTCCTGAGTCTATAACCATTAAGGAGCTTGCGGAAAAAATGAAGCTGCAGCCTTCCGTAATTGTGAAAAAGCTGTTCCTGGAAGGAAAGATTGTCACCGTAAACCAGGAGATTTCCTATGAGGATGCGGAAAATATCGCTATGGAATACGATATTTTGTGCGAAAAGGAAGTAAAGGTGGACGTGATTGAAGAGCTTCTGCGGGAAGAGGAGGAGGATCAGGCTGATCTGACGGAAAGACCTCCTGTAATCTGCGTTATGGGTCATGTAGACCATGGAAAGACCTCTTTGCTTGACGCAATCCGAAAGACGAATGTGACGGATAAGGAGGCGGGCGGTATTACGCAGCACATAGGTGCGTATACTGTAAATGTCGGCGACAGAAAGATTACCTTCCTGGATACTCCCGGACATGAGGCTTTTACCGCAATGCGTATGCGGGGAGCCAACGCCACGGATATTGCCATTCTGGTGGTCGCTGCAGATGACGGCGTTATGCCTCAGACTGTGGAAGCAATCAGTCATGCCAAGGCTGCCGGCATCGAAATTATTGTAGCCGTGAATAAAACTGATAAGCCCTCAGCCAATATTGACCGGGTAAAGCAGGAGTTGGCAGAGTATGAGCTAATTCCTGAGGATTGGGGCGGCAGTACGGTATTCGCGCCTGTTTCCGCCAAGACCGGGGAGGGGATAGAACAGCTTCTGGAAATGATTCTGCTGACCGCAGACATTCTGGAGCTGAAGGCGAATCCCAACAGACGGGCCAGAGGTCTGGTCATCGAGGCGGAGCTGGATAAGGGTCGGGGCCCTGTAGCCACTGTATTGGTGCAAAAGGGAACCCTCCGTGTAGGCGATTTTGTATCTGCAGGAGCAAGCCACGGCAAAGTGAGAGCCATGGTGGATGACAAAGGAAAGAGAGTAAAGGAGGCGGGACCCTCCACGCCTGTGGAGATTCTGGGACTTTCCGATGTTCCCAGCGCAGGAGAGGTATTTCTTGCGCATGAAAGCGATAAGACCGCCAGATCCTATGCAGAGACCTACCTCGCCCAGAACAAGGAAAAAATGCTGGAGGAAACCAAGGGCAGGATGTCTCTCGACGATTTGTTTTCCCAGATACAGGAAGGCAATTTAAAGGAACTGAACCTGATTGTAAAGGCCGATGTACAGGGCAGCGTGGAAGCCGTGAAGCAGTCCCTGCTTAAGCTGTCCAATGAGGAAGTGGTTGTAAAATGTATCCACGGAGGCGTGGGCGCCATCAATGAATCCGATGTGACGCTGGCCAGCGCTTCCAACGCCATTATTATCGGATTTAATGTGCGGCCTGACGCCACGGCAAAGGCTACTGCGGAAAGAGAAGGCGTGGATATACGGCTGTACAGAGTGATTTATCAGGCCATCGAGGATGTGGAAGCTGCAATGAAGGGTATGCTGGATCCTGTCTTTGAGGAAAAGGTCATCGGTCATGCCGAAGTGCGTCAGATTTTCAAGGCTTCGGCCATTGGAAACATTGCGGGCTCTTATGTTCTTGATGGAGTGTTCCAAAGGGGCTGCAAGATACGAATAACCAGGGAGGGCAGCCAGATTTATGAAGGAGAGCTGGCGTCTCTCAAGAGATTTAAGGATGATGTAAAGGAAGTAAAGGCAGGCTTTGAATGCGGTCTTGTGTTCGAGGGCTTTGATCAGATGCAGGAGCTTGACATAGTGGAGGCTTATATTATGGTTGAAGTGCCGCGATGAGAAAAGTTTCGGGCGGGTGAAATATCCCGCCCTGCGTTGCACACCGCAGGATTCAAAGCAGATAGGAATGATGTGAAATGAGAAAGAATAGTGTGAAAAATATACGTGTAAATGGAGAGGTGCAGAGAGTCTTGGCGGAGATTATCAGGGGGGAGATTAAGGATCCCAGGATCAGTCCATGGACAAGCGTAGTTTCCGTGGAGGTGGCTCCAGATCTGAAAAGCTGCAAGGCGTGGATCAGCGTTCTGGGCGGGGAAGAGACAAGGGAGGCCACGCTCCAGGGCCTTCGGAGCGCCGAGGGATTTATCAAAAGAAAGCTGGCGCAGATCGTAAACCTGCGAAATACCCCTGATATTACCTTTGTTATGGATCAGTCCATCGAGTACGGTGTGAATATGTCCCATAAAATCGATGAGGTAATTGCTCGGGAAGAGCAGGAAAAACAGGAAGAGAAGGAAGAGCGTGGAGGGCAGGAGTAGCGGATGAATGCAATAAATGTATTGGAAGAATGCAGAAATGCAGCGAGAATTGGCATTGGCGGGCATATCCGCCCGGATGGGGACTGTGTGGGATCCTGTCTGGCGCTTTATCAGTACCTTGTCAAATGCTTTCCGGAAATTACGGTAAAGGTTTTTCTGGAAAAACCGGCGGATATTTTCAGAAGTATTAAGGGCTTTGAGGAAATTCACAGCATTTTCGGAGAGGAAGAAGCATTTGATGTCTTCTTTGCACTGGACTGCGGGGCGGAACGGCTGGGAGGCTCTGAAAAATATTTTTGGAAAGCAGAAAAGAAGATTAATATTGATCATCATGTGAGCAACGGCGGCAGTGGAGATGTGAATGTGATTGAACCAGGGATGGGCTCTACCTGTGAAGTGCTGTATGATCTTCTGGAAAAAGAATGGATTGACAGAGAAATTGCAATGGCTCTTTACATTGGAATGATTCATGACACCGGCGTTTTTCAGTATTCCAACACTACCCCGGAAACGCTGAAAAAGGCGTCGGAGCTGATCTCCTATGGGTTTGACTTCTCCAGACTGATCCAGGAAACCTTCTATCAGAAAACCTACATACAGGCTCAGGTGATGGGCCGGGCGCTTATGGAAAGCATCCGCTTTTTGGATGGAAGGTGTATTGTCAGCGCCATGGATAAAAAAATCATGGAATTTTATGATGTGGAGCCTAAGGATCTGGATGGAATTGTGAGCCAGCTGAGAAATATTAAGGGAGTCAGCTGCGCTATTTTTATGTATCAGACAGGAGTGCTGGAATATAAAGTCAGTCTGCGCACGGATGAAAAGGTGAATGCGGCCAGGGTGGCGGCCTTTTTCGGCGGCGGCGGCCATGTGAGGGCAGCAGGCTGTACGATGCGGGGAACCTTCCATGACTGTGTTAATAACCTTTCCCTGCATATTGAGAAGCAGCTGAACGGAGAAGAGGCCTGAGATGTGGAGCGGCATAATTGTGGTTAATAAGGAGGCGGGATACACATCCCATGATGTTGTGGCCAGAATGCGGGGAATTTTCGGACAAAAAAAGATCGGACATACAGGAACGCTGGATCCTGACGCAACGGGAGTGCTGCCCGTATGTCTGGGCACTGCCACACGGCTGTGCGACATGCTGACAAATAAGGATAAGGAGTATGTGGCGGGGCTTTTGCTGGGCCTTACCACAGATACTCAGGATATGACGGGGAGAGAGCTTTCCCGGAGTGAGGCCATAGTCAGTGAAGAAGAGCTGGCAAAGGCCGTATTTGAATTTCAGGGGGAATATCGTCAGATTCCTCCCATGTATTCCGCCCTGAAGGTAAATGGCAAAAAACTTTACGAGCTTGCCAGAGAGGGCAGGGAAGTGGAGAGAAAGGCCAGAACCGTCTGGATACGGGAGATAGAAATTCTGGAGTGCCGGCCCCCGGAGGCAGTTCTGCGCGTTGTATGCTCCAAAGGCACCTATATCAGAACCCTGTGCGCCGACATAGGGGATAGACTGGGCTGCGGAGGGGTGATGAAAAGCCTGAAAAGAATCAGATCAGGAGACTTTAGTCTGGATAGCGCTTTTACGCTCTCCAGGTTGGAAGAGCTGCGGGATCAGGGACGTTTGGAAGAGGCTCTGATCCCGGTGGACTCTGTATTCCTCTCTGAACCCGCACTGCATACCGAGTCAGAGGGGACAAGGCTTTTGGAAAACGGTAATGCTCTGAAGCCGTCCCAGACCAAAGAAAAGAAGATTTACGAGTCGGGACGCTGGGTGAGGATGTATCGGGAAAATGGAAGCTTTGCAGGTATTTACACTTATGATGAAGAACGAAGACGGTACAGACCTGTAAAGATGTTTTTGTAATTTGCAGAGTGCAGCGGAAAGAGTGGTAATACAGTTGGAAATCATAACAGGTACAACAGATTTTTATCTGGAAAAGGAAACGGCCGTGGCAATCGGTAAATTTGATGGAGTTCATGTGGGACACAGAAGACTTCTGGAGGAGATCATTGAGCGAAAAAAGAGCGGGCTGAAAGCCTGTGTGTTTACATTTGAACCGGCTCCTGCGGTGTTGTTTGGCTTCAGCGATGGCAGAGAGCTTACTGTGAAAGAGGAAAAAAGAACACTTTTTGAACGTATGGGTGTGGATATTCTGGTGGAATTTCCTTTAAATGCTCGTACATCGGCTATTTCTCCCGATCTTTTTGTGACGGATGTTCTGGCGAAACGGCTGAACGCCAGATTTGTGGCGGCGGGAAAAGATCTTTCTTTCGGAGCGGGCGGAGCGGGGGATACGACTCTTTTGCTGTCCTACAGCCAGGAGTTGGGTTACCGGGTAAAGACAATTGACAAAATCTGTTACCAGGGGCGGGAGGTCAGCTCCACTTATATCAGAAGCCTGGTGGAGGACGGAAATATGGAGATGGCGGGACAACTTTTGGGTATGCCCTACGTGATTATGGGAACCGTGACTCATGGCAACCGCATAGGAAGAACTTTGGGATTTCCTACAGTGAACCTGCTGCCTGAGGAAAAGAAGCTGCTGCCTCCAAACGGGGTGTACTATTCCCAGGTGCGCTATGGAGAAAAAAAGTATCGGGCTATTAGCAATGTGGGATTTAAGCCCACTGTGGCAAGGGAGCGCATTTTGGGCGTGGAATCCTATTTGTATGATTTTGATGAAGAAATATATGAAAAAAATATAGAGGTCTATCTGGAGCATTTTTGCCGCCGGGAGAAGCAGTTTGACAGTCTTGAGGCGCTTAAGCGGCAGCTTCAGGAGGACATCGCCGCGGGACGCAGGTTCCAGCCTGCGAATGAGGGTTCTTTGGAAAGTTCAGGAAAAGGTTGACAGGGCATATAAAGGATTGTATAATCTGAGATGTAGCGTAATAATTTTGTAACAAAGTTGTAATACTAACCAGGACAAAAGTACGAGCGCTTAAAAGAGCGCCTACATACTCAGAGAGGTACTCAAATGAATCAAAATAAAAAAGTTTCCAGAAGGATTATGATTGTCTCCGCGGGCCTTGTATTTTCCATGGCGATTACTCCCATTCAGGTATCTGCGGCAGTAAGCGCTGATGTGCTGCAGACTGCAGGAGTTGCTTCCATATTGGAGGCAAGCCTGTCTGCGGAAGAATATCTGGCCATTGCGCAGCAGGCTCAGGGAGCTCTTTGGGGATACACAAATTTGGGCATAGCAAATGTGGAAAGCGGTAATCTGAATGTCAGGGAGCAGCCTTCAACAGACAGCAAGCTTGTTGGAAAGCTGCCGAAAAATGCCGCCTGCGAGATTATTACCGCGGAAAACGGCTGGGCTCACATTAAGTCAGGTGAAGTGGAAGGGTATGTGAATGTAGAATTCCTTCTGACTGGGCCCGAAGCGAAGCTGACGGCGGACGATCTGGTCAGAACAGTGGCGACTTCCAATGCGGATGCACTGAATATCCGAGCCCAGGCTACGCTGGACAGCGAGGTGGTTACCCAAATATCCAAGGGAGTAGAGCTGGAATTTCTGGAAGATCAGGGAGAATGGATCAAGGTATCCATTGACGGAGAGGAAGCCTTTATTTCCTCTGAGTATGTAGTTGTGGAAGAAAAGCTGGACACTGCCATCACGATGACTGAACTTTTATACGGACAGGGAGTATCCGATGTTCGGGTGGATCTTGTGGAATACGCAAAGCAGTTTTTGGGAAATCCCTACGTCTGGGGAGGTACCAGTCTGACCAACGGCGCAGACTGCTCGGGTTTTGTATTAAGTGTATTTAAGAAATACGGAATTACTTTGAGTCATTCCTCAAGGGCGCAGGCCAATGAGGGCACGAAGATCAGCACTTCCGAGCTGAAGCCCGGTGATCTTGTGTTTTACGGGAACGGTAGCGGCACCATTAACCATGTGGCAATTTATATCGGCGGCGGACAGGTTATTCATGCCAGCAGTCCTAAGACTGGAATAAAGATCAGCAGTTACAATTACAGGACTCCTGTAAAGGCCGTAAGAGTAATCAATGATTGATAAAAAGCTCCATGCAGTGCTTTTGAGGCGTCTGCGTGGAGCTTTTTTATCCCGCCCGGCGGGCATCTGTTTCAGAGAAAGAACCGTTTGGTCAGTCCTTAACGTCGACCTTACTGTTAAAATGGTCCAGAATAAGAGCCGACGCAAGCCCTGCGGCCAGGCAGACCAGGTTTACTGTGCAGGAGGAGGCCGAAGCGGCAAAGCTGGAAAAGGGGATGATTACCAACGTTGCGGCAGCCACGATTCCCAGGATAGCATGGAATGCAAGGGAGTAATGATGCTCAAACAGGGAGTCGATCAACTTGGCCAGGCAGATAACTGTCACAAGTCCTCCGATGCCTCCGGGAATCAGAACGCCAAAATCCAGATGTCCGATGCCATCCACAAAAGGAGTATAAAGACCTAAGGGCATTAGCAGGGTTGAGAAGCTCATGCCGGGAGCGATAATGCTGAGCGCCAGGCAGAAGCCGCAGAAGACATACCATGCGAAGTTAGGAGTAATCACCACCGAGGACAGATTCAGCCCAATCAAAAGAGCCAGCAGCACAAGAAAGGCGAGACCCATAGAGATATAGGAGCCCGTTGAGCGACCTTTTTCGCCGGCTTCCCTCCAGAGTGAGGGGAACATTCCCACGATCAGTCCCACAAAGAGACAGACAGAAGGATCAGGATATTTCTCCAGCAGAAATGCAAGAAGATTGGCAATGCCCATAAAACCGATAACAGCTCCTATAATATAAGGAAGAAGCTTTGGAACGTGAGTCTTGAAATTGCGAAAGGGGTTGGCCAGAAGCTCCATAATGGTTTTGTAAATACCGAATACTACGCTCAGCACACCACCGGAAATACCGGGGAGAACTGCGCCCAGACCAATGAGAGCGCCCTGGAGTATCTTAAGCAGAAGCTTTAAAATAGATGGGTTTTCTGTTTGTTTTGTGTTCATTTTTATACCTCAGATTATATTTTATTTACCGCTTCCCGAGGGAAACGGCATACTGCACTCTCCATTGTAACGGATAAGCAGGCATTTGTCACTTGTTATTTTGCAGGTGTATATTTTGCGGAGAGCGTAAGCTACGGAACTGGCGAAGGAAAAAAGTGTTTACATTTCCGGGGGCTTATGCTACAATGTGAAAGTATGATTTAGCCGACGCTCGGGCGAGGGACGCTCCGACCCTGTCTTAGTGTCCGGCGGTTAAGCGAAAAAGGAGGAAACAAAATGATTTCTAAAGAGAAGAAGACGGCAATTATGAATGAATATGCCAGAACTCCCGGCGATACCGGCTCACCGGAGGTGCAGGTTGCAGTCCTTACTGCCAGAATCCAGGAGCTTACGGACCATCTGAAGGATAATCCCAAGGATCATCATTCCCGTCGCGGTATGCTGAAGATGGTAGGGCAGAGAAGAGGACTTCTGGAATATCTGAAGAAAAAGGATATTGAGAGGTATCGCGCCCTGATTGAGAGGCTTGGCTTACGTAAATAATGTGAGAGGTAAAGGCGGAGATGGTCCGATTTTTCGGCCCTCCGCTTTTTGCGCGGATAAACCGGGAAATTTGGTTCATGACGACAGGAAACTGCTTTTACGGAACGGAAAGGAATTCCGAGACCGCTGAAAAGAATATGGCCTTTTGCACATGCTTTTTTCAGTAGTTTCGGTATCTTCCGTTCCGTGGAATATAAAACAATTACCGCAGCTGCGGTGGAATGGAGGAATTTATGTATCAAACTTATGAAATGGAGCTCGCCGGCCGTACTCTGAAGGTTGACATTAAATGTGTGGGCAAGCAGGCCAGCGGATGCGCGTTTATGCGTTATGGAGACACTACGGTGCTCAGCACGGCTACGGCCTCCGAGAAGCCAAGGGAGGGGATCGACTTTTTCCCCTTGAGTGTGGAATATGAGGAAAAGCTGTATGCGGTGGGGAAAATACCTGGCGGCTTTAACAAGAGAGAGGGAAAGGCCAGCGAGAACGCTATTCTTACCAGCCGTGTGATTGACAGACCAATGCGCCCTTTGTTTCCCAAGGATTACCGCAATGACGTCACCCTCAACAATATGGTGATGAGCGTTGACCCGGAATGTCGTCCCGAGCTGGTGGCTATGCTGGGAGCGTCCATTGCCACATGTATATCTGATATTCCCTTTGACGGACCCTGTGCCATGACGCAGATGGGAATGGTGGATGGTGAGTTTATCGTCAATCCTTCCCAAGAGCAATGGAAGAACGGAGACCTGAATCTGACAGTGGCTTCTACCAAAGAAAAGGTGATCATGATTGAAGCGGGCGCAAACGAGATTCCGGAGGCGAAAATGATCGAGGCTATTTATAAGGCCCATGAGATCAATCAGACAATCATTGCCTTCATAGAAAGGATTGTTGCGGAGACAGGCAAGAAGAAGCATGCGTATACAAGCTGTGCCATTCCGGAAGAAATGTTTGAGGAGATCAAAAAAATCGTTCCTCCAGAGGAAATGGAAACGGCTGTTTTTACAGATGACAAGCAGACCAGAGAGGAAAATATTCGTGTGATCACGCAGAAGCTGGAGGAAGCTTTTGCTGAGAATGAGGAATGGCTTGCCATGCTGGGCGAAGCCGTATATCAGTATGAAAAAAAGACGGTGCGCAAAATGATCCTGAAGGATCACAAGAGACCGGATGGACGCGAAATGACTCAGATCCGTCCGCTGGCGGCAGAGGTGGATCTGATTCCCCGGGTGCATGGTTCAGCCATGTTTACCAGAGGACAGACTCAGATTTGTAATGTATGCACCCTGGCGCCCCTGTCGGAGCAGCAGAGACTTGATGGTCTGGATGAAAACGAAGTAAGTAAAAGATATATGCATCATTATAATTTCCCCTCCTACTCCGTAGGTGAGACAAAGCCTTCAAGAGGGCCGGGAAGACGTGAGATCGGACATGGAGCTTTGGCTGAAAGAGCGCTGCTTCCAGTGCTTCCAAGTGAGGAAGAATTCCCATATGCCATTCGTACCGTATCGGAAACCTTCGAGTCCAATGGTTCCACATCGATGGCCTCCACCTGTGCTTCCTGTATGTCCTTGATGGCGGCGGGAGTGCCTATCAGGAAGATGGTTGCAGGAATTTCCTGCGGCCTTGTGACAGGGGACAGGGATGAAGACTTTATACTGCTCACCGATATTCAGGGGCTGGAAGACTTTTTCGGAGATATGGATTTTAAGGTTACAGGTACCACGGAGGGCATTACGGCCATTCAGATGGATATTAAAATCCATGGACTGACCAGACCCATTGTGGAGGGAGCGATCGAAAGATGCCGGGAAGCAAGACTGTATATTATGGAGAATTGCATGAAAAAGGCCATTGCGGCTCCCAGGCCCCAGGTGGGGCCCTATGCTCCCAAGATTATTTCCATTCAGATTGATCCGGAGAAAATCGGTGATGTTGTAGGTCAGCGGGGGAAAACCATTAACGAAATTATTGCCCGTACAGGCGTTAAGATCGATATTACGGATGACGGCAATGTATCTGTATGCGGTACGGATAAGGAGATGATGGACAAGGCGGTGGAGATGGTGAAAATCATTACCACTGACTTTGAGGAAGGCCAGATCTTTAAAGGGAAGGTTGTGAGCATTAAGGAATTCGGCGCATTTTTGGAGTTTGCTCCCGGAAAGGAAGGTATGGTTCATATTTCCAAGATTGCAAAAGAGAGAATCAACCGAGTGGAGGATGTTCTGACACTGGGAGATGTTGTGACGGTAGTATGTCTGGGCAAGGATAAGATGGGAAGGATCAGCTTTTCCATGAAGGACGTGGCTCAGCGTTAGGGCATTGCCGCGGGCTGCTGAGATCGAGAACAGAGGTACGGACATGGAAGATTTGATGAGACTTCTGGAGGGACGCAGAACTTACAGGAGATTTAAGCAAAGACAGATACCCCAGGAGGTGCTTGACGAAATCTTGTATGCGGCAAGACTGGCCTCCAGCGCTGCCAACAGACAGCCATTGAGCTATATTGTGGTACGGGATGAAAGAAAGATAGCGGAGGTTTTCGTCCATACACGCTGGGCAGGAGCGCTGCCTCCCGAGCTGGGACAGCCAAAGGAAGGCGAGAGACCCGTGCTGTTCATCGGCGTAGTTGAAAATACGGATATTAGCCGAGACTGCGACACCGACGCAGGCTTGGCGATTGGAAATATGACGCTGGCCGCCTGGAATCGGGGAGTGGGAAGCTGTATCATTGGCGCCTGTAATAAGGAGAGACTGTCCGGGATGTTTGGGCTCTCGGCCAATCAAAGCCTTCATACTGTGGTGGCATTCGGTTATCCCTCCCATAACAGCCGTATAGCGGATATGGAACCTGAGGGTGACTGTAAATACTACTTGGACGATAAAAAGGACTATATTGTGCCCAAGCGCCGGCTTCGGGATGTAGTGACATATCTGTAAAAGCCGGGCAGGAGGAAAATCCGTGTCAAAATGACACGGATTTTTTCATTCACTGATTCTTTACAAATGTTTATATTTATTTAATTGTACTTTTGTATGCGATGATCGATAATAGAGCAGACGATAATAGAAAGGTACGTACGGACATGATAAAACTTCTCAGGTATTTTAAAAAGCAGGATTGGATGACTGTGCTTCTGTGTGTTGTTTTTGTGGCTGCCCAAGTGGGACTTGATCTGACGCTTCCGGATTATATGTCGGAGATCACCAGTCTGGTACAGACAGAGGGAAGCCTTATGGAAGATATTTTTGCCGCAGGAGTTAAGATGCTTCTGTGCGCTCTGGGCAGTCTTCTGCTGGCCGTGGCGGTGGGATATTTCGCTTCCAGGCTTGCTGCCACGCTGGCGAGAAGAGTCAGGGAGGCTGTCTTTGAAAAGGTGGAGGGCTTTTCCATGGAGGAAATCAACAGGTTTTCCACAGCCAGCCTGATTACGCGCTCCACTAATGATATTACCCAGGTACAAATGATTATTGCCATGGGACTGCAGGTGATGATCAAAGCGCCCATTATGGCGGTATGGGCTATCCTGAAGATTTCCGGCAAAAGCTGGCAGTGGACGGCGGCTACGGGAGTAGCGGTGGCGCTTCTGATGCTTTTGATTTTGATTCTTATGATTTTTGTGATGCCGAAATTCCGAAGAATTCAGGCATTGACAGATAATTTAAACAGAGTTACCAGAGAGAACCTTACCGGTATCCGCGTGGTACGCGCTTATAATGCGGAAGCCTATCAGGAAGAAAAATTTGAGCGGGCCAACGGGGAGCTGACAGAGAATAACCTTTTTGCCCAGCGCATGATGGCCTTGATGATGCCGGGAATGAATGTTATTTTGAACGGACTGACGCTGTCTATATACTGGATCGGAGCCATGCTGATCAATCAGGCGTCTGTCATGGATCGCATAGGACTTTTCTCGGATATGGTGGTGTTTTCCTCCTATGCCATGCAGGTGGTTATGGCGTTTATGCTGCTGGTAATGATTTTTATCATGCTTCCCAGAGCCAGCGTTTCCGCAAAGCGTATCAATGAAGTGCTGGACACGGAGCCTCGTATTATTGATGGAAACAGAACAGAGGGCCTGCCCGGTAAAGAAGGAGAGGTGGAGTTTCGTCATGTGAGCTTTCGCTATCCGGACGCCGCGGATGATGTGCTGAAGGATATCAGCTTTACGGCCCGCAGAGGAGAGACCATTGCCTTTATCGGCTCCACAGGAAGCGGAAAATCTACGCTGATCAATCTGATTCCCCGCTTTTATGACGCTACCCAGGGCGAGGTGCTGGTGGATGGAGTGAATGTGAAGGAGTACACGGCCAAAGCGCTGCATAATAAACTAGGATACGTTTCCCAGAAAGCGGTAATGTTTGCAGGCACGGTAGAGAGCAATGTATCGTACGGAGACAACGGAAGAGACATTGGAATAGATGAGGAAAATGTTAAGAAAGCGGTGGCCATTGCTCAGGGCAGAGAATTCGTGGAAAAGATGGAGGACGCTTATCAGGGTATGGTAGCGCAGAACGGCGCGAATCTTTCAGGAGGACAGAAGCAGAGGCTGGCCATAGCGCGAGCGATTTACAGAAAGCCGGAAATCTATATTTTTGACGATTCCTTCTCAGCTCTGGATTATAAAACAGATAAAATTCTGCGGGAGGCACTAAAAAAGGAAACCTCTGACACCACCTCCTTTATTGTGGCTCAGCGCATTGGCACCATAAAAAATGCGGATAAGATTATTGTTCTGGACGAAGGAAGAGCAGTGGGGATGGGGACACACGGGGAGCTTTTGAGGAGCTGTGAGGTTTACAGACAGATTGCGCTTTCCCAGCTGTCAAAGGAGGAACTTGAAAATGAGCAGTGAGAACAGACAAAGACCCGGAGCGGCAGGTATGATGCGCGGCCACGGGGCTGCAAGAGGAGCCGGTGAGAAGCCGAAGGATTTTGCAAAAACCTGGGGAAAGCTGATCCGCTACTGTAAAAAATACCTTCCTTTTTTGGGGGGAGCGCTGCTTCTGGCTATGGCCGGGGCGCTTTGTGCTCTTATGGGACCGGATAAGCTCAAGGATATGACCAATATCATTACGCAGGGGCTGGCAACGGAGATTGACATGGATGAGGTGAAGCGTATCGCCGTTTTTCTGGTGGGACTCTATGGAGTCAGCGCAGTGTGTTCTTATATTCAGTCCTTTACAATGGCTACGGTTACACAGTCCGTTACCAGAAAGCTTCGCAGCGACATTTCCGTAAAAATCAATAAGGTTCCTCTGAATTACTTTAACAAAACCAGCTTTGGAGATGTGCTGAGTCGTGTGACCAATGATGTGGATACCATTGGACAGAGCTTGAACCAGAGTATCGGATCGCTGGTGACGGCCATCACTATGTTTGTCGGTTCCTTGATAATGATGTTTTATACAAACTGGATTATGGCTGTTACCGCCGTGCTTTCCACATTTCTGGGGTTTGGAATTATGATGACTATTATGTCAAAGTCTCAGAAACACTTTATGGCTCAGCAAAGAGAGCTGGGACGGATCAATGGGCATATCGAAGAAATTTATTCAGGACATAATGTGGTGAGAGCTTATAACGGAGAGGACGCCGCTCTTGCCACCTTTACACAGATCAACGATAAACTGTACAACAATGCATGGAAAAGCCAGTTTTTGTCAGGACTTATGATGCCCATTATGAGCTTTATCGGCAATTTTGGCTATGTTGCGGTCTGCGTGGTGGGAGCTGCCCTTGCCATGGATGGCAGGATCAGCTTTGGAGTGATTGTGGCTTTTATGATGTATATCAGACAGTTTACAAATCCTTTAAGCCAGATAGCCCAGGCTATGACCAGTCTTCAGTCTACAGCTGCGGCAGGAGAGAGAGTCTTTGAATTTTTGGAGGAGGAAGAAATGCCTGATGAGACCGGCAAGACCTTGCGTCTTGAACACGCGGCGGGAGATGTGGAATTTCGAAACGTGCGGTTTGGCTATCAGCCGGATAAGATCATCATTAAAAATTTCTCCGCCCATGCAAAAGCCGGACAGAAGATCGCCATTGTAGGGCCTACCGGAGCGGGAAAGACCACCATGGTCAATCTTTTGATGCGGTTTTATGAACTGAATGGAGGGGATATTCTTATAGACGGTATTTCCACAAAGGATCTGACCAGAGAAAACGTCCATGATCTGTTCTGTATGGTATTACAGGACACATGGCTGTTTGAGGGAACTATCCGGGAAAATATTGTGTACTGCAAGAAGAACGTCGGCCAGGAGGAAGTGGAGAGAGCCTGCCGGGCGGTGGGCATTCACCATTTTATCAGCACTCTTCCTCAGGGATATGATACAGTACTTAACGATAAGGCCAATCTGTCAGCAGGACAGAAG
>ERZ1643251.2926-NODE-2926-length-16554-cov-9.517728_pt1 | contig 16554 bp, 15 predicted proteins | sample MGYA00579261_ERZ1643251 | MGnify/ENA primary metagenome ERZ1643251 (study PRJEB29033, sample SAMEA4952267) | chicken gut metagenome | biome: Broiler Chicken; feature: Gastrointestinal Tract; material: Caecum | place: Ireland | collected 2018 | study: Broiler...
TAATCCTTTCCCTATTTCAGTGTCTCTGTTATAGGGAGCATATCAAAATGAACACCAGCAAACCACCGAGAAAACCTGTGAGCGCATCGCGCGGGAAAATAACGTCAGTGCCAGCTCCGTCCGGCGGGCAGCCCTGTTTGCCCAAGGTGTAGACCTTGCGGACAAACTCTGCCCCGGCATCCGGCATCGGGTCCTTCGCGGTGACTTGAAAGCACCGGATATTCTCTTTGAACGCCTGGCCAAGGCTGCGCCGGGGGAGTATGATGCTATCTTAGAACAAATCAAGCATCCTCAGCCCAAGGCAAAATCCGCTGCCAAACGGCAAGCGCTCCAGTTGCCGGAGCATCCACCGGCCAACCATCCAGTAGCAAAGCTACCATATGCTGAACCGCGCTTCGAAGGGATGGATTGTGTTGCCGGCGATTCTTGTTCAGCTTACGTCCAACTGGACGTTACCGCTGCCAAGATGCAGGAGGCCTGGACCTTTATTTTCGAGCAGACGCCCAGCCTTCGCACCGACCCGGAGCATCGGAAATCTGTGCAGGCGATTCTGGAAAAGCATCTGAACTTTCTAAACATGCTGGTGTGCAGTCTGGAACTCTCAGAGGCAGACAAGACAAGGTCCGCATAGTCCCCATCCGGGCATGAGAGGGCACATTGATTCGCCCTGGCTACGCCTTCTATGAAAAACACTCAGGGAAGCGAAAATTTCCCGCCCCATGCGCCCTCCTGCCCACATCAACAAAAATAAATCGCATTGTCGCCGTATTTATTTTGCTTCGTCTTTTCAAAACCCGCCCCGCCTGCCCATGAACCCGCCCAAAAGGGCGCGTTCGGGGCGGGAGGGCGGCTGGGGCGCGTATTTCTGTATTCCGCACAGAAAAAATTTAGAGGCCGGCTCTGGAGCAAAGCAGGGCCGGCCTCCCTCATTCCACACTTGGGGCTTTGCAAGCTGAATCCCCCCATGAGCCAGGCGGTGGACCGGAACAGGAGGTGGACTTGAACAAAAAGAAAAAAGTCGTCAATAATTCGATCTATCCTGATGAGGTCATCGAGCGTCTGGCCCGGTGCTTCTATCCCGCCATTCTGGAGTGCTTCAACAGCGAGGAGGGCCAGCGGGCCTTCGCCGCCTGGCAGGCAGAACAGGCCAGACCTACAGCCAAAGAAAAACAGGACGTTCCCGCCGGGGAACGCCCTGCTTTACATACTGGCCACAAACGACTTTTTTCAGACAGGGCGCACCCTTCGGGGTGCGCCTTTCTTTTTGTCCTCCAGGCAAGCCTTCACTTCTCCACCTGCGTCAGCTCCCAGGCGAAGGCAGCGTCGTCCTGCTTGACCAGGGGCGCCGTCAGGCCCAGGGCGGCCAGCTCGTCGCCGCCGTAAAGCGCGCCGGTGGCGGTGTCGCAGTAGTCGGCGCCTGCCTCCAGGAAGGGCAGCCGCACCGGGGTGTGGGCAAAGCGGGGGTCGTACCGCAGCTGGAACACCTGCACCAGGCACCGGCTGCCGTCGGCAGCCAGAGCAGCCCAGCCGGTGTAGGGCCCCGGCAGGGCCAGGGTGTAGAAGCGGCTGGTCTGCAGCCAGCCGCGCTCCGTCTTGTGCCGGGCGATCTGGGCGGCGATGGCCTGCCGCTCCTCCTCTGAGAGGAGGCTCAGGTCCAGCTCGTAGCCCAGATTGAACAGCCGAGCGGCCTGCCAGCGGGTCTCCAGCGGGGTGGTGCGGCCGGTCTGGTGGTTGGGGGTGATGCTGACATGGGCCCCCATGACCTCCGGCGGGTAGAGCAGGCTGTACCCCCGCTGGATGGCCAGACGGTCGTGGCCGTCGGTGTTGTCGCTGGTCCAGTTCTGGGCCACATAATAGAGCATCCCCGGGTCAAAGCGGGCCCCGCCGCTGGAGCAGCTCTCGATGAGCAGGGCGGGATAGGCGGCGGTGATCCGGTCCAGCAGGCGGTAAAGGCCCAGCACATAGCGGTGGGCCGCCTCCCCTTGGTGGGCCACTTGGGAGCAGAAATCCGTCAAGGGACGGTTCATGTCCCACTTGATGTAGTCGATGCAGCCGGTTTGGAGGTAGCCGTCCAGCATATCGAACAGGTAATCCACCACTTCGGGACGGCCCAGGTCCAGCAGGTACTCGTGGCGGCCCTGGGTGGGGGCGTAGCCCGGCGTCTGCAGGACCCAGTCGGGGTGGGTCTGGTAGAGCTCGCTGTCGGGCGTGACGGCCTCGGGCTCGAACCAGAGTCCGAACCGCATCCCCTTGCCGTGGACGATCCGGGCCACCGCTTCGATGCCGCCCGGCAGCTTGGCCAGGTTGCAGCGCCAGTCCCCCATGGAATCGTGGCTGGAATTGCCCTTGCGGAACCAGCCGTCGTCCAGCACGAACAACTCGACGCCGGCTTGCCGGGCCAGCTCGGCCTGTGTCTCGATCTTTTCCAGGGTGACGTCGTAGTACATCGACTCCCAGCTGTTGAGCAGCACCGGCCGCTCCACCCCGGCAAAGCGCCGGGGCATCAGGTGGCGCCGGTAGAGCTGGTGGAAGTTTTGGCGCAGGCCGTTCAGTCCAGCTGCGGTATAGTTCAGGATGGCCTCGGGGCTGGTGAAGCGCTCCCCCGGCAGCAGCTGCCAGCAGAAGCCTTCGGGGTGGAGGCCGATCTGGGCCCGAACCATCCCGAACTGGTCCAGCTCCACCTGGGCCAGAAAGTTGCCGCTGTACACCAGGTGGACGGCCACAGCGGCCCCCTGGTCCTCCCCGGCATCGGGGGCCAGCAGGGCAAAGAAGGGCTGATGCTGGGGGCTGCTGGAGCCCCGGACGCTCTCGATCCGCTGTACCCCGTGATGGAGGGCGAACCGCTGAATATTGGCCTCCTTGGCGTGGGTGCCGTAGAGGGTCAGCATCTCCCAGGGCAGAGCGGGCAGCTCCAGACTGGCGCTCTGCAGGTTGTGCAAAAGCAGAGGCTGGCTGCCGGTGTTTTCGGCCACCTGGTGCCGGGCCACGATCCCCAGCCCCGCGAACAAAGTGTAATAGAGCCGGACAGTCAGGCCGGCGGCGGGGTCCGCCAGGGTCACTTCCAGTGTGCAGCTCTCGCCGGGGGCGGCAAAGGTGGCGGGCAGCCCTTCCAGGGCGGGCTTGGCCGCCAGCGCCCGCCAGCCCACAAAGTCCAGCTCGGTGTGGCGGACGCCACGGCTTTCCGCCTCCACCGCCGGGATGCGGAAATCCCCCCGGCTGCGGGCGGGGTATTCGAAGGGGAAGTCATCAAAGGAGACGTTGGGCACGGTGCAGTCGTCGTGACAGGTGTTGTAGCCCCGCTTGAAGTAGACGGGGCACCCTGCCCCGTGCCAACTGCGGAGGGCCGGGCCAAAATAGCGGTGGACCAGATAGCGGCCGTCCACTACCTCCATCACATAACTGATGCAGCCGTTGGTTAGGTGGACCACATGGCGGGTCTCATCAAACAAAATCTGCGGGGTGTGCATGGCGTGTACCTCCCAAAAGAGCAGAAAGCGGCAGACGCCGCGCCGTGGGAAAACCTCCGGCCGGGCGCTGCCGCCTTCTGCATATTTGTATATGTGTGTAAGGAGAATGTGGGAAAAATCAGTGCTGCTGCTCCATCTTGCTGTTGAAGCCGAACAGCCAGGTCAGGCCGAAGGCCACCGCGAAGGCGATGAGGTTGACCACGATGTACCAGGGCAGCTGCTCGTTGAGGTAGAGCAGGGTGCCGGGGATGCCGGTGATGGACATACCGGTGGCACGCAGGCCGATGAGGCTGGCCAGGAAGCCGCCCACACCGCCGCCGATCATGGCCATGACATAGGGCTTGACGAACTTAAGGTTGACGCCGAAGACGGCGGGTTCGGTGATTCCCAGCAGGGCGCTGAGGCAGGAGGGATAGGCCACCTGCTTGGTCTTGTTGGAGGCCGCCTTGATGGCCACCGCCAGCACCGCGCCGGCCTGGGCCACATTGCCGCAGGTGCCGATGGGGTTCAGGTAGTTCCAGCCGTCCTGGGCCAGCATGCTGATCTCCAGGAAGTTGAGGATGTGGTGGATGCCGAAGATGCCCAGCAGCTGGCCGAAGCAGCCGTAGAGGAAGCCGCCGATGCCAAAGGGCAGGAAGATGATGTTCTCCACCGCCACCAGGATGACCTGCTCCACCGCATGGAGGATGGGCCCGATGGCAAACAAAGCCAGGATGATGCCGAACAACATGGTCAGGAAGGGGGTGACGATCAGGTCGATGGCATCGGGGACGTGCTTGCGCAGCCACTGCTCAAACTTGGAGGCCAGGATGCCGGCGACAAAGGCGGGCAGGACCGAGCCCTGGTAGCCCGACACCGACAGGAAACCGAAGAAGGTCAGCGGCTCTGCCGCGCCCGAACCCACGTCGTAGGCGCTGGGCAGGCTGGGGCTGACCAGCATCAGGCCCAGCACGATGCCGATGACCGGGCTGCCGCCGAAGTTGCGGAAGGTGGACCAGCAGACCAGCGCCGGCAGGAAGGAGAAGGCGGTATCGGTCAGGATCTGGGTAAAGGTGAGCAGCTCGGCGGGGACGTCGGCGGCGGTCAGCCCAAAGACGTTTAGGACGGCCTCCTGGGTCAGCAGGCCCCGCAGGCCCATGAACAAACCGGTGGCCACCAGCACCGGGATGATGGGGACGAACACATCCGAGAACATCCGCACAGCCCGCTGGAAGGCGTTGCCGTAGACCATCTTTTCCTGAGGCTTGTCGCCGCCGGTCTCGCCGACGTCGGCGTGGCCCACCACCTTGACCACCTCCTCATAGATGCGGTTCACAAGGCCGGTGCCCAGGATGATCTGGTACTGCCCCGAGTTGAAAAACGAGCCCTTGACCTTATCCAGGTCCTCCACGGCCTTGGTGTCGATCTTGTCCTTGTCGGACACCACCAACCGCAGCCGGGTGGCACAGTGCCGCACCGAGACCACGTTTTCTTTGCCGCCCACCAGCTTGACGATGGCAACGGCCAGTTCCTTGTCAGACATTTCGGTTCCTCCTTTTTATCCGATGCAGATGGGGCGCAGGGTGATGCCGCAGCCGTCCGCGCCCCGGACGTCCAGGCCCAGCTGTTCGCTGGTGGGATAGATACGGGAAGAAAGCACCATGCTTCCTCCATTGACAAAGATTTCAAGACTGGAGTGGTCGCTCCAGACCTCCAGGCTGTGCAGGGCCTCCAGGGGGCAGACCTTGCTTTCGGGCCGGCCGGTCAGCCAGGCGATGCGGGTGAAGGTAAGGGTCCGGGCCGCGGGGTCGAAGGCCAGCGCCGCCTCCCCGCCGTGGAGGGTAAGCCGGAAGGGCTTTGTCCCTGGCAGCCCCTCGATGCCCAGCCAGAACAGCCGGTCGGCCAGCTGTTCAGGGCGGATGGGTTCGCCCCGCAAGGCGTACAGCTCCTCCGGGGGCTGCTGGCAGAGTTTGCCTTTCCGCCAGTGGAGCACCCGGGGCATGGTCATACAGTGGACCGAGGGCGCGCCCTCCGAAAATGCGGCCTCTTGGGCGTCCTCCATCCGGGACATCCACCCAAACAACAGCCGCCGGCCTTTGCCGTCCTCGAAGGTCTGAGGGGAGTAGAAGTCAAAGCCGCCGTCGGTCCTTGTAAAACCCTGGTCCAGGTCCTCATCGGCGAGGCCAAAGGTGCCCGCCGCCTCGTCGAAGGTCACCGGCTTCCAGGCCGAGAAGCTGCCCAGGCAGACATCCGCCTGGTTGTCCCGGGCCTGGGGGCAGTAGAAGAGGATGTGCTGGCCGTCCAGCAAAATCAGGTCGGGGCACTCGATCATCTCATAGCGCTCACTGACGGCCAGGGTGCGTTCATAGCGCCAGTGGGCGCCGTCCCGGCTGCGGGCCAGGGCCAGCGCACCTTTGCCGCTGGCCCGCTGGGCGCCTACCACCATGAAGTAGTCCCCGTTCTGTCCCCGGAGGACGTCCGGGTCGCGGAAGTGGGCGGTGAAGCCCGGTGGCGTCTCCAGCACAGGGCCCAGCTTGAGATAGCGGCGGCCGTCCCCCGTCACCGCCCGGCACTGGTAAGCAGTGCGGACGCCGTCATCCTTCCGGTTGCCGGTATAGTAGAGGTTCAGCTGGCTGTCGATCACCAGGGCGCTGCCGGAGTAGACGCCGTGCTGGTCGTAGGGCTGGTCGGGCAGCAGGGCGCTGCCGTGGAACTGCCAGTGCACCAGATCGGGCGATGTGAAACCGCCCCATTCCTTGTAGGAGTGGTTCTTTTCGTATTTGTTCCACTGGAAATACAGGTAGTAGCTGCCATTGTACCATGCCAGCCCGTTGGGGTCATTCAGCAGGCCCACGGGCGGTTCCAGATGGTAGGCCTGGCGGCGTGTTTTTTCCATGGGACGGTCCCCTCCTTTGCGTGTGGTTTGTGCCGTCTGCGCTTATTATTTAACCCAAAGCCGGCGCTTTTTCCCATAGCAATAACAAAAGAAGAGATGGCAAAAACAAACTTTTTCTGTTATACTGTTGCCAGAGAGATTTCAGGGAGGGCCGGGCCATGGAAAAAATGCGCGAGTATAAAGAGACGCGGCACAGCATCGTTTTCAAATCCCATGCGGACCTGGCGTTCTACAGCGCCGGGCAGGAGGCCTGCGCCCCCGGCCAGCACTATGGGCCGCGGTTCCGCACCTACCAGATGATCCACTTTGTCCTCAGCGGCAAGGGCCGGCTGGAGGTGGCGGGCCGCACCTTCGAGCTGCAGGCCGGGGACGCCTTTCTGGTGCCCGCCGAGACGGTGGCCTACTATGAAGCCGACGGCGAGGACCCCTGGCACTATGCCTGGATCAACTTTCTGGGCATCACCTCCCGGCAGTACCTGCTGGAGCTGATGGAGGCCGCCGAGGAGACCTTTGTCCTGCGGGGGCTGCCGGTGGACAAATATTACGCCACCATCCAGGAGGTTCTGCCCCTGGATGCTTCGTCGGTCAGCGACTACCTGCTGGCCAACAGCATGACCCTGTATGTCCTGTCCCAGCTCTTCTACGACACCGGCTACGGCCGCCGCCAGGACCGCCGGGGCTCGGTGGCCGAGGAGGTCAAACTCTACCTGGATGTCAACTACTACGAGCCGCTGCAGATCCAGCAGGTGGCCCGGCAGTTCGGCGTCCACCCCAACTACCTGACCCGCATCTTCCGCGCCGCCTACGGCGTGGGCCCCAAGGAGTATCTCACCCAGTTGAAGCTGAAAAAGGCCGAGACCCTGCTGGTCACCACCAGCTACCCGGTGACGGTGGTGGCCGACTCGCTGGGTTTTGAGGATGCCTTCGCCTTTTCACGGTTGTTCAAGAAAAAAACCGGCCTCTCCCCGCGGGACTTCCGTCAGAGGGCGGAGGGGGCGGAGAAAATGCCCGGGCCAGGGGATATTTCTGGGCCTAGCCCCGGAGGATGAGCCGCTCCCCGTTCCCATCGTGCCCTTGATTATAAAAGGAGGCCCTTCATGAAAAAACTCCGTCATGCTTTGTATGCAGTCCTCAACGCCAGCGAGCCGGATTCCTCCGATTACCGCATCGCCAACTATTTGATCGAGAACATTTATAAAATGCAGCGCTTCGGCATCCAGGATGTGGCGGACGCCTGCTTTGTCTCCAAATCGTCGGTCAGCCGCTTTTGCCGGCGGATCGGCTATGCAGACTTTTTGTCCATGAGCCAGAGTATCAAATACGTGCAGATGCGCACCTACAAGCGCTTTGACGAATATCTGGACCTGCCCGCCGAGAAGATGGCGGACGCCTACCTGGACCAGATGAGCCAGTGCATCCAGCAGGTCCGCGCTTACGCTTCCACCGAGATCCTGTCTGAGCTGGCCGGGCTGCTGTTCCGCTATGACAAGGTGGGCATCTTCGGGCAGATGCAGTCCTATTCGGTGGCGATGAACTTCCAGTTCGAACTGGCCTCTCTGGGCAAGCATGTGGCCAGCTTCATCATGATGTCCCAGCAGGAGGATTTCATCCTGGAATCCGGCCCCGAGGCCATGGCCATCATCATCTCCTCCGGCGGACGGTACTTCCAGGATTTTTCCCGCTACTTTGACTACCAGTCCAAAAACCGGCCCTATCTCGTGCTCATCACCAACAACCAGCGGCTGAAAAAGTGCGTGCCCTACGACAAGGTGTACATCGTCCCCTGCGACAGCAACACCGCCAGCCAGCCCACATCCCTGCAAATTTTCGCCAATCTGGTGGCCATGCACTACAGCCGTCTGCTGAGCGAGCAGCCCCTCCAGGAGACCCCCTGAGCCGGGCAATCTGTTCTCTCATAAAGAACAAAAGCGCCTCTTACGAAAGCAGTTCCAGGTTCTGGAACTGCTTTCGTGGTTGGGAAAAAACGGGACAGCCGCTTTTTTTCGTGTTATACTCATGTCAACCTAAACAAAAGCGCGCTGATTATGAAGAAAACTTTTTGGAGGTATAGACATGAGCACCTTTGAAACCGTCCGTTCCAAGCTGGAAGAATGGATCGGCCGCTTTGCAGCTACAACGGCCATCAACGCACTGAAAAACGGCGTGATCGCCACCCTGCCTTTGACCATGTTGGGCTCCATCTTCCTGCTGATCGCTTCTTTCCCCGTCAGCAACTGGGACGCCATTATGACCGGCCTGCTCGGCCCGGACTGGCAGTATCCCTTCACCCAGATCTCAGGCAATACCTTTGACATCATCGCCATGGCCTCCGCCGCCAGCATCGGCTACCAGTACGCCAAACTCAAAGGAGTAGAGCCCTTCGCCTGCGGCCTGATCTCCCTGGTCAACTTTCTGGCGCTGATCCCATCCACCGTCACCAGCGGCGACGTCACTGTCAGCAGCGTCATCTCCAAGACCTGGTCCGGCGGCAGCGGCATGGCCACCGCCATCATCGTGGCCCTGCTCACCGGCTGGATCTACACCTCGGTGCTGGCCAAGGGCTGGCGGATCAAAATGCCCGACAGCGTGCCCCAGGGCGTGTCCGACACCTTCAGCGCCCTGATCCCCGGCTTTTTGTCCATCCTGGCGGCCTTCATGGCCTGCGCCATCCTCCACTTTGTGGGCGACACTTCTCTGGCCGAAATCCTGGTTAGCATCCTGCAGATCCCCCTCCAGGGCGGCCTTGGTTCTCTGCCCGGCCTGCTCATCCTCACCGCGCTGCTCAGCCTGTTCTGGATGTTCGGCATCCACAGCTCGGTGGTCAACTCTATCGCCAACCCCATCCTGCGGGCCAATGGCCTGGCCAACCAGGCCCTGCTGGACGCCGGCGTGGCCCTGACCGCCGCCAACGGCGCCTACATGGTCACTTACCAGACCCGCTCCAACTTTGTCACCATGTCGGGCGCCTGCTGCACCATCGGCCTGGTGCTGGCCATGTGCTTCTGCGCCAAGTCCAAGCAGTACCGCAGCCTGGGCCGTCTGGCCCTGGTGCCCACCCTCTTCAACGTCAACGAGCCGGTGCTGTTCGGCTTCCCCATCGTGCTGAACTTCGGCATGATCGTCCCGGTCTTCCTGGTCCCCGTTGCCGCCGCCCTGCTGACCTATTTCTCCTGCTACATCGGTTTTGTGCAGCCCTTTGCCGCCATCGAAGTGCCCTGGACCACCCCTCCCATCATCAGCGGCTTCATCCTGGGCGGCTGGCGGGGCGCCCTGCTGCAGATCGTCATCATTGCCGTATCCTTTGTGGGGTACTACCCCTTCTTCCGCAAGCAAGACAACGAAGCCTACAAGGCTGAACAGGAATAATGAGGAGAGATGCTACCATGACTGAACAGAAAACGTTCCCCAAAGGGTTCCTCTGGGGCGGCGCTGTAGCCGCCAACCAGTGTGAGGGCGCCGAGGGCCGGGGCCTGTGCGTCTCGGACATGGCTCCCCACGGCGTGCGGGGTCCCTACGACGACGTGCAGCAGCCCGGCAAATACTACCCCCATAAGGTGGCGGTGGACTGCTACCACCACTACAAAGAGGACATCAAGCTGATGGCCGAGATGGGAATGAACTGCTTCCGGCTGTCCATCGCCTGGAGCCGCATCTTCCCCAACGGGGACGAAGCCCAGCCCAGCGAGGAGGGCCTGCGGTTCTACGACGAGCTGTTCGATGAGATGCAGAGCCTTGGCATCCAGCCCATCGTCACCCTGTCCCACTACGAGACCCCCCTCTACCTAGTGGACCACTACGGCGGCTGGCGCAACCGCAAGACCATCGACTTTTACCTCAACTACTGCAAGGCCGTCTTTGAGCGGTACCACGACCGGGTCAAATACTGGCTGTCCTTCAACGAGATGAACAACGTGCTGGACTTCTACTTTGTGGCCGGCGGCATCCGCATCGCCGAGGGCGAAAACAAGGCCCAGGCCATGTACCAGGCCTCCCACTACATGTTCGTGGCCACCGCCAAATCCATTGCACTGCTGCGCTCCATCGACCCCACCTGCAAGTATGGCTGTATGGTCAACTCCAGCACCCTGTACCCCGCCACCTGCAACCCGGTGGACGTGTTCGGGGCCTACCGGGGCCGCCGCCGCAAATACTTCTTCATGGACGTGCAGGTCAACGGCCGCTACCCCCGCTACATCCAGCGCACCTGGCGGGAAAACGACGTCCATCTCGAGACCCAGCCCGAGGACTTCGAGGTGATGGCCGCCAACACGGTGGATTTCATCTCCTTCAGCTACTACCGCAGCAACACCTACGAGGACGGCAAGCAGACCGGCAGCGACACCGGCGGCTTCATCTCAGACCCCAACCCCTATCTGGAGCGCACCGCCTTCGGCTGGCAGATCGACCCCATGGGCCTGCGCTATGTCTGCAACGAGATCACCGACCTGTTCCACAAGCCCCTGCTCATCGCTGAAAACGGCATGGGCACCTACGACGAGGTCAAGCCCGACGGCACCATCGACGACGATTACCGCATCGACTACCTCAAGCGCCACCTGCAGGCGGTCTACGAGGCCATCCAGGACGGCTGTGAGGTGTTCGGCTACACCTACTGGGGCCCCTTCGACATCGTGTCGGCGGGCACCGCCCAAATGTCCAAACGCTACGGCTTCGTGTATGTGGACCGGGACGACGAAGGCCACGGCACCCTGAAGCGCAGCAAGAAAAAGTCCTTCGATTATTACAAGAAGGTCATCGCCACCAACGGCGCAAGTTTATTTGAGGAGGAGTAATTGTATGAGAAACATCGTTCTGTTCTGCTCGGCCGGCATGTCCACCAGCGTCATGGTCAAAAAGATGGAGGAGGCCGCCAAGGCCATGAACTATGACTGCAAGATCGCAGCCTACTCGGTCTCGGAGGCCACCACCTACGGCCCCGACGCCGACATCATCCTGCTGGGGCCCCAGATCCGCTTCAACCTGAACAAGGTACGCGGCCTGCTGCCCGGCAAGATCGTGGAGGTCATCGACATGCGTGCCTACGGCATGCTGGACGGCAAGGCCGTCATCAACTTCGTCAAGCAGAAACTGGGGGACTGAGCTATGGAAGAAGAAAAGAAAATCGACCTGGAAGAAATGTCTCTGGAGATCATCACCAACGTGGGCACCGCCCGCTCGATGTATGTGGAAGCGGTGGAAGCCGCCAAAGCCGGCAACTTTGAGGAGGCCCACAACCTGGTGGCCGAGGGCGAGAAAAATTTTATCAACGGCCACCACGCCCATGCGGACCTGGTCAACGCCAAGATCGGCGTGGAAGACCTGCAGTATATGTTCCTGGTGATGCACGCCGAGGACCAGCTGATGAGCGCCGAGACCCTGAAGATCGTCTGCGACGAGCTGATCGACATGCTGGAAGCCAAGGCCAGGCAGGAAAACTAAGTCAGGAGAAAGCATATGCAACAGTTTACTTACACCATTCAGGACAGCCTGGGCATCCATGCCCGGCCCGCCGGCCTGCTGGTCAAGGAGGCCAAGCAGTACCCGGACACCGCCCTGACCCTGACCAAGGACGGCAAGAGCGCCAAGCTCAACCAGCTGATGCGCCTGCTGAGCCTGGGGGTCAAGCAGGGCGATACTGTCACCCTGACCGCCGAGGGTCCTGCAGAGGCCCAAGCCGCCGCAGCTCTGCAGGAATTCTTCCAAGAAAACCTCTAACCAGTCATATGGAAGCCGCGCCTTATGCCATAGCATGGGGCGCGGCTTCGTTCTTTCAATAAGCCCGGAAGAATCCAAAGAAACTGCGCCGGGGTTTCGTGGCACACGACTTTGCCCCGCAAAGCCAGTGTGTTATGCCATGCCTGCTCAAACGTGCAAAAGCCAATCTACGCAAAGCGCACACTTCTTGGCCAAATGGCCGCCGGTGGCTGGCCATTATAACCTTGCAACCCATTACCGCCTGGCCCGCCCGACTTTCTGGTGCGGCTTCGGATATGAGGCTGCTCCGTGATTCAACTCTCCAAAGAAAATAAAAAATCCGAACCCTTCTCCTATTGGAAAAAAGTTCGGATTTTGTGCTTGTGGTGCACCACGTGAAACACGCTGAATCGTAGGATTCGACGTGTTTTCTTTTTGCAAAGCAGAAAAGCCGCACCCTTGGAGGATGCGGCTCATACTGGAGTTATGGATTGGCCGCAAGGCGGTCACAGCAGCACGCTCTCGCCGGGGGCGGGGGCGAGCACCCGCTCGGGGTGGGAGACGCGGGCGGCCAGGGCGGCGGGATCGCCGTTGAAGGTGCTCCAGTCCGGCGCGTCCACGCTGCCCCAGTGGATGCACAGCAGACGCGCCTGGGGGTAGGCGTTGGCCAGCCGGACGGCGCCCTCAAAGGTGATGTGCCATTCGTTGTCCGAAAAATCCAGCAAAATCAGGTCGGGCTGGGGCATGGTCAGGTGGGAGGGCAGCAGCTGGGAGTCCCCCGGCAGCCAGATGCTGCCGTCCGGAGTGTCGAACCAGTAGCCGCAGTAGTCCTTTTCCTCCCAATGGCGGTAGGACCACTTTTGCGAGCCGTTCTGCCAGTTGTGTCTGGCAGGGGTCAGGGTTGCCGAGATGCAGCCTGCCTGAAAGGTCTCCCCGATGTCGTGGCCGGTGCCGGGCAGGCCCAGAGCGGCGATCTGTTCGGCCACGTACCGGGGCGCATGGTAGGAGCGGCAGGCGTCCTTCATGTCCAGGCAGCCCGAGCGGCTGAAATGGTCGTTGTCGATGTGGGTGATGAGCAGCGCGTCCAGCCGGGGGACTTGCCGGGGCCGGATGGGCGGCTGGATCAGCAGGGGCATATCGAAATCCTGCAGCAGGGGGTCCACCATCAGGGTGGAGCCCCGGCTGTTGAGAAAGATACCGGCGCTGCCCAGCCAGGTGACGGCTGTGTCGGGGCGCGGGCCGAAATCGGCGCTGGTCAGGGGCCGGGTGGGGCCGGGCATGGCCTGGCCCCGGGGGCTTGTGAAAAGCTGCATAGAGGGTCCTCCTGGGTTGAAAAGGGTGGGGGTCAATCGTTCCAGCCCGCAATGCGGGTCAGGAGACGCTGGGGATAGCCGTAAAGGCTGGCGGGCCAGTTTTCCAGGTTGGATGTGTTGGAATGGACCAGATAGTCGATGGTCTGCCCGGACTCGTCGGTGACGGTCTGGCTGATGATGACCACATGGCGCCAGCTGCCGTTTTCCCCCATTTGGATCAGGTCGCCGGGCTGGCCGGTCAGGTAGGGGGCGCCGGTCTGGGCCGCCAGCCCATAGCCGGTGTTGCCCTCCGCGTAGGCCAAAAATTCATCCACGCCGGACCAGGAGCTGCTGCGGCCGGCGGCGGTGGTGTCGTTGGCCACCGTGCCGTCGAACCACTTCCAGACCGCAGCGCCTGTGGTGTCCATGGGGATGCCGCCGGCGTACAGGCACTGGGAGACGTAGTTCTGGCAGTTGCCGCCCATGCCGGCATAGTCGTCCCAGGCGGGGTTGCGGGCGGCTGTATACTGGCGGGCGTAGTCCAGGGCGGCCTGCCGGTCGTAGGGGTGGTCCGCAGAGGGCAGGGGCCCGGCCTCCCGCTGCGCGCCCAGGGCCGCCGCTGCGGCGCGGTTGGCCTCCAGAAAGGCGGGCACAGCCGCCGCATAGCGGGCTTCCAGATCCTCCCAGCCGCCCTGGCGGATGGTGGTCAGGTAGAGGGCGTCAAAGCTGCTGTGGGCGGCGATCCGCCAGCCCTCCGGCCCCGGCGTCAGGGTGAAGCTGTGATGTACCCCGTACTGTCTGGATTCGGTCCCGGGGGTCTGGGCAAAGATTTGGGTGTTGTCCTCTTGAGCCTGCACCGTGACGCTGCCGTCCGCCTCCTGCCGGGCGGCGGTGCAGCGGAGTAGGTACTGCCAGGACACAAGGGAGTAGTCCGCCCCTTCGGTCAGGGTGCGCAGCCCCAGCTGCCATGTCAGCCCGGCCAGAGACTGCTGCGCCGCGGCGTCGCTGGCGAAAAGGCCGTCCATCCCCTCGGGGGCCTGCAGGCGTGCCAGCGCCTGATAATAGCCGTCCATGAACCGCTGCAGAAGCGCGGTCTGCTCCGGGGTGAGGGAGCCTTCTTCCAGGTCGGTTTCCACTCGGCCGCTGCCCACCGGCGCGGCCGGCCCCGGCGCAGCCTCCACAGCCTGCTGGGGAAGAGCCGGGGCGGGAGCGGGGGAAAGGTCCTGGGCGCATCCGGCCGCCAGGACGCAGAGGGCGAGGGCCGCCCCCCGTGCGATCTGTTTGAACATATCTGCTTTTGATACCTTCCCTGTGATGGTGTGTTTATACGTCCAGAAGTTCCAGCCGGTAGGCGCGGCTGCCCAGGCCGATGGCCTCAGCGCTCTCCAGGGTGTGGATGCCGTTGCGGCTCTCGATCCGCTGGGTCAGGGCTTCGTGGCCGGGGGCGGCATAGACCAGGTCGATGCAGGCCTGGTCCAGGGCCACCGGGTCGGTGGAGGCCAGGATGCCGATGTCGGCCATTTCCGGCTCGGCGGGGTTGCCGTCGCAGTCGCAGTCCACCGAAAGGCGGTTCATCACGTTGAGATAGACGATGCGCGCCCCGTGGCCCAGCGCGTCGGACACCGACTTGCCCGCGTCCCCCATGGCCTCCAGAAAGGCGTCCTGTTCGCCGCTCCACATACTGCCGCCGGTGCCGCCGGAGTGGATCCAGCTTTTGCCCTCCCGGCTGCCCAGACCGATGGAGATGTTTTTGATGGCGCCGCCGTAGCCCGCCATCGCGTGGCCCTTGAAGTGGGAGAGGACCACATAGTCGTCGTAGTCGGCAAAGGCTGCGCCCACATAGTTCTCCTGCAGGCGCGCGCCGCCCTCCACCGGCAGGGTCATCGAGCCGTTCTCATCCTGGATCTGGACGGCGGCGATGCCGGTAAAGCCGTGCTCCTGCGCCACCTGGTAGTGCTCCTGGGTGGAGCTGCGCGCGCCGCCGTAGGCGGTGTTGCACTCCACGATGGTGCCGTCCAGCTGGCGGACCAGGTCGCCCACCAGTTCGGGCCGCAGGTAGTTGGAGGCGGGGGGCTCCCCGGTGGACAGCTTGACCGCCACCCGGCCCGACGGCGTCCAGCCCAGGGCCTCGTAGGCCCGCACCAGCGCCGCCGCGCTGATCTCCCGGGTAAAATAGACGGCGGGGGCCCCGGCGTCCCGGGTCAGGTGCTCCAGCGCCTCCAGCGGGATGGCGTCCCCCTCGTTGGTGGTCAGGCTGGCTGCCCCGGCGGGGGCGGCGGAGCTGGCAGGTCCTGCCGGGCTGGACGCCGGAGGAGCCGCCGGTGTGGAAGAAGCGCTGGCCGCGGGGGCAGCGCCGCAGGCCCCGGCAGCCCCGGTCAGGGCTGCGGCAGCCGAAAGTTTGAGGAAATCGCGCCGTTTCATGGATCATGCCTCCTTTGTGGGATGAGTCTGGAAGGCGCCGGCTTTGGCACTTTCCACTGCTATCATAATACATAGCTGACGCCGTGTCAAATGCTTGTTCCGTATCCGGGAAGATACGGCGGGGGCATGGCTTTTCGGGGGCCGGGACGCAGAAACCCCCTGGCGCGGCGTGGAGGCTGCGCCAGGGGGCGGGGGTCACTCCCGTGCGGTGAGGAGGGTGAGGGTGTCCGGCAGGTGGAAGATCGCTTCTTTTAAAAACAGGGGATAAAAATACAGGTCTTTCAGCCGGGTAAAGGGCAGCCACTGGAACTGGAAGCGGTGGCGGTCCTCGGTGCGGGCAAAGGGGCGGCCCGGCCCGGGCAGCCCCGCCCGGGAGGCGTCCAGCAGGAAATACAGGCACAGCTCGTGGTAGCGCACCTGGTCCACATCCTCGGTGAAAAAGTTCTGGCAGAACCACAGGGGCCGCTGGATGGCCGCCTCGATGCCCAGCTCCTCCCGGAGCTCCCGGAGGATGGCCTCCTCGGCGGTCTCGCCCAGCTGGACCCGGCCGCCGGGCAGATAGAAATAGGGCGCGTGCTCGTCCTGCATGGCGAGGACGCAGTCCCCGGACAAGATCAGGCCGCAGACGCGGTAGTTGAATTTGGCGTCCTGGACGCGAAAGGAAAGATCCATAGCAGCACCTCCCTGCTGTCAAAAAGGGTGGATAAGGACAAAAAATCCACCCCGATGCGGAACGCATCGCGGTGGATCACTGGCGGAGGAGAAGGGATTTGAACCCTTGCACCGGTTCCCCGGCCTACGAGAT
>ERZ1643251.2927-NODE-2927-length-16552-cov-108.606898_pt1 | contig 16552 bp, 35 predicted proteins | sample MGYA00579261_ERZ1643251 | MGnify/ENA primary metagenome ERZ1643251 (study PRJEB29033, sample SAMEA4952267) | chicken gut metagenome | biome: Broiler Chicken; feature: Gastrointestinal Tract; material: Caecum | place: Ireland | collected 2018 | study: Broiler...
CTGCGCCGGTCTAATGAGCATTAGCGTCTACCTTTTCCGCCACCGCACATAATTTCGGTTTACCACATTAAACTAACTATATGGACGATAAGGGAGTTGAACCCATTCACCGAAAGTTCCTTAACATCGCCCTATATAATCCAGTTTAACATAGACTAAATATTACTTCTCGCAAGCCATGTATGCCGTGTCTCTGTCCGTATTTGACAATTGCAACACCCGCACTTGCTTAGACGCTTCACGAATTTGTATTTGTTTTTTTTGCATCTTGTAATATCAGCAGTTTTGTCAAGCACAGGTTGTATCTCATTGAACGCATCACTCAAAACATCAGCAAATTGCTGAATTGCTTTTCCGAGTTGCATTCCGTACCACTGGATTATGCTGATACTGTTTTTTATCATCCATTTAAAACGAATTACGCTAATTCCGTGGCTTCTGATTTCCTGCGCCTGTTCTTCCGTAAATGCTATGTACATGATTGTTCATCCCCTATAAGTCTGTCCAATATATTTTCCGGGATTTCATCAATTGGAGTATCTTCTTTCATGTCATTTAATGCACTGTATATACTTGCCAAAAACGCTTTGCGAAGAACGCAGTCTTTCTTAAGTTCATCCCGGAGAATTTTGCAAGCGTTTTGTACTGTAAATGGAGTATTTAAGAAATTCACTTCCGCTTTTCCTTCAAAGTCAACTCCGCTTATCTGTTCTATATTCAGCTTTACGCTCGGTATTTCAAGCGGATTCACCTCAAAATCGAGATGCGTAATTTTTTCAATATGTTTTCCGTCTATAAATACTTTATGCATGTTAGGATTTTCTTTGTCCTGCTCGATCGTCACATTTGCTAACATTTTATCCTCTCCAATTCCTCCGAAAACTTCTGAATCAGTTCCTTGTCCTCTGAATGAGGATTGACAGTGACGAAATTACCGAGAAGCGAAATCACTCCCATCAGGCTGCATCCATCTACTGTCTGCCGTCCGTGGACAATGTCAATTTCCATGTCTTCATGGTACTTTTCGCAAAGGCGAATCAGGTTTTCCGCCGATTCTTTTGAGTTTAAGTTGAAACTAAGCATCTTTCTTCACTCTCTTTCCCCTAAATTTAATATAATCGTCTCTCATAATCTCATACAGTTTTTCGTCATAGTATTTTCCGTCAATCAGCCGGCAGTTTTGTTTCCGTACTCCTACAATTCTCCCACCATACCGTTTAATTAGTCGGTCATAATGCTTTTCGACTGGATTTCCGATAACAACAGTAAAATTTAACTTTCTAAAATTATATCTTTCAAATATATCGGTAATTGCCTGCTTCATATCCGCTGCAAACGTAATTGAGGGCTCATTTTCAAAATTGATTATATTTAAGTTGTTTATAATATCTCCGTCAGCACGGTCGATTGAATATCCGATATATCCAATAACTATGTTGTTAACAACAGATACAAATTGATGACCCGTCCACGTCGTATCCGACGGATTCCAGTCATCAAAGTAACTTGTATTATTCCAAAATTTGTATTTGTCTTCAAACCATACTTTACGAAATTTATGTATTAAATCATCTGAGTAAAGTATCGCCGGCTTAAGCATCCTTCTTTTCCTCCCAGTCTTCACATGTATGGTCGTATTCAACAAAATCTGCGCAATACTCGCTGTCGCCGTTCACGCAGACATAACCCTGCATAGAATCGTAACTCCCGTATTCGCAATTTCCGCAACAATGTTTATCTTTCATTAGCTTTTATCCTTTCTCAAAAACAGGTAAGTTAAAATGTACTTCAAACCTATCTTCCGGACAGTATGCGTAATTTCCACATTCGTCCATCAGAAGCAGGTTTCCGTCTTCATTGATACAAAATCCATCCATATCGCACGGGATGAGATTTTTCGCCCATTCTTCGGTTCTGGAGATATGTTCTAAATCTGGATATTTGTCTGTTTTCGGGTCGATAACGTCAAATGTCATAGTTCCTCCAACTGTTTTTCCAGTTCTGCAATACGACCAGTCACATACCCTCCAATCACATCGGAAATGTTCCTGTTGTCATGAATATCTAAGTGCGCTATTTTAGGCTCAACCTTGTCAGAATATGGCTTCAGTTCATATGTTACGCACGAAATAATTCCTGCATTAAGAACCATTTGAAATTCTTTAAGAGTATCAATCTTGTTCTTGATCTCATTTGCTTTATTCAACTGCTCAATCGTCATACTCTCTCAACTCCTGTTCTGCCGCCAGTTCACGTTTATCGTTCTTATGCGTCCGGTTCCCCTCGCACCATTTGCAACTTCCATGATTCCGGCATGTGCTGTCTATGGCTTTTGCTCCACGGTACGGCTTACGGTGAGATTTGCCGGACTGGATGGATTTATCGAGGCTCATAGCTTTCTACCGCAGAACGGACAATAATTTATCTTCTTTTTAGCCACGATTACATCCTTATCGCCGCCTACGCTTGCGCAGACAAATATGTCTCCATTTGCATATTTATCTAAATCTAAATCAATTTGTAAATCAAACAATGGCGTTTCTACTGTTTTCTCATCTAACCCGAAAAGGTCTCCAGATTCATCGCAACCATTGCAATTACAATATTCACACATCACAATTTCTCCATTTCCGCCTTAGTCCTCTCAATCTCAGCGAGCATCATAGTTTTAAGATACTCTTTGAGTCCGCTCTTTGCATCATCACTGTATTTTTGAAGATTTATGTATCTTTCACCCATACATATTTTATCAATTGCATATTCATCAATGTCTTTTATATCGCCATTTACAAAAAATAACTTTTGCTTTAACAACCTGTACTCTGAGTAACGGCCTGCATTTTCTTTAAACTCCTGTTCTGTCATAATTCCTCCATCTGTTTCTCAATCCGGCTGATCTGCTCGTCAAATGCTTCAATGACTTTCTGTGTGACAAGCTCCTGAAATCCGTCTCCGTAACAAGAATAATTTAAACATATTTCATTTCCAGATATTCCGGGCGAGGTGATTATCTTGTCTACGCCATGCTCACAGAACGATTTTCTATTCTTTACAGCTTGTAAAAAATCGCTCAGCTCTTCATATAGCTTTGTTTTTTCGTGCATTTCCTTGTATTCATCTGCGGTCATAATTCACTTTCCTTGTTCTTCCTGATAATTTTTTAAAGCATCTTTGAGTTTTTTCGAGTCAATTTTTACCGAAATATCAATCATGTTATCGTCACACTTAACTGAATCAGAATCAGGTTTTTGTAATTCTTCATCTATTTGAATAAACGTCTCCGTTCTTAAATCAAGTACATATTTTGCCTTACTTCCTTTGGATGTTGCAAAAACAATATTTTCTTTGTTTCCTTGTTCAAACACTGGATTTTCTAAGTACAACCCGTTAAAAATGTATTCTTCTCCGTCTTTGTATACATACGTTTTTTCACCAATATGCACATAACTGTTCAAAGTTGTTTTTAAATGAGGTTCTATCGAAAACCCTGTTATTTCTCCATATACATGATTTTTTAGCACTCTTTTTATTTTATTGTTTTCATCTTGGATTGAACAAATTTTATTATTCAAATCACTTGCAATAATTTTTATGTTTTCTACTTCTCTTTTTGAAGCAAAGTTTTCTTCGACATACTTTTTTAAAAGTTTAAAAAACATTTTCATAACTCCCTTTTTATTTTTTCGGAATTTTTAAATTGCTCTTCTCTTTTGCATTAATTTCCACAATTCAAATGCTTCGTCCTTTTCAGATCTTCTTTCTTTTTTGTGGTATTTTATATTATTTGCTCCGGTGTTTTTGTAAATAATCGGGGATTTTCTACCGTCAATATACTCGATTTCTCCAACAATATCCCCGTCTTTTAATGATACTCCCCTATTGGTTGACGCAACATCTATTAAATTTCTCACGCTTGATATCCCGTTTTTGCTTATATATCTTTTAAATTCAGGTCTGCTTTTTATCGTGGTTCTATGGGAGTAACCTAGCAGTTCTTGACATTTTCTATTTCCAATTTCTCCGTTAATATACATATCAAATATTTCTGAATGCTCTTCCGCATTCGATCTTGACTTTCTGCCTGCGTTTGTTTTGTCCGAATAATGTGACATATGCTGTCCACAATGCGCCGCCTTATGACATTTATGGCACAAGGGAACAATGTTTGTAAATCTATTTGTTCCTCCGAGCTTTAAAGGTACAATGTGGTGATACTCTATTTCATTTTCCGATCCACAGTTACAGCACTTATGCGGAAGACATTCTTTTATACGATTTCTAAATGCTGGATTATCAAATTCCTTTCTGCTTTCCTCGTATCCCATATTTCAACACCCTTTTTGTTTTGGATTTGCTTCTGGCACTAAGCTAGAACATATGTTTGTATTTACTAGACCCCTACGCCATGCATTTTTATATTGTCTGACATTTATTTGTATTTTCTATCTATTGGATAAATGCTCATTTTCCGTATAGAACAACGGTTATTAATCACAATATCTTGTATCGTCCAAATGTCAACCGCTATATATTGTATTGTGCACTATTTAGATTAAAATACATCAATCTTTTGCTTCGATCTGCTGTCTTAAATCCGGCAGTTTGTCGGATGTGATCGGAGCTTTTAACGCCTGCTCCTTGCTTACGCCTGGGAGATTCCACTGATAATGGCGGTTGAGTATGGCCAGTATCCCGACTGGGTTCTTGTTGCCTGTTGCCAGCTTATCAGATAGGCTCTCTTCGCGAAATTGATTAAGTTTTTTGTATATCTCGGAACTAGTCTCGCTTAGTTTATTGCTATTATTCCCCCAGTCATATATAACACTTTGGTCTATACCTGTTAATGTACTAAACCCAATTATAGACACCTCCTTATCATATCTCATGCACATATCAAATATATATATATCTAATACATCTAATACTTTTTTATAGTCATATGCATTAAATGTACTGGGTATAGTATTATTATTAACACTGATATTTGCATGGTTTTTAAGTCTATCAGTATCTTTAAACACATGTCTGTATATGTATCTCAATGCACTATTCCAGACTGCTTGTGATTCTTTCTTGATGTCCTTTATCTTCTGTTCTTCACAAAACATTTTGAGATAGAGCTGTATATCATTCTCAAATACTTCTATACCGTCTTGCTGCTGATCTGCTGCTATTCTCTCCATGCTCTGCACCTCCTTGTCATGTAAATAAAAAAGAGGCTCACACAATAAAGTGTGAACCTCCCGAGTTCATTCTCACACCCCGGGGAATTGCGGGGATTTAATCGTATTAATTTATCTGGCTATACAATACACCTGATTTAATTATCTGTCAATAAAAAAATTATAAAGAATTACGCGCACAGACATACACGCGCGCACGCGCGTAGAATATATTATGAGTGTAACGAATAATATATTCTTTCTTTCCTTCTTCTTCTTTTGATAGACTATATTATATATAATATATATTAATAGACCCTGTTAGTTGACTGTTAGGAACCGTGTTAATCACCTTGTTAGCTTTGACCTTTAAACATAGCAAAAACCGCGTATTTATGGGCTTTTCTGCCAATTTTTATCTTGTTGCTTACTATGTTAGTTACCTTGTTAGGTTGCTTGTTGGCAGTGTGTTAGATTAATTCATAAATGCCCGGAAAATGGCGTATTTGCGCGGTTTATCGGTATTTGTTACCCTGTTAGTATGACTGTTAATTAGCAATAAAAAATCCCCGGATTGCTCCGGGGTTATTTCTTGTATTCCCTTATCCATTTCTTTTCTTGTATCTGTTTAGAATACTATATATGTTTTGTGTGCTACAGCCTTGCTCTTTTGCAATTTCCCTTACCGTTTTTCCGTCCGTCATTTCCCTGATAATTTTCTCTGCTCGTTGATTCGATTTTGGATATAATTCAGATTTTGACTTTCGTATAGTTATTTTTTCTTCCTTTTGTTTTGGCGGATGGTTTTTCCTGTAATAATCTCTATAATATTCTCTTCTTTTTTCCCGTTCATGCTCCGATAGATCAGACCATTTTATCCTATGCTTCTTTTGGTATTCCCTCTGATACTTTCTTCGTTTTTCCTTCTCTTCTTCTGATAGATCAGACCATTTTGTGGGATGCTTTTTCTGATATTCCCTCTGATACTCTTTATATTTTTCTTCATTCTTCTGTCGATATTTTTTTAAGCGTTCCTTTGCTTTTTCAGTATTTTTATGGTAATATTCTCTAGCGTATTTATTATAATCTTCCCTGTATTTTGGATCTTTTCTCCTCTTTTTTGCCCCGCTATTTCTATACATCCTTTCTTTTTCATAATCGAAAGTCCCGTCTATTTTTTGGATAATTCTTGTCAGATAGATGACTACAGTATTATATTTTATATTCATAATTTCGGAAATTTCTGTGTTAGACATACCAGAATTTTTCATTTTTAAGACTTCTAATTCTCGATTTGCCAACATTGTATAGTTTTCATAATCCGTATACTGGCTATAATATTTTTTTTGCATCATTATCACCCTTATAATTTTCTACCGCTTCTGCCGCTTGATCTATTGCATCATACAGCCCTAAGTATTTTCCCCTGTGTTGCGCCTGCCACTTACCGGATTGTCTGTGATATGTCACGCCAACAACGCCAGATTTCGGCAATCCGCTGTTATATCTCTGATCTTCCGGAATTTTTCTTTTCCCGCGCTTAATGTCCGCCCTGTTTTGCCTCCTTCTTTTCAATTCTTTTTCGCATTCTGGCGAACAAGTAGCCGCAGAAGTGTGCTTTTCGAACTCTTTCCCGCAGATCGGGCATATATATCTTTTTCCTCGGGTTTCTGCTTTTAGCTTCTTTGATTTTTCGGAATTTTCCGCCATGTATTCCCGTTTGTGTGCCCTGATATTTTCCTTAACCTTCATTTCTGCGCATTTCGGGCAATATCTTTGCAGTCCGGATTTTACAATATATTTCCTCCCGCAGTTTTCGCATGTGTCCACACTGCCAAGCGGACGTGATGGTTTCCGTTGATTATATATTTTCTTCTGCCGCTTTTTCCGTTCCGCGCTACAAGACGGGCAGAAAAAAGACCTCGGATATCCCGTAAATGACGCGCCGCATATTTTACAGGTGCGCTCACGCAACACGCTATTAGATTTTGATTTTCTGACGCATTCTTCGCACAAATATGCTTCTTTTCCTGTCTGAACATCAAACACTTTGCCACAATTTTTACAAATTCTTGTTCGCATTTTTCACCTATACAGCGGAAAAGGAGCTTTCGCCCCATTTCCATCTATTCTTCAATCCCGAATTCAATTTTTGCCGCTGTTCCCATATCTTCTGGATATGTTCCGTCATTATCCGCAACGACTTCCCAGCCGGTTCCTTTCTGCTCCCACGGAAACCAGCTTTCAAGATCTTCCGGGTTTTCCATTTCTGCGTTGTCCATTTCGTTTCCGTCCCAATCTCTCGCCGGATCATCTCCGTTTTTAAGGGATTCCAGATCCTCACTCAATTGTCCCAAGTTGTACTCGTATCCGGTATGGATATATTCTATTGTTTCACCATCCTCTGTAAATACTACCAGTGTTAATCCTCCGCCATTGTCCTCGATTACTTTATAATTCTTCATAACGTTCACCTTTCCCCGGCCTCTGCCGGAATTGAATTTTTCTTGTTCTCCCTTTCGGTAATTATATAATATATTACTCAATGCTATTTGTCAATGGTTTTTTATATATTACTCAATATTTTTCATTTTCTCTTTGATCGCTTCTATTATATATGCGTTCAGACTTTTCTTTTCTGCTTCTGCTGCCGCTCTAACCTTTTCACGCTCTCCAGCCGGAAGCATGACAGAAACCCGTTCGTAATTCTTTCTATTATATTCGTTCTGCCTGTTGTATTGCGCTTCTAATTTCCTTTTTGCGTCTATTGCTTTCATTTCTTCACCGCCTTTTCTGTTTTTTTACATTATAATATACTCAATATAATTTATCAATACGTTTATTCCATTTTGTTTATATTGCTCAATACTCTTATATCTTATTTGTGCAATATGCTAAAGTTTAAAATATTACTCAATATAACTTGACTTCTTGTATTACTCAATATATAATGTAATCAGAAACAAGGAAAACAAAAAGCCGACCGGCTCACCACAAACACGGACGGCACCAATCAAAAGAAAGGCAGGTATATTATATGACAACCTTAACACTTAATCAAGAACTTAACGGAATCGAGGTAAAATTCGATGCAAAGCCTTTACAGTCAACGCTTGACGGACTGAAAAAGCTCGGCTTCCGGTGGCACAACAAGAAAAAGCTTTGGTACGCGAAGAATACACCGGAACGCCTGGAAATGGCGCAGGCAATCGCAGACGGCGAGGAATACGCAGAGCAGATCAGGAAGGAAGAACCAAAGAAAGCAAAGTCGGAACCGGTCAATAAATACGGCGTAAAAGTCGGAGATGTTTTTTATGACTCATGGGGATATGAGCAGACAAACATTGATTTTTACCAAGTGATCGCATTAAGGGGCAAAACTCAGGTTGTCCTTGCGGCAATCGGGTCATATAGCAGGCAAGACGGTTTCTGCTCCGCAATGGTTAAACCGAAGAAAGATGATTTTTTAACAGGTGAATATATTACAAGGCTTCAGCGTCACGGAGAATCAAGCATTACTAGAACTGTTAAAAAATTTGAAAACGGCAGTGTCTGGGCTGGTTCTGGGGATGAAATGTTAAAATTGACAGACTGGGAAACCGAACACAACAAAACAAGTTATTATTAAGCCGAAACGGTCAGAAATGACCGTCAGCCGTGGGATCGTCTCCCGGCTCTGATGATGGCAGGCGAACGAAAGGAGAAAAAGGAAATGTCAAATACAGTTAAATTACAAGGGATTTACGGACAGCAGCCCGGAACGCCAACAAAGAATTTAAAAATTGGTGATGTGATTGTCTGGAATTATGGGTATAAATCAGAGGTTTTAGAAATCCATCCCAGCAAAACAGGAAAAACTATAAATTTTATGCTTAAAAGCCTTGATAGTGGAGAAATCAACCCCCGAAAAATGGGAGCCGAAAGGTTGGTTGTAATTGACGAAAAACCAGAAACGGAAAACAAAATTGATAAAGCGATCAAGAGCCGAAAAATAACACATTACGGCATTTATTCCGATATTGGAACGGCATTAGATCAATTTACAACTGAAGAACTAGCAGACTATTATATTAATACCCTAAAAAGTGAAAGTGACTTAAGATATTATATTGAGCAGCAAATAATAGCCGGAGAAATTAATAAAATCAAATATGCGCAGTAACCGCCGCAGAGGATGCCAGCCCGGCCCGATACCGGCCGGCGGTTTTACCCGTAAGGGAATAAAAGAAAAGAGAGGTAAAGCGAATATGAAAAACGTAAAAGAGATGATAGAGAAATTAGACGCATTAACGGCGGATGAAGTACGAGGAGATTTAAAACTTTTTCGTTATTTATACGGCGAAAAGCCAGTTGATCCGCTCAACCTGGAAGAAATCAAAGATTTTTCTTTCTGGGATAACGGGCAGACAGTTTTGATTTATAGCGGTAGGCAGTGCGTTTATGATTGTAATTACTCCAAATTTTACGGATTAAAACGCCTTACAAGCTGCTACTCTAAAAATAGACTTGTTGCGGATTTCAAAAATTGTTAGGCGGGCAAGCGAACCGGGGCGCACTTCCCCGGCTGCCTTTTACCGGAAAAGCCGGATATTTTAGAAAATGGAGGAACAAAAAATGAAGAAAGACAAAATAAAAGAAACTTTGAAAATGAAAGATAGTAACAAAAAATATATAAAACTCTCCGAGCTAATGTTAGAAGTTGAATATTTGACTCCATTGTGGGCTACATTGCGCAAGGAATCCGAACGACTGGAAAATCTGGGATTTGGTTTTGAATTTTAGGCACGCTGGAGCTATTGCGGGGCGTTCGATCCGCCCCGGTGCTTTTTATTTCCCAGCCCCCAGGGATAAGGGGAGAAAGTGAAAAAATGAATAAATACGAATGCTTTAAAATCGGGGATTATAACACAAGATTAATATTGACCACGGAAAAAGAATATAAACCGGGAGATATTTACATTGACGAGTACAAGGACGAAACACATCATTTTATTTATGGGAAATATATTATCATGGAAAGATACTAAATAACCATACTTTCCCGGCATTGCGCCGGGATTGTTTGCGCGTTCTTTTCTGTGCCCCGGTGGCTTGCGTCTGGTTCGACTCCGGGCGGTGCAGTTTCGCAAGCGTTTATATTACTCTTTAAGGCGTTCATGACGTTAAACGGTCAGGAGTACGGCACAAGCTGTAAAAACGCCATACAGAGCAAAATACAAACCGTAAGCGGTCAAAAAATAATCTGTACATTGACAATTATATATTCCGGTGCTATGCTTTAGGCAATTACAAGGCTGTAAAAGGCGTTTAAAGGCGTTTTGCGTGTAATTCGATAAAATATAGGCTTACGGAGTTAAAACGGCATAAATGGCAAATACGAACGCCACACAGCACAATAATACAGTGCCATTGCGTCAACTCAAAACCGAACAGAAACCAGAACAAATTATGAACGAGATTTGAAATCGGCGCAAAATCAGAGTCAAATTTTCAGATTTGTGAAAATGGTTTTTTTACCACAGAATCAGGGGGTAGGGGGGGGTACAAAAATCTTTGCAACCAAAAATTTAAAATCGTAATGAAATTTTCCAAAAAATTTTTTTGAAATTTTAAATTTGATTTTCTTACCCCGGGGGTATTTGAATAAGATGCAACAAAATAGGCGGCTTTTACACCGCCTTTTCTTATAATTTTTCCACCATGTCTAAATATTCATCTGCCAGTCTGCCGAGTTCCGGGAAATAGCTCACAATATCAAGTGCGTATTTCGGCGGATGTCCTAACTCTTTCCTGTAAATCTCGTTCGCCGCATCAAGGTTAAACTCTTCTCCCAGTCTGACAAGAATATGATGATATAAATACGACAAGGGAATATCCAATTTATTAGAAATCCTGTTCATCCTGCGTCTGTTCCGCTGATACCAATTCGGATTCCTAGGTACTGGCGTACTACTTGTCCTAAAAGGAATTTTCGGAGTTGCATCAGAAATTAATCCATATTCACGCTTTGCCTTGAAGTATGTATTGACAAGCTGACGCTGAACATTCCATGATAAGTCATCCGTAAATGACTTAGCAATAAGCAAATATCCGCTTTCTGTCAAAACTGTAATTCCTTTGTTTGGAACAGAGATATTTCTATTGGGACATATTGTCTCAATAGAATTTTCCTTTGTCAAAGAGAAGTAATCTTCGCCATTGATAAAGTGTTTCTTATTTCTGTTGAAGTTTCTTCTGGCAGTTCCCGGTTTGTTTCCGTGCGCATTGTCAATATCCTTGAACGTGACTACTCTCTGACCGTTATATTCCCTGATCTGCATTTCGGTGTTTTCAATCGTTACAGCATCATTCATATACAACACCTCCAATCTCTTTGAAGATATCTCCTACAATAATGTTGATGTATTGCAAAACGTCTGTGCGGTCAATCTGGTTTACCATATCAATGATTTCTTCACGATAATCTTTATGTTCATCTGTATGCTTATTCATTTACATCACCGCCTTTCGTTCCCTTCCTGTATTTCACAAATACATAATGAAATATACGATATATGGAAAGTCCGTTGCGTATACTCAAAACCATGCGAATAATCGCCATCTGATATGCGGTAATATCCGTTCTTCCATTTAATAATTCTTCTTTGTTCATATTGAAACCTCCTATTTTTTCTTGAAAGAAGTTCCAATCTGCATTATAATATTTACAGAAGGAAACTTCTTGGATAAACAACCGTTTGTACTTTGGTCGGTGCTACGGTTGTTTTATTCTTTCTCTAGCTTTTCTTTAACCATGCCTATTCCTTTCATAATTGTGTCAGTTCTTGAAAGATTAAGTTTTTCCGAGCAATATTCAATATCTGCCTTTTCCTGTTTAGTCAAACGAATATTCAGATTTTCTTTCCTAGATTCTGATTGAATAGGTGGTCTACCTGTTCTCGGACTCATATTTTCACCTCACTTTATTTTTGCCCTCGCATAAATCATTTTAATTTATGGGCGTGCAAAAGTCAAGAAGTTTTTGTAAAATAATAGAGGTTGAATTTACAACCTCTGAATATCCGCTCCTTGTACTATTAAATAATTATCCTCTTCCATTAATGAAATATGATAATCTCCTTTAAATGACTCATAAAATATGCAATCATCTTCATCTTTTTTAAACTTTGCATATGTCTGGTATAATTGAACGTAACCTGTTTCTTCTCCTCTGCTTGTTAAAATATAACCGCCTAATGGTATATCTCTTCCTACAAGATATTGACCAGACGGGTATATCCCTTTATCTCTGTCAAACATATTTTTTCCTCCCATAGTATGATATTCAAATTTTACCACAGTATATGGGATTTGTCGATTAAGCCACCAACAAAACTTCTTTCAAAATATCGTCCGCAACAGCTATCACGTCACGCCCGTATGTCGAAAGAAAGTCTGCGATCACCTCTTCTGTCTCTATCGGAATATGTAACCCATACGAAAAACTGAAAACGTGGCAGAGTTCGTGACACAATACCTTGTCAAACATATCATAAGACAATCTGTTATTCATATACACCGTTCTGTCATTATTGTCAGTTACTCCGAGAGTAATTGTATTATCTGACCGTCTCAGCATAGGGCTGTGAGGCTCCACAAGGCTTATATTCCATTCTAAACCATTTATATATATCATTTTATCACCCCAATTAAAAAGGGGCTTATTCAGCCCCTAAAATCAAATTTTCTGCATAAGCGTCTGGAGCTTTGCTTTCAGCATGGTTTTTTCCTCATTGCTTGCTCCGGCGATCATTTCTGTAATGTCACCAGACAACTCTCCCATATACTTTTCAAGCTCTTTCATTTTCATCTGCTTGCTTTCCTGACTGTTATCAGGATGCATTTCTTTTGTCTGCATATAGGAGCGGCGGCTCATACCGCTTCTGCCTTCTCTGCCGTCACGCATACCGGTCCGACTGGAATTCCCCGTATTTCCGCTCATTCCGGTTTCCGTATAGTACATACGCCCCATATCCCGGTCCATGTCACGGTAATACTCGGGATCGTGCTCACGGTACATTTCCGGTGTCATATGGTATTCAATCGGTGTTTCGTAACCACGGCGCGGCATATAGGTTCCACGACCTTTCGGAGCAAATCTGCCACTTCTCATGTAACGGTAGTTGTCGTAATAACGCCGTCCATCATCTTCGCCGTACTCTTCTTTGAGCTGTTTCAGCATATACTTCTGAGATTCTTCGTCTTCTTTTTCTGCGTCTTCCATAGCTTTAGCAATCCGGGCGTAATACTCAGCCTCTGCTGCATCTTTCAGCATATCCGTTGCCTTGCCCATTTCTGAGGTATTAACCTTGTCAATGCCTTTTTCAAACTCGCACTTGATCGCTTCTGCCAGTTTTTCTTCAATGCATCTGATATGTTTAATATGCATAACCGTTCACCTCCTAGCACTCACGCTCGACAATGAGCGTTAAGTTTTCGACTTCAATCGTCTGAGTGTTAGGGTTCACGACTGCAAGGTTTACCGGGCATTTACCCGCACAGATAATTTCCTCAAAAGAAACATTAAAGAAATCTTCTACTGCGGCCGGAGTTACTGTTGCAAGCGAACTCTGAAGAACTTCTCCATTCAGGGCAAGCGCAAGAGAAATCGGGCCAACCGTTCCGCCTGTCGGGATTGCGATATTCGCCTTTGCATATACCCTGTACCTTGCCGGGTTACAGTCTGTTCCGCTATTTGCCACACAGACAAGTCCTGAACCGCTTCGGTGATTTACGCACCGGCTTCTCACAGCATCTTCCGTCAGTAATGCGTTCTGACGGGATTCTACCTGCTGAATAAAAATTGATGTAAATTCTGCCATTTTAATATCCTCCATCTTTAAATATAAAGGGCAAACCTTATACAAAAGTCTGCCCTCAGTTTTGTAAGACTGCTAATCAGTAGCAGACATATCCTTTAATTCGGATAACATACTCAATATTTGGTTTTGATTTTCAATAATCTTGTCCAGATACTCACGATTTTGCTTTTGTAATTCTGACATTAAGTCGTTATTGGTCGCATCATCTGAAACCAAAGCCATTGTCATAATTTGCAAGAACGTATCAAGCAATGTAAGCTGATTATAAAAATTTGGATTGTTAATCATTTTTATTCCTGCCTTAGATATTCCGGTATTTCCATTCTCGGTCTGCAATTTGATACATTTTTCTCTTTCCCAAACAAACATTCTTCTGGTTTCCATCCAGCACGAACGCGATAAGTTATAGTATCTTTTCCTATACCCAACTCCCTTGCCCATTGTGCGGCCGTTTGTTTCTTTCCTCCATACTCAATAAATGTGTTTGTTCTTTTGTTCGATTGCTGTTTGTCCAATGTTATCCACTCGCAGTTTTCTGGGCAGTAGTTTCCATTTACGTCCTTTCTTTCGATTGATAATTCATCTTTATATCCATTCGCATAAGACCACTCTCTAAATGTCCAGAAATCAAGCCATTCCTCGCACATTGTTATTCCTCTTCCGCCATAATTCTTATAGCTATAGCTTTTAGGATTATAGCAACGTGTTTTTATAGAAACCCACTTCTTGTAAAGTATACTCGTGGATTCTCCGTGACAATTTCGGTTTTTCTTTGCGTAATAACTTCTTAAACAACCACAAGACGTAGATGAACCTCTTTCAAGATTTTGCTGATAGCAATCAACTTCATTCCCGCAATCACATTTGCAATGCCATAGATTTGTATGGTTTACGCGCCCGACTTTTCCCACGACTGTCAATTTGCCAAAACGCATACCAATCAAATTTTTCCCTTTGCTAATGCAACCGCAGCTTTTTGTATGCCCACTGTTCAGTCTTGAAGAATCCAAAATCGTAGTGTTTCCACAATCGCATTTACACTCCCAAAGTCTGTGACCATACTTATCTTTTCCAGAAAGTCCCGCAACTACTAATTTCCCATACCGTTTCCCCGTTAAATCTTTATTTGTCATGTACTCAGCCTCCAATATTCTATATAATTATCATATCAAAAGTTGAGTACATGAGCAATTTTATTTTATACTATAGACAAGATTTAAACACAGTTGCAACCAGAATTGCATCCATAACCATTATTCAGTACACCATAAGGTGTCCCATAGCAGCAGTTCGGATTAGGAACAACGTAAGCAGGAATTGGGCAATCGTTTCCAGTACGTCTAATAATTTCAGCCGTATTAGCATCCATTGCCGCCTGAAGAACTGCGTTCTGGTTTGCCTGAGATGCTGCAAATTTAAGGCTCTGGTTCTCTGCCTGAAGCGAAGATATCTTATCATTTGTCAAGAAGTCAAGGATTTGTCTTGTACCTGCGTTCTGATTGTCAATGATATCACGAGTGTTGTTGTTCATCGTGTTCTGGAGCGCAGATGTGTTTGTTGCCATGTTGTAGTTTACACCATCAATGCCCCTCTCAATGGCACAGCAGCACTGCTGAATCTGATATCCGAGGTTGGAAATCTGTGTCTGAACACCGTTGAATCCGTTGCAAAGAGCCATGTCTGTGCTGTGGAATCCGCTGTTGATCGTATTGTTCAGAGCATATGTGCTGTCACAGATACCATGCTGAATTGCAGTAATTCCGCTCTGAATGTTATTCAGGGCAAATCCTTCGTTGATATCAGCTCTGGTAGCCCATCCCTGAAAGCCTGATCCGTTAGCTCCGCCGTTTCCACCAAAACCGCCGTAACCGCCAAAGCCTCCCCATCCTCCAAAGAGTGCGAGGATTACGATAAGCCAAAGCCATCCGCCTTCGCCCCACATACCGTTACCTGCGCCATATCCGCCAGAATACGCGGGCATAACCGGCATAGTGAAACAATCGTTTGAATTAAACATATTTGTGTCCTCCTTAAATTTATATCCATAAAGAGGAACCGGTTTTTAATGAGCGCTCAACCTCAATATGTTCAATTACTGTTGTGGCATATTCCCGTTCATCATTTGCTTTATTTGATTAAAAGCATCATCCGGGTTAATTCCTTTTTCCTTGCACATATTGCGTGCGATTTCTTCAAGAGTTTTCTGGTCTCCTTTGCTTGCGGCATTTACCGCATTACCGAGCGGACTGTTCATAATCTGCTGATTCTGCATCATATTCTGAACAAGTGCCTGCGGATTCTTAAACATCTGCATAATATTTAAAATTGGATTCATGCTTCTCCCGCCTCCTTTTTAGTCTTAGAAGCCGCTGTTTTAGCTAAAGGTTTAGTCATAGACTGCTCTAAGTGAGATATGCGATTTACAATATCGTCAAACCTTTGCATAAATGCCTGTGTAACATCATCAGACAGCCCTACATTCATTTTTTCGTTTGTAGGCGATAAATTGGTCTGGTTTTCAACAAAAGG
>ERZ1643251.2930-NODE-2930-length-16543-cov-5.240175_pt1 | contig 16543 bp, 16 predicted proteins | sample MGYA00579261_ERZ1643251 | MGnify/ENA primary metagenome ERZ1643251 (study PRJEB29033, sample SAMEA4952267) | chicken gut metagenome | biome: Broiler Chicken; feature: Gastrointestinal Tract; material: Caecum | place: Ireland | collected 2018 | study: Broiler...
GGAACTCAAGAGCAGCGGAAAGAGTATTGTAAAGTCTTTCCGGAAGGCATTGAATATTCCATCCCTTATATCTGATATGATGCAGGGGTATCTGAAAGGCCAGGCAAAGGTGAACCTGGATCTTCAGGTGACGGACGATCTGGCGAGGCTGCTGCGAAGACTGGTGCGCAATATCGTTATGGGATTGTGGGTCATGGCGCTGCTGATCAGTTCCAGCATCATATGCACCACGGATATGACTCCAAAGATACTGGGGATACCGGCGCTTGGGGCATTCGGCTATATGATGGCCTTTATCATCGTTCTCTATGTGTTCATCAAGCATCTGCTCTCGAAGAAATAGTTGCTGCTCACAGAAGCGGTCTCAGCGCAGAGAGAAAAACTGGAGCGCATCAGCGCGAGAAGTGCGCATGCAGGCGGCAGTTACATGTGAACAGTAAAAAATAGCGGAATCAGTCTTGACATTAACAGAACCAGATGGTAAAATTCAGAAAACACAACAACACAATATCACTTTAAACCGTTGAAGTGGAGATCAAAGCAGTCGTGCGCGCACAGAGAGTCCGGGCAGGTGAGAGCCGGGTGGAAATGCAGTCTGCCAAATGGACCGCGGAGGGCGCAGTCAAAGGACATTTTGTCCGAGTATTCTGCGACGTGGGGGCATACGTCAGTTGCCGGAGATATGATAGTATCTCGCAGAGCGCACGGGAATTCCCGTGAATCAAGGTGGCACCGCGGAAATATTTTTAAATTACCGTCCTTGACAGAATCAAACCAATTCTGTCAGGGACTTTTTTTGTTCCCAGTCCGATGTGCGGAGGAAGCGGCGCTGTCGGCCGTGCAAGCAGGCTTGCGAAGGCCGGCAGGGAGGATTCCTCCATAGGGCGGACGCCCGCAGCGAGAAGAAGCGCAGAGCGCGAAATCGAGCTGTCACATCGGACGGAAGCAGGAAACAACAGTGCGGAGGAAGCGGCGCTGTCGGCCGTGCAAGCAGGCTTGCGAAGGCCGGCAGGGAGGATTCCTCCATAGGGCGGACGCCCGCCTGACAGATACAGACAGCAGAAGGAGGCGCTTATGGAAGAAAAGACACTGAAACTGATCAGATCCTATGCGGAGACAGGAAAATACAGAAGAGTCCCTGTCAGTCGTGAGCTCTACGCGGATGCATTCACTCCGGTGGAAGTGATGCGGTGCTTGAGAGCAGCCAGCAGACACTGTTACCTGCTGGAGAGTGCGGAAGACCGGCAGCGCTGGGGAAGATATTCCTTCCTGGGGTATGCTCCTTCCATGGAGATCACATGTACCGGCGGGGTGCTGACCATCGTCAGGGGCAAGGAAGAAGAGGAAAAAGAAAGAGAGACCATCCGTGTGCAGCATCCGGGAGAGGTGATCCGCAGAATACTGGAGGATTACAAAAGCCCGACTGTGGAGGGGCTGCCTCCGTTTACCGGCGGTCTGGTAGGATACTTCGCATATGATTATATCAGATATGCAGAGCCCTCTCTGGAAGCATCGATCAGGAAAGCGGGGGAAGGACAGGAGTTCAGGGATGTGGATTTGATGCTTTTTGACAAAGTGATCGTCTTCGATAATTACAGGCAGAAGCTGATCCTGATCGCGGGGGTCAGCCTGAAGGGAAATCTCGATGCAAACTGCAGTCAGGCAGAAGCGGAACTGGATGAGATGGAACGGCTGATCCGCAGTCAGGCAAAAGCAGATTTTCGTCCGCTTGTCCTGAAGGAAGAGTTCCGTCCCGCAAAAGAGAAAGCAGAGTATGCCGCGATGGTGGAGCGTGCCAAGGAATATATCCGGGAAGGGGATATCTTCCAGGTCGTACTCTCCAATCCCATGACGGCTGAAGCGGAGGGAAGTGTGTTCGATACCTACCGTGTGCTGAGGACGACGAATCCGTCCCCTTATATGTTCTATTTCTCCAGTGACGACATCGAAGTCGCAGGCGCCTCTCCGGAAACGCTGGCAAAAATGGTGGACGGCAGACTCTTTACGTTTCCGCTTGCCGGGACACGTCCGAGAGGGAAGACGAAAGAAGAAGATCAGGCGCTGGAAGAGGAGCTCTTAAGCGACGAAAAAGAGCTGGCAGAGCACAATATGCTGGTCGACCTTGGGCGCAATGATCTGGGTAAGATCAGTATTCCGGGAACCGTACATGTGGAAAAGTATATGGGCATCGAGAGATTTTCCCATGTGATGCATATCGGTTCGACAGTATCCGGGCGTATTCGGGAGGACAGAGACAGCGTGGACGTGGTGGATGCGATCCTTCCGGCGGGAACTCTCTCGGGAGCACCTAAGATCCGGGCCTGCGAGATCATTGCAGAACTGGAGGGAAGAAAACGCGGGATCTATGGAGGCGCGGTCGGTTATCTTGATTTTGCCGGGAACATCGATACCTGTATTTCCATACGCCTGGCATACAAAAAGAACGGCCGAGTGTGCGTACAGTCCGGAGCGGGTATCGTGGCGGACAGCGTGCCGGAAAAAGAATTTGAAGAGTGCATGAACAAAGCAGGAGCAGTTCTTCAGGCGCTGAAGATGGCAGAGGGAGGTGTGAGATGATCGTATTGATAGATAATTATGACAGCTTTGTCTACAATCTGTATCAGTTCCTGGCGGAGACAGGTCAGGAGGTAAGGATCGCAAGAAACGACAGGATCTCTCCGGAGGAAGTGCTCGCCATGGCGCCGGACGGCGTGGTGATCTCTCCGGGACCGGGAAAGCCGTCGGAGGCAGGCATCTGCATTCCGCTGATCCGTAAGCTCTGCGGAAAGATCCCGCTCCTGGGAGTGTGTCTCGGACATCAGGCGATCGGCGAGGCGTTCGGGGCCAGTGTCGTTCACGCGGGCAGGCTGATGCACGGAAAGACTTCCGTGCTGGAAGATGTGGATTCGGACAGTGTGATCTTCCGGGGCATCCGAAGTCCCATACAGGTGGCAAGGTATCATTCGCTGGCGGTGAAGGAAGAGACTCTGCCGGATGAGCTCAAGGTTACGGCACGGTCCGGCGACGGAGAGATCATGGCGATGGAGCACAGGACATATCCTGTATATGGACTGCAGTTTCACCCGGAGTCGGTGATGACGCCAGAGGGACACCGGATGATAGAGAATTTTATCAGATGGGGGCGTCGCCCGCCTCTATAGGCGGTGAGTAACAAATTTATATCAGTGGGGGCAGTCCCCATCTGATAAACGCTCCGCGGGGGCGCTGAACGGCCGCTGCGCCGGTTTCAGATAGACAGAAAAGTATAAGGCAGGAGGAAACAGAGATGATCAAAGAAGCAATTATTAAACTTTCAGAGAGAAAGGATCTTACTTACGCAGAGGCAGAGCAGGTTATGGATGAGATCATGGAGGGAAAGGCAACGGATGTGCAGAAGTCCGCATACCTCACGGCACTCTCCATGAAGGGAGAGACCATCGATGAGATCACGGCGTCGGCAGCAGGCATGCGCTCCCACTGCATAAAGCTGCTCCACAACATGAATGTACTGGAGATCGTCGGCACCGGAGGCGACGGAGCAAATTCCTTTAATATCTCCACCACAGCGGCAATGGTCATCGCCGCGGCGGGGGTCCCTGTTGCAAAGCACGGCAACCGCGCGGCATCGTCCAAATCCGGAGCGGCGGACGTGCTGGAGGCGCTGGGCGTGAAGATTGATGTGCCGCCGGAGCGCAGTGAGGAGCTGCTCAGACAGATCCAGATCTGTTTTCTGTTCGCGCAGAACTATCATATCGCCATGAAGTATGTGGCACCGATCCGAAGAGAGCTTGGAATCCGCACCGTGTTCAACATCCTTGGGCCGCTGTCCAATCCGGCAGGAGCCAATATGGAGCTGATGGGCGTGTACGAGCAGGAACTGGTTGAGCCGCTGGCGCAGGTCATGGCGAAGCTGGGCGTGGTCCGCGGCATGGTGGTTTACGGGCAGGATAAGCTGGATGAGATCTCTATGAGCGCTCCAACCTCTGTGTGTGAGATCAGGGACGGATGGTTCCAGTCCTATGAGATCACACCGGAGCAGTTCGGGTATACCCGATGCACAAAGGAAGAGCTCGCAGGAGGGACTCCGGAGGAAAACGCGGAGATCACAAAGGCGATCTTAAGAGGCGAAGAGCGCGGCGCGAAGCGAGGCGCGGTATGCCTGAATGCAGGCGCGGCAGTCTATATCGCGGGAAAGGCAGAGACTATGGAGCAAGGCGTCCGTATGGCAGAAAAGATCATTGACGACGGGCTTGCCATGAAGAAACTGGAGCAGTTTATTGAGGAGAGCAGAAAATGACTATTTTAGATACGATCGTTGAGAGAACGCGGGAGAGGATCAGAGAAGAAAAGCAGCACTGCCCTCTGACGGAGATCAGGGCATGGGCAGAGGCGGCTGACGGAAGCGGCGGGAAAGAGATGCCGGCATTTGAGCGGGCACTGCGCAGGGAGGGGCTTTCCTTTATCTGTGAGGTAAAGAAAGCATCTCCGTCAAAGGGACTGATCGCCACGGACTTTCCCTTCGTGAAGATTGCGGAGGACTATGAATCGGCAGGCGCTTCCGCAATTTCATGCCTGACGGAGCCGTACTGGTTCAAGGGCAGTGACAAGTATCTGGAGGAGATCGCAAGAAAAGTATCCATTCCGGTGCTTCGCAAGGATTTTACATGTGATGAGTACATGATCTACCAGGCGAAAGCGATGGGAGCCTCAGCGGTCCTTCTCATCTGTTCCGTGCTGGATGACGGGGAGCTGAGTGCCTATCACCAGCTCGCCGCCGAGCTGGGACTTTCGGCTCTGGTGGAAGCACACACCGCGGAAGAGATTGAGCGTGCCCAGAGGGCCGGGGCGGTGATCATCGGTGTAAATAACAGGAATCTGAAAGATTTTACCGTGGATATCGGACGCAGCGTGGAACTGCGCAGACTGGTCGATAAAGACACCGTGTTCGTCTCTGAGAGCGGGATCCGCGGCCCGGAGGACATGAGGGCGCTGTATGAGAATGGAACGGACGCCGTGCTGATCGGAGAGATGCTGATGCGCGCCAAGGACCGCAGCGAGGCACTCCGCTCTCTGCGGGAGGCTGTGGCAGAGGGAGGAAGCGTACCATGGTGAAGATCAAGATCTGCGGACTGAGCAGACCTGAGGATATTGAATATGTCAATGATGCCCGTCCTGACTTCTGCGGTTTCATCATTCAGGTCCCCGCGAGCCGGAGAAATGTGACCGTAGAGCAGCTGCGCCGGCTCAGAGAGAGCCTGTCAGAACGGATCCGGGCGGTCGGGGTATTCGTGAACGCGGATCCGGCTCTTCCGGAAGCCCTGCTGAAAGAAGGCGTGATCGATATCGCACAGCTTCACGGACAGGAGGATGAGGCTTATATAGAGTGGCTCAGAGAGAGGACCGGGAAATCTGTGATCAAGGCGTTTTCTGTTTCGGAGCGGGAAGATCTGGAGCGGGCGTTCTCAAGCTGCGCAGACATGGTGCTGCTTGACCACGGAAAAGGCGGAACAGGAGAGCGGTTTGACTGGACAGTGCTGGAACAATACAGGAACAGAGGAAATGAACCGGAGAAACCGTTTCTTCTGGCGGGAGGCATAGGCCCGGACAATATTTCCGAAGCGGTCAGAAGATGCAGTCCCTTCGGTGTGGACCTGAGCAGCGCGGTGGAGACGGACGGAAAAAAAGACAGAGAGAAAATAATGGCAGCGGTGGCTGCGGTAAGGAGCATTGCGATATGAAGAAAGGAAGATACGGCATTCACGGCGGGCAGTATATCCCCGAGACACTGATGAATGCGGTGAACGAGCTGGAAGAGGCGTATGAGTACTATAAAAATGACAGGCAGTTCAATGAGGAGCTGACCACTCTTTTAAATGAATATGCGGGCAGGCCGTCAAGGCTTTACTATGCGGAGCGGATGACCGGGGACCTGGGAGGCGCCAGGATCTATCTGAAGCGGGAGGACTTAAATCATACCGGAGCCCACAAGATCAACAATGTGCTCGGACAGGTTCTGCTGGCGAAGAAAATGGGAAAAACCCGCGTGATCGCGGAGACAGGGGCGGGACAGCACGGCGTGGCGACCGCAACTGCGGCGGCTCTAATGGGGATGGAGTGCGAAGTCTTTATGGGTGAGGAGGATACGAAGCGTCAGGCGCTGAACGTGTACCGGATGCGCCTCCTCGGAGCGAAGGTCCATGCTGTGACGACCGGTACGGCAACGCTCAAGGATGCAGTCTCTGAGACGATGCGGGAGTGGACGCGCAGGATCGACGATACCCACTATGTGCTCGGATCCTGTATGGGACCCCATCCGTTTCCGGAGATCGTGCGGGATTTTCAGTCGGTGATCTCAAAGGAGATCAAGGAGCAGATCCTGGAAAAGGAAGGAAGGCTCCCGGATGCGGTGCTGGCATGTGTGGGCGGCGGCTCCAATGCCATCGGAGCATTCTATCATTTCATCGAGGATGAGGGCGTGCGCCTGATCGGCTGCGAGGCGGCCGGAAGAGGAATCGATACGGCGGAGACCGCGGCGACCATTGCCACAGGAAAACTGGGGATCTTTCATGGGATGAAGTCCTACTTCTGTCAGGATGAGTATGGGCAGAGCGCGCCGGTGTATTCAATCTCGGCGGGGCTGGACTATCCGGGTGTGGGCCCTGAGCACGCATACCTTCATGACAGAGGAAGGGCTGAGTATGTGGCGGTGACAGACGATGAGGCGGTGGATGCCTTCGAATATCTTGCCAGGACAGAGGGGATCATACCCGCTATTGAGAGTGCCCACGCGGTTGCCTATGCGAGAAAGCTGGCGCCCCAGATGGGAAAGGACCAGATCATGGTGATCAATATTTCCGGCAGGGGCGACAAAGACTGCGCTGCCATTGCAAGATACAGAGGGGAGGATATCTATGAGTAGGATACAGGAAGCATTTGACGGAAAAAAGGCGTTTATCCCGTTCATCACCTGCGGGGATCCGGATCTTGAGACGACAGAGAGACTGGTTTATGCCATGGAAGAGGCGGGCGCGTCTCTGATCGAGCTGGGAATCCCTTTCTCGGATCCGACGGCAGAAGGACCGGTCATACAGGCGGCGAATCTCCGGGCGCTCTCCGGGGGAGTGACCACGGATAAGATCTTTGAAATGGTGGAAAAGATCCGGCGGAAAACGCAGATACCACTTGTCTTTATGACCTATGCGAATGTAGTCTTCTCGCGGGGGACAGAGAACTTTGTGAAGAGAGCCGCAGAGATCGGAATAGACGGACTGATCCTTCCCGATGTTCCCTATGAAGAGAAAGAAGAGTTCGACAGCGTCTGCCGTAAATACGGTCTTGACCTGATCTCTCTGATCGCTCCCACCTCCCATGAGCGGATCCGCATGATCGCTGAGAAGGCGTCAGGGTTTGTCTACTGCGTGTCATCTCTGGGAGTCACCGGGACGAGAAACTCCATTACGACAGATACGGGAGCCATGGTGAGACTGGTCAAAGAGACTGCAGATATCCCTTGTGCAGTGGGCTTCGGCATTTCCACGCCGGAGCAGGCGGAGGAGATCGGGCGCTCTTCAGACGGCGTTATCGTAGGGAGCGCCATCGTGAAGCTGTGCGGGCAGTATGGCAGAGACTGCGTGCCCCATGTGGCGGAGTATGTGAGAAAGATGTGCTGCGGTTTACACCATACTCATGTGGGAAGCTGAACAGTAACGAAGATGTCAGACGCGCTGAAATCCGCTGAAAAATAAGGTGACTTTACAGGTGCGGGGGAGTATAATAGGATCAGGCAGAAAATTGACGAAATCGGGAGAATGACGAATGAAGAAGGAAAAAAAGAATCCCCTCGGCAAAAGCTTCGGCTATGCCTTTGAAGGAATATGGACAGGAATCCGGAAGGAACGCAATATGCGGATCCACTGTCTTGCCGTGATCCTTGTGACTGCCGCAGGCACGTTCTTCGGACTGTCTGCTGCGGAATGGTGTATCTGTCTTCTTCTGTTCGGGATGGTGATTTCCCTGGAACTTGTGAATACAGCGGTGGAAGCTGTTGTAGATCTGGTGACGGAAGAGAAGAAGCCGCTGGCAAAGATCGCCAAGGATACTGCAGCGGGGGCGGTGCTGTTTACAGCGGTAATGGCGGTGATCATCGGCTGTATCATCTTTATCCCGCACCTCCTGGAGCTTGCGGACAGGATCCTGGAGATTTGACTTAACTGCCGCGGACTGATACAATACTGAATATTCGGATAGAACAGACGACAGAAAGGAACAGCGATACAGATGGAAGAGAAAAAGAATGCGACAGTCACAAAACAGGAAACGCTCCAGGCACTGAGAAAACCGGGCGAGCTCTATGCAGTCATGTCCGGAGTGACCAGGATGCCGTTTGTGGTGTGCGATGAGGAGACATTTGACGACGAGGTGCTCCTGTACTACCGGGTGGAAGACGCTCAGGAAAAAGCAAAGCAGCTTGCGGAACAGAATTACCGGACAGCGGTGGCAAAGATTGAGGAACAGCATCTTCTCGCTTTTTATACGAACCTGTTTACAATGGGAGTGAACTGCCTGGCAGTCAATGCGGGAACGGATATGGCAATCCAGATCCAGCTCACAGACCTTGTCACAAGAAAGAAACCGGAGGAGATCCCGGAGGGAAAGAAGATAATCGAGAACCCGGCGCTGCATCTGACTGCGCTCTATTTCATGCAGGAGCTTCGCAGGATGACAAGTCCGGAACCGACGGAAGAAGTGAAAGAGCTTCAGGAAGAACTGCTGGCCCATTATAATAAAGGGACATTTATCGTGGCAGTGCAGGAGGACGGAAAGATTCCGATCCTGAAGCAGAAGGACGGCAGCATTTACCAGCCGGTATTTACTGACCTGATCGAATGCCAGAAATTCTGCAGTGGAAAAAACATGAAGGTCATGGCAATCCCGGCAGCAAAGATCGCGGAGATCCTTGTCCCGGAGGCGAAAGGAGTCGCGCTGAATCCGTTTGGCGTGAATGTGCAGCTTCAGATCAGGCGTCCTGAGAAGAAGGAGTCTGCTCCGATGGCATAGATTTCCGGGGAGTGATAGTTATGGCAATACCACTGTATATAAGAAAAGAATATTTCCGGGGCGTGACGCTGTCTGACAAGAGCGCTCATATCCTTGAGTTCCATTATAAAGGCGAGAACGTCGATGTGTTTGAAAACGGCTCTCTCATCTTTCATCTGGAATATTATCTGGAGAGTAAGTTCAAGGCGGATATCCTGGACTTCTATGTGACAGATATCAGCCAGAGGGGGAAAGGGTACGGCAGTGTCTGCATGCTGGAGATATTAGACCAGCTGAAGAAAAAGCAGGTCACCCTGATCAAATCACCCATCGGTTATGAGATGGCGCCCGTGGGGTACACCGGGCCGGAACAGTATTATTCCCTCATGGCTGAATTTTTCGAGAAAACCGGATTCTCCATCAGCGGAGACGGTGACGCGGCGGTCCAGATCCTCGGATAAAACAGACCGCCTTCCAAACAGTTTATAAAATCTTTAGAAAATCTGCACAGTTTTCTCCTGCGAATTTAGTGCACTATTTCGGGTTGACTGTGCAGACTGATTTTGTTTATACTGGTTAAGTAAATTGAATACGCGATAGTGTGTTACTGGTAAGCAGGCATAAACTATCCTTTTAAAATCTGTATCATCACAGATAAAACCAAAAGGATTAGTTTATGCTTTTTTTGCGTGTAAGTTTCAAGCCGTGCGCTTCCATATAAGAAAGCATGCGGAAAGCTGGCTTTCCAGCCTGCTTTCTTATATGGAAGCATAGGGCGCAAGCCCGCGACCGAGATGAAGCGGAGCGGAATCGAGGTGCGCAGCACGGCGAAAATGAAAGTGCGGCATACATAACAGTGCGCACAATCATGCCTGCATGAATTGGGCGGAGTGTTATGTATGGCATAGGCAGACTGTCCGCGACCGAGATGGAGCGGAGCGGAATCGAGGTGCGCAGCACGGCGCAATGAAAGTGCGGCATACATAACGGGGCACAACACTGCGTATCACGAACATTGATCTCGAATGAGAGAGAAGGAGGAAAACAGATGAAAGACAAAATTTTTGGCGTATTGCAGAGGGTCGGGCGAAGCTTTATGCTTCCGATCGCGATCCTTCCCGTGGCAGGACTGCTGCTGGGGATCGGCAGTTCTTTTACGAACGCCACAACGATCGAGACATACGGGCTGGAGTCCATACTTGGCGAAGGCACGGTGCTCAATGCACTGCTCACCATCATGAGCAGCGCGGGAAACATTATTTTTGATAACCTTCCGATCATATTCGCCGTGGGCGTGGCGATCGGAATGGCGAAGAAGGAGAAGGAAGTAGCGGCGCTGGCTGCCATGATCTCCTTCTTTGTAATGAACGCAACGATCAACGGCATGCTGAAGGTGATGGGAGATATCCTTGAGGACGGATCGCTGGCAGGGGATGTGCTGAGCGGAACCGTTGTCAGCGTCTGCGGAATCCAAACGCTGCAGATGGGCGTGTTCGGAGGTATCATCGTGGGACTCGGCGTTGCGGCGCTCCACAATAAGTTCTACAAGATCCAGCTCCCGAATGCACTCTCGTTTTTCGGCGGTTCAAGATTTGTGCCGATCATTTCCACGATCACCTATGTGGGCGTGGGAATCCTGATGTATTTTATCTGGCCTGTAGTCCAGAACGGGATTTATGCACTGGGCGGGCTCGTAACCGGAACTGGATATATCGGAACTCTGATCTTCGGTATCATCAAGCGTGCGCTCATCCCATTTGGTCTGCACCATGTATTCTATCTTCCGTTCTGGCAGACCGCAGTGGGAGGAACGATGGAAGTCGCGGGACAGATCGTGGAAGGCGGACAGAATATCTTTTTCGCCCAGCTGGCTGATCCGGCGACAGTACACTTCAGTGCGGATGCGACAAGATATTTCTCCGGTGAATTTATCTTCATGATCTTCGGCCTTCCGGGAGCGGCGCTGGCGATGTACCGCTGCGCAAAGCCGGAGAAGAAGAAACAGGCGGGAGGACTTCTGCTCTCCGCAGCCCTGGCATGTATGCTGACGGGAATCACGGAGCCTCTTGAATTCTCCTTCCTGTTCGCAGCTCCGATCCTGTTTGTGGTTCAGGTGATCCTGGCAGGAGCAGCGTATATGATCGCTCATGTGCTGAATATTGCGGTAGGACTGACATTTTCGGGCGGACTTCTGGATCTGTTCCTCTTCGGAATCCTTCAGGGAAATGCGAAGACGAGCTGGCTGCTGATCATCCCTGTGGGAATCATCTACTTCATCCTGTATTATGTGATCTTCACAGTGCTGATCAAAAAACTGAACCTGAAGACTCCGGGACGTGAGGACGACGATGAAGAGACCAAGCTGTTCACAAAGGCAGACTATAATGCGAAACAGAACAAATCCGCAGCAGAAGGCGGGGCGGCTTCCGGTGATGAGAAGAGCGTCCTTATCACACAGGGACTCGGCGGAAAGAAAAATATCGCCGACGTGGACTGCTGTGCCACAAGACTGCGCTGTACAGTAGTAAAACCTGAGCTTGTCAATGAGGCCATTCTGAAGGCAACGTCACCCTCCGGGATCATCAGAAAGGGACAGGGGATCCAGATCATCTACGGACCGTCTGTGGCAGTGATCAAGTCCAACCTGGAGGATTATCTTGAAACAGCCCCGAATGAGGAATTTACTGCGGAACTCCCGGCCGAAGCGGAGGAAGCACCGCAGGAGGCGCCGGCGGGGAATGCGAAGAAGAGCGGGGCAGGGACAGTGAAGAAGACGCTCTGCACGCCGGTATCCGGAACCGCAGCGCCGATCACAGAGGCGTCTGACGAGGCGTTTGCAGGGAAGATGATGGGAGACGGATATATAGTCAAGCCTGAAGAGGGAATGACATACGCGCCGGAAGATGCGGAAGTATCCTTCGTATTCCCGTCAAAGCATGCGGTCGGACTGAAGAGCAGCGACGGAACAGAGTACCTGATCCATATCGGCGTGGACACCGTGAACCTGAACGGTGAAGGCTTTGAGGCGTTCGTCAAAGACGGAGATCATGTAAAAAAGGGTGACAGGCTGATCGGTTTTGATATAGAATATATTAAAGAGCATGCGAAATCAGATGAGTGCATCATTGTGTTCACAAGCCTTCAGGAGGGGGAAGAGGTTCGTCTTGTAAAGTCCGGAAAGGTTGCGAAGCTGGATGAGACAGCAGAGATCGTAAGCTTGAATTAAGACGGGGTCTGCGGACAGAGGCGGAAAAGCTGATGTGCATGGACCGGTGGAAAGGGCGTAGAGGATATGTATCGGATTATAAAGGTGCTGAACAATAACGGACTTCTTGTCTATCACAATGAGACGGGCAGGGAACTCATTTTTCTGGGAAACGGCGTCGGATTCGGAAAGAAACCGACGCAGCAGGTTGACGGGATCCCCGGGGCGAAGGTGTATTCGCTCGTTACAAGGAGGAAGGAGCAGTCAGTCCTCAAGGTGGTCAACGGCATCAGACCGGAGTTCATCGAGGTGGCGGGAAAGATCATCGAGGAGGCAGAGCATGAGTTCCGGGAAGTCAGCCATGACATCCTTCTTCCGATGGCGGACCATATCGCGCTCGCCGCAAAGCGGGCGGAGGAGAACCGGCAGATCCCAAATCCCTTTACGCCGGACATCCGGGTCCTGTTCGCTAAGGAATATGCAGTGGCGCTCCGGGGCAGAGACATCATCAGGAAGATGACCGGACATGAGATCACTGACGACGAGGTCGGATTTATCACGCTTCATATCCATGCAGGCCTTTCTGATGAGCAGGTATCCGATACGCTGAACACTACAAGGATCATCAATGAGGGGATCTCCATGATCGAGAGCGCGTTCGGGCAGAAGCTTCCGGCAGATTCCCTGGCGTATACCCGTCTGATGAGCCATCTGTACTACATGGCGGCGAGGACGAGAAAGGGTGAGTCCACGAATGTGGATTTCAACGACTTTATTTTTACCAATTATCCGAAGACCGGAGATGTGGCGGCAGAAGTGTGCCGGTACATGGAGCAGGCTCTGAAGAAGCCGGTGGCGAAGGAAGAGATCGGTTTTCTGGCGATCCACATCCAGCGGGTGATCGCGCCTGAGACAGAGTGAGAAAAATGCAGGCGCGCGGTTGTGCAAAGTGACAAAATCGTCTATACTTTTTAGAGGTATAGGCGATTTTTTTATTCTGAGGAAACGTCTTTCAGACCATCCTGCAGAAGGGAAAACTCCTTGGCAGGAGACGGAAAAAGGATCAGAGAACAGCAAAGGAGTACGGCAATGTATAAGATTTTGATCATGGAGGATGACCTGGCGATGGCGCAGGCGATACAGCGAGAGATGACGGCCTGGGGAAACGAGGCGGAGTATCTGGAGGATTTTCAGAATGTACTTACGGAGTTCGCGGAGTATGGACCGCATCTGGTGCTCATGGACATCACGCTTCCTTTTTACAACGGATACCACTGGTGCAGCGAGATCCGGAAGATCTCCAGCGTGCCGGTCATTTTTATTTCCTCGGCGGCGGATAATATGAATATCATTATGGCGATGAATATGGGCGGCGATGATTTTATCGCGAAACCGTTCGACTTAAGTGTGCTCACGGCAAAAGTCCAGGCAGTACTGAGGAGGACATATGATCTGTCGGGCAGGGTGCCTATGCTGGAGCACAGGGGAGCGATCCTGAATCTGTATGATACCACGCTGACTTATGAAGGAGAAAAGGTCAGCCTCACAAAAAACGAATTCCGTATCCTTCAGACGCTGATGGAAAATAAGGGCAGGCTTGTGAGCAGGGACACGCTGATGACAAAGCTGTGGGAGACAGACAACTATATTGAAGAAAATACTCTGACGGTCAATATCGCACGGCTCAGAAGGAAACTGGAGCATGCCGGCCTGAAAGATTTTATCACTACAAAAGTCGGAGAAGGCTATATCATAGAGACTGGAAATGCCGATCCGGGCGGAAAGAAGGAGAGAGGGCGGTGAACAGGATGAAGCTATTCCGAAAATATCTGTATACACTCCGCTGGACGGCGGTGTGGGCTCTGCTGTGCGCCGTCTGTTTCGCGGCAGTGTTCGCCCTGTGCGGGATTGAATGGAGGATCGTGTGGTATCCGCTCCTGCTGAGCGGTGTCCTGACGATCGGATTCCTGTCGTGCGGATACCTGAGATTCGTGAGAAAACATCGGATGCTCACATATCTCCTGGAGGGAGGCGGACCATACGGGGATTCCCTTCCGGAGGCGGGAAGCCTGACAGAGGAGGACTATCAGAAGCTGATACTCGCGTCGGAGCAGGCCCGCCGGACAGAGCGGGAGACGTGGGAGCTTGCGCAGAAGGATACGGAGGATTATTATGCCACCTGGGTCCATCAGATCAAGGCGCCGATCGCGGTCATGCGCGTGCTGCTTCAGCAGGCTGACACGAGGGAGAATCAGGAACTGAAGTCAGAACTGTTCCGTATCGAGCAGTATGTGGAGATGGTTCTGTACTATGTCCGTCTCGGAGAAGGCGGTTCTGATCTCGTCATTCAGGAGCACGATCTGGACGATATCATAAGGAAGGCTGTCCGGAAATATGCAGGACAGTTCGTGAGAAAGCGGATCCGTCTTGTCTATCAGGGGACGGATATCCGGGTGATGACAGATGAAAAGTGGCTTTCTTTTATCATAGAACAGATTCTGTCAAACGCAGTGAAATATACCTCCAGGGGAGAGGTGACGATCACAGTCGATGAGAAAAAAAGGCTTTCGATCGCTGATACGGGGATCGGGATCGCGGCGGAGGATCTGCCCAGGATCTTTGAAAAGGGATATACAGGATATAATGGAAGGGTCGAGAGAAAATCTACAGGAATCGGACTGTATCTCTGCAAAATGGCGGCAGACAAGCTGGGACATAAGCTTTCCGCTGAGTCAGAGCCCGGGAAGGGAAGCCGGTTTACGATTGACCTTGAGTCTTATCCGCTGAGGGTAGAATGAGAGGAGAGCGGAACTGCAGGAGGGGGACTCCGCAGCGGTTCAGCCATGCAGTTCGAATCCGCTGCCATGCAGCTCCTTCTCACTGAGGGCGTCCGCCCTATGCCGGTAGATTTGTAGACAGCAATGTACAAGCAAGCTTGAATGGCTGTCTACAAATCTACCGGCGCATGGCGGAACTATTGAACACATTACAAAAACGTCACATGGGACGGGCGGAATGTCACAGGATTCGATGTCGGCATTCCGCCCGTCCCTGTTATACTGATCCCAGAAAGAGAAAAGGAGGTCAGACAATGGCTGTTTTGGAAGTAAAGAATCTGAAGAAAATATACAGGCCCCGGTTCGGCGGAAATCAGGTGCAGGCTCTGTCGAGAGTCAATTTTTCCGTGGAAGAGGGAGAATATGTCGCTATCATGGGAGAGAGCGGCTCAGGAAAGACGACTCTTCTGAACATCATGGCGGCTCTGGATAAGCCTACGGAGGGGGATGTATATCTGGACGGAAAACCGCTGTCGGCGGTAAAGGATAAGGATATTTCGGAATTCCGAAGGGATAACCTGGGATTTGTATTCCAGGAGTTCAACCTGCTGGATACATTTAATCTGAGAGATAATATCCTTCTTCCGCTTGTGCTGAAAGGAATGTCCTACAAAGAGATGATCAAACGTATCCAGCCGGTCGCCGGGGAACTTGGGATCGATGCCCTGCTGGACAAATACCCCTATGAGGTGTCGGGAGGACAGAAACAGAGAGCGGCAGTAGCCCGGGCGCTGATCACGGATCCTAGGCTGATCCTGGCAGATGAGCCAACAGGGGCTCTGGATTCGAGATCTGCCGATGAGCTGCTCGGCCTGTTTTCAAGGATCAATAAGAAAGGCCAGACAATCCTTATGGTGACCCACTCTGTAAAAGCGGCAAGCTGCGCGGGAAGAGTGCTTTTCATCAAGGATGGGGAAGTATTCCATCAGGTCTACAGAGGCGGCATGACGGATGAGGAACTCTATCAGAAAGTATCCGCCACGCTGACCATGCTTGCAACAGGTGGTGACAGACGATGAGGGGAGGATTTTATATAAAGCTTGCGGCTACAGGTATCGGGAAGAACAGAAAGCTGTATTTTCCTTATATACTGACCTGTATCTGCATGGTGATGATGTTCTATATCGTTGTGTTCCTTGCGAAGAGTTCTGAGATCCGGAATCTTCCGGGCGGGGACTTGGGGTCTTCGTGATCGCGATTTTTGCGCTGATCTTTCTGTATTATACAAATTCTTTCCTGATCCGGAGACGCCAGAAAGAATTCGGTCTGTATCATATCCTCGGAATGGGAAAGCGCAGCCTTGTGAAGATCCTGATCTGGGAAAATATCCTGACCGCAGGAGTGAGCATCCTGCTGGGACTGATCTGCGGCGTCCTGTTCTCCAGGATGGCGGAGCTTGCAGCTGCAAAGATCGTATCGGGGGAGATCGGTTTCGGATTTGCGATCGAACCGGCGGCCACCGTAT
>ERZ1643251.2933-NODE-2933-length-16538-cov-9.089971_pt1 | contig 16538 bp, 32 predicted proteins | sample MGYA00579261_ERZ1643251 | MGnify/ENA primary metagenome ERZ1643251 (study PRJEB29033, sample SAMEA4952267) | chicken gut metagenome | biome: Broiler Chicken; feature: Gastrointestinal Tract; material: Caecum | place: Ireland | collected 2018 | study: Broiler...
CTTTGGTCTGTGCTTCCACTACCACCGCACTAACGATACCGGGCGGGTCAGGGAAAGAACGATTCGTAGAAAGCCACCGTGCGAAATTGTCCGCGGGCACTGCCCGCGGCTCCCTTGCCAAAGGGAGCTGGCGCCGAAGGCGACTGAGGGATTCACAGTTGGCACTTCTTGAAAGAACAAACCCATGTGGAAAACTGACACTCTGTGGAATCCCCCCGCCTCGGCGCTGCCGAGGCACCCCCCTTTGGCAAGGGGGGCTTTGGTCTGTGCTTCTATTTTCACCCGGTAACGTTACCGGGCACTGGAGAGGCAGTAACAATTTGCTGAAGATTGCCGTGCGAAATTGGCTGCGGCCACTGGCCGCCGATACCGGGCGGGTCAGGGAAGTAACGAATCGCTGAAAGCTATCGTGCGAAATTGGGTGCGGGCACTGCCCGCCAAAAAAGCTGCCTTCCGGAGTTGGAAGGCAGCTTGTTTTATGGGAATTACACCAGCTCGATGACAGCCATCTCAGCGGCGTCGCCACGGCGGGGGCCGGTGCGGGTCACTCTGGTGTAGCCGCCGTTGCGGTCGGCGTACTTGGGAGCAATCTCCTTAAAGACCTTCTGCACCACATCTTCCTTGGTGATGTAGCCCATGGCTCTGCGGTAAGCAGCCAGATTCCCCTTCTTGCCCAGGGTGATCATCTTCTCGACCATGGGCTGAACTTCCTTGGCCCGGTAGAAGGTGGTCTCAATCTTGCCGTTTGCCAGCAGGTCGGTCACCTGCTGCCGCAGCATTGCTCTTCTCTGTGCGCTGGTCTTGCCCAGCTTACGAGTTCCGAACATGAACAGTTTCCTCCTTTTTGAAAGGTTAAACGCTTACATTAGTTGTTGCTGCCAGATTCCTCGCTGGCCAGGGACAGGCCCATCATCTCCAGCTTCTTCTGCACCTCGTCCAGGGACTTCTTGCCCATGTTCCGCACCTTCATCATGTCCTCACCGGTCTTGCCAATCAGGTCGGCGACGGTGTTGATGTTGGCACGCTTCAGGCAGTTGTAGCTCCGGACGGACAAATCCAGCTCATCGATGGTCATGGACAGCTTGGTATCCGGGCGGTCGGAGGTCTTCTCCACCACGGTGGAGCCGGTGCTGACGGTGTCAGACAGGCCGGTAAATACCATCAGGTGGTCGGAGAGGATCTTGGCGCCCAGGGACACGGCGTCCTTGGCAGAGATGGTGGAATCGGTCCAGACCTCAAGGGTCAGCTTATCGAAATCGGTCTTGTCGCCGACACGGGTGGGCTCCACCGTGTAATTCACCTTTTTCACAGGGGAATAGATGGAGTCGATGGGAATCACGCCGATAACCGTCTGGGGGGTCTTGTTCCGGTCAGCGGAAACATAACCGCGGCCCTGGGACAGGGTGATCTCCATATTGAACGTGGCGCCCTCCCCCAGGGTGCAGATGTGCAGCTCCGGGTTCAGAATCTCCACTTCGCCATCGGCCTTGATATCGCCGGCGGTGACCTCACGGGGGCCAACTGCGTCGATATACACCGTTTTCACGCCCTGGCTGTGGAGCTTCAGGATCAGACGCTTCACATTCAGCACGATCTCGGTCACATCCTCGGTGACACCGGGGACAGTGGAGAACTCATGCTGAACGCCGGCAATCTTCACAGAGGTTGCCGCATAGCCGGGGAGGCTGGACAGCAGAATCCGGCGCAGGGAATTGCCCAGAGTCATGCCGTAGCCACGCTCCAGAGGCTCAACCACGTACTTGCCGTAGGCCTCCTTGGGGGACTCGGCGCAAGTAATGCGAGGCTTTTCAATTTCTACCATGAATCTTACCCTCCTTCACAGCAGTGGGGCACAAGGCCCCACCAGTCAAACATCCGAACAAACAGGGGGAGATTACTTGGAGTACAACTCGACGATCAGGTGGACGGCGATGTCGAAGTCGATATCCCCCTTGGTGGGCATGGCGATGACCTTGCCGGTGAGGGTGTTCTTATCACGGTCCAGCCACTTGGGAGCAGCAACGAAAGCGTCGTCTTCCTTCAGCTTCTTGAAGAAGTTGTTGGAAACGCTCTTCTCGGAAACAGCCACCACATCGCCAACCTTAACCAGGTAGCTGGGGATGTTCACGCGGCTGCCGTTCACAGTGAAATGTCCGTGGTTCACCAGCTGCCGGGCCTGACGGCGGGAGTTGGCAAATCCCAGACGGTATACCACATTGTCCAGTCTCCGTTCCACGAAGCTCAGCAGCACCTCGCCGGTGTTGCCCTCAGCCCGGGCTGCCTTCTCGTAGTAGTTCCGGAACTGCTTTTCCTGGATGCCGTATACAAACTTAACCTTCTGCTTCTCAGTCAGCTGAGTAGCATACTCGGACTTCTTAGCTCTTCTCTGGCCGCCGGGGTTCTTGTTGGAAGTCTTGGAGTAACCCATTGCGGCAGGAGAAACGCCCAGCGTTCTGCAACGCTTCAGCACAGGCTGCATATTCTTAGCCATATTGACAAATTCCTCCTATTGCAAAATCAGACACGACGTCTCTTGGGGGGACGGCAGCCATTGTGGGGAATGGGGGTGACGTCCTTGATCATAACGACTTCCAGACCAGCGGTCTGCAGGGCCCGGATAGCGGCCTCACGTCCCTGGCCGGGACCCTTCACGTAGACCTCAACGGTCTTCAGGCCATACTCCATTGCAGCCTTGGCAGCGGTCTCCGCAGCGGTCTGGGCAGCAAAGGGAGTGGATTTCCGGGAGCCACGGAAGCCCAGTCCGCCGGAGGAAGCCCAGCTCAGAGCGTTGCCCTCCAGGTCGGTGATGGTTACCATGGTGTTGTTGAAGGAGGAGCGGATATGTGCCGCACCCTTCTCCACAACTTTGCGCTCACGACGGCGCTTTACAACTTTCTTTGCAGCTTTTGCAGCCATTACATATCCCTCCTTTTACTTCTTCTTGTTCGCAATGGTCTTCTTGGGACCCTTGCGGGTACGGGCATTGGTCTTGGTCCGCTGGCCGTGCACAGGCAGGCCGCGACGGTGCCGCAGGCCGCGGTAGCAGCCGATTTCGGAGAGCCGCTTGATGTTCATAGCCACTTCCCGACGCAGATCACCCTCGATGGTGAAGTTGTGCTCGATAGCGTCCCGGAGCAGGGCCTCCTGTTCCTCGGTCAGATCCTTCACCCGGGTGTCGGGGTTGATCTTGGTCATCTCCAGAACCTTGGCAGCGCGAGCCGGTCCAATGCCGTAGATATAAGTCAGTGCTACTTCCACCCGCTTCTCACGGGGAAGGTCGATACCAGAAATTCTTGCCATTTACTTTTCGCACCTCCAAATTAGCCTTGTCTCTGCTTGTGCTTGGGGTTTTCGCAAATTACCATAACGCGACCCTTGCGCTTGATAACCTTACACTTATCGCACATGGGTTTAACGGACGGTCTTACTTTCATACTGTTTAACCTCCAATAGAGAATCATCTCTTGTGTCTTACTTACTTCTCCAGGTGATCCGGCCATGGGTCAGATCATACGGAGACATTTGAACGGTTACCTTGTCACCGGGCAAGATCTTGATAAAGTTCATTCGGAGCTTGCCGGAAATGTGTGCCAGAATGGTGTGTCCGTTACCGATATCTACATTGAACATAGCATTCGGCAGTGCATCGGTGACGATGCCCTCAATCTCGATTACGTCGTCCTTTGCCAAGTTGTGAACCTCCCTAAGGTTGATACTTTGCATGTTCCGGTTTTGCCGGATTTGTTCGTAATTCGCTTGCGCACCTTGGGAAGCTCTGAATAAATTGGCAAGCGCTGGCAGCGTGAGATTTTTCGTCAGACAAAAGAATGGAAAACAGTGGAATACTGTATGTATTTCCTGTTTTTCATTCTGCATGGCTGGCGAAAAAGATAAGCTTTCCAGCCGCAGACGATTTATTCAGAGTTTCCCTTGTTCCCGAAACCGGGAATCTGGTCATGGGCGAAGGGCTGGGAATGTCCCAGGTGTTGTACCCGGGGCCGGGTTACAGCCCTTCGGCGACGGTGAGTATTTCCGGCTCCCCGTCGGTGATGAGTACAGTATTTTCATAGTGGGCGGAGAGCTTTCCGTCGGCGGTCACCGTTGTCCACCGGTCCTGGAGAACGCGAACCTCGTGGGTTCCCATGTTCACCATGGGCTCGATGGCCAGGGTCATGCCGGGGAGCAGTCTGGGCCCGTGGCCGGGCGCCCCGAAATTGGGGACCTCCGGCTCCTCATGGAGCTGTGCGCCTACGCCGTGACCTACGAAGGCTCGCACAACCGAATAACCGTTAGACTCCACGTACGTCTGGATGGCGTGGGAGATATCGGACACTCTATGCCCGGGTTTTACAAAAGCCAGACCCTCAAAGAAGCTCTGCTTTGTAACGTCAATCAGCCTTTGGGCCTGGGCGCTGACGGCGCCGCAGGGGAAGGTAGCTGCACAATCTCCGTGGAAGCCCTTGTAGTATGCCCCCACATCCACGGACACGATATCCCCTTCCTTCAGCACGTAGCCGGAGGGGATGCCGTGAATCACCGTGGCGTTGACGGATATACAGGCGCTGGCCGGATAGCCGCTGTAATTCAGGAACGACGGTTTTGCGCCCTGACTCACGATAAAATCGTGAACGGCCTTATCAATCTGCCGGGTGGTCACGCCAGGTCTTACCATTTCCCCTGCCAAAGCACGGGCTGCCGCGGTAATTTTACAGGCCTGACGCATGGCCTCCAGCTGATGGGCATTTTTGATTGTGATCATTTTTCTACCCCAATCGCCCGCAGGATGTCCTGGAACACGTCCTCGATGGGCTGGCTGCCGTCAATCACCCGGAGCTTGCCGGCGGACTTGTAGTAGTCCTTCAGCACCTCCGTGGACTGGTGATACACGGAAAGGCGGTTGCGCACCGTCTCCGGGGCGTCGTCCTTCCGGGTGGTCACCGGGCTGCCGCACAGATCGCAGACGCCTTCCACCTTGGTGGGGTTGGCAACGATGTGGTAGCTGGCGCCGCAGCCGGTGCAAACCCGGCGGCCGGTCATCCGGCTCTCCACTTCCTCGTCGCTCAGTTCAATGGAAACCACATGGTCAATCCGCACGCCCATCTTGTCCAGGGCCTCCGCCTGGGCCAGGGTGCGGGGCACCCCGTCCAGGATGAAGCCATTGGCGCAATCGGGCTGCTGGGTGCGCTCTGCCACGATGCCCAGCACCAGCTGGTCAGGCACCAGAGCGCCGCTGTCCATGCAGGATTTCACTTGCTTGCCCAGGTCGGTACCATTCTTCATGGCCTCCCGGAGCATGTTTCCGGTGGAGATGGAGGGGATGTGCAGACGCTCCAAAAGCATTTCTGCCTGGGTTCCCTTACCCGCACCGGGGGCGCCTAACAGGATCAGATTCATGGATTACGCCTCCAAAAATCAATCCAGGAAGCCCTTGTAGTGGCGCATCAGCATCTGAGCCTCCAGAGCCTTCACAGTCTCCAGAGCCACGCCCACCACGATGATGATGGAGGTGCCGCCGATGGCCAGGTACTGGGCACCCGCCAGCACGTTGCTGCCGATAATGGGCAGGAGGGCAACGATGGCCAGATACAGGGCGCCGAACACCAGGACCTTGTTGATGACCTTGTGGATGAAGTCAGCGGTGGGCTTGCCGGGACGGAAGCCGGGGATAAAGCCGCCGTTCTTCTTCAGGTTGTTGGCAATCTCCACAGGATCGTACTGGATGGTGGAGTAGAACCAGCTGAAGAAGAAGATCAGCAGGAAGTAAAACACCCCATAGACCCAGCCGGAGCTGGTGAACACGTTCTCATACCACCAGCCGCTGGTGTTGCCGGTGAAGGCACAGATGGTAGCGGGGATGGACACGATGGACTGGGCAAAGATCACAGGCAGCACACCGGACATGCTCACCTTGATGGGCAGGTTGGTGCTCTGACCGCCGTAGACCTTCCGGCCCACCACACGCTTGGCGTACTGAATGGGAATCCGGCGCTCGGCATCGTTGATGAAAACAATGAATACCACCAGAAGCAGCAGGGCAACCACAACGATGAGGTCGACCCACCAGGACAGGTAAATCATGGTGTTCACCATGCTGGGCAGACCGGCGATGATATTGGCAAACAGAATCATGGAGATGCCGTTGCCGATACCGAACTCGGTGATCTGCTCACCCAGCCACATCACCACGGAAGAACCGGCGGTGAAGGTGCCGATGATCACGATGGCCTGGAGCACACCTTTCTCAGCCAGCACAGCGGTGCCGTCAGCCAGGGTGGCGTTTGCAATCATGGTGTAGTAGGCAAAGCCCAGCAGGACTCCCAGACCCACGGTGGTGTACCGGGTAATCTGGGTGATCTTCTTCTTCCCTTCCTCGCCCTCTTCCTTGGCCATCCGCTCCAGGGCGGGAATGGCTACGGTGAGCAGCTGGATGATAATGGAAGCGTTAATGTAGGGCTGGATGCCCAGAGCCAGTACGGACGCCTGAGAGAAGGCGGAGCCGGACATGGCGTTGTAAAGACCCAGCACAGTGCTGGACAGGGTCTGGTCGAAGTAGTGGGCCATGGCAGCCGTGTCCACGAAGGGCACGGGAATCACATTGCCAATGCGGTACAGCAGCAGAATCAGCAGGGTGAACATGAGCTTCTTCCGCAGCTCGGGAATTCTCCACGCATTCTGAAGTGTCTTGAGCACTTAGACCACCTCGGTCTTTCCGCCTGCCTGCTGGATTTTTTCCTTTGCAGACTCAGAAAAAGCCGCAGCCTTTACAGTGATTTTCTTGGTCAGGGTGCCGTTGGACAGAACCTTCAGACCATAGGGGCAGGCGGAGATGACACCGGCCTCGATGAGAGCCTGGGCATCCACCACTGCACCGTCTTCAAAGCGGTTGAACACTGCCACGTTGACAGCGGTCAGGGGCTTTGCAAAGATGTTGTTGAAACCGCGCTTGGGAATCCGGCGCACCAGAGGCATCTGGCCGCCTTCGAAGCCGGCACGGACCTTGCCGCCGGAGCGAGCCTTCTGACCCTTGTGGCCACGGCCGCCGGTCTTACCGTTGCCGGAGCCGATGCCCCGTCCCTTACGCTTGCCTACCTGGGTAGAACCAGCGACAGGAGAGAGTTCATGCAGATTCATAACTTGTCTCCTCCTTATTCCACTTCGGTGACCTGCAGCAGGTAGCCGATCTTGGCGATCTTGCCGCGGGTCTGGGTATTGTCCGGCTGGATGGTCACCTGGCCGATCTTCCGCAGACCCAGGGACTCAGCAGTAGCGATGTGCTTTTCCAGACGGCCGTTCAGGCTCTTAACAAGCTTAATTTTCAGGTTTGCCATGTTAATTGCCCTCCTTAACCAACAATTTCTTCTACGCTCTTGCCGCGGATCTGAGCGATCTGCTCGGCAGTACGCAGGGACTCCAGGCCCGCCATGGTGGCCTTGACCACATTCTGGGGGTTGTTGGAGCGCAGGCACTTGGCAGCGATGTTCTTGATGCCCACGGCCTCCATCACGGCACGGACAGCGCCGCCGGCGATCACGCCGGTACCTTCGGGAGCGGGCTTCAGCAGAACCTTGCCGGCGCCGAAGATGCCGATAACCTCGTGAGGAATGGTGCCGTCCACCAGAGCAACCTTGGTCATGTTCTTCTTGGCATCGGTGATGCCCTTGAGAATTGCCTCGGAAACCTCGGCAGCCTTGCCCAGGCCGTAACCCACGGTGCCCTTGCCATCGCCCACCACTACCAGAGCGGAGAACTTCATGACACGGCCGCCCTTGACGGTCTTGCTGACCCGGTTCAGGTAAACGACCTTCTCAATGAGCTCGGGGGCTTCATTGTTAGAAGTCTTATTGTAAGCCATTTCTTTTCCTCCTCTACCTTAGAACTTGAGTCCGCCTTCACGGGCGCCCTCGGCCAGAGCAGCCACACGGCCATGGTACACATAGCCGCCCCGGTCGAACACGACCAGCTCGATGCCCTTTGCCTTTGCACGCTCCGCCAGGACCAGGCCAACCTTCTTGGCAGCTTCGCAGTTGCCGGTGGCGCCCTCAAATTCCTTCTCCAGCGTATTGGCGGAAACCAGGGTCACGCCGTTGACATCGTCGATGATCTGGGCGTAGATGTTCGCATTGCTGCGGAACACATTCAGGCGGGGACGCTCAGAGGTGCCGGAGATCTTGCCACGGACACGCACATGGCGTCTGCAGCGCATAGCCTTCTTATTGATGTTACTAACCATTTCGGCACACCTCCATTACTTCTTGCCACCGGTCTTACCAACCTTGCGGCGGATGACCTCATTGGCATACTTGATGCCCTTGCCCTTGTAAGGCTCGGGGGGACGCTTGCCACGGACTTCTGCGGCAAACTGGCCGACGGCCTGCTTGTCGATGCCGTGGATAATAATCTTGTTGGGGCCGGGAACCTCAATGGAAATCCCGGGAATCTCGTCCACGAAAACCTCGTGGGAGAAGCCCAGACGCATCACCAGCTGGGTGCCCTTCTTCTCTACACGGAAGCCAACGCCGTTGACTTCCAGCTCCTTGGAGAAGCCCTTTTCCACACCCTCAACCATGTTGTGCAGCAGGGTACGGGTCAGGCCGTGGAGACTCTTGTGCAGATGCTCGTCATCGGGCCGCTCAACAGTCAGGACGGTGCCGTCCAGCTTCAGAATCATGTCGGGGTGGAAGGCGTGGGTCAGGGTGCCCTTGGGGCCCTTCACGGTGACCACATTGCCCTCGGCAATGTCCACCGTCACATTTGCCGGGATAGTAACCGGCTTCTTACCAATTCTAGACATTCCGCTTTCCTCCTTACCAGACGAAGGCCAGAACTTCGCCGCCAATGTGCAGCTCCCGAGCCTTCTTATCGGTCATAACACCCTTGGAAGTGGACACGATGGCGATGCCCAGGCCCTTGAGCACATGGGGCATCTCCTGGGTGCCGGCGTAAACCCGGAGGCCGGGCTTGGACACACGGCGCAGGCCGGAAATGACCTGCTGCTTCTTGGCCAGGTACTTCAGGGTGATGTGGATGACGCCCTGGTTGCCGTTGTCAACTACGGAGTAGGCCTTGATGTAGCCCTCCTCCAGCAGGATCTGGGCAATGGCCTTCTTCAGGTTGGAAGCAGGAACATCCACAGTGTCGTGCTTTGCAGAATTCGCATTCCGGATGCGGGTCAGCATATCTGCTACGGGATCGGTGATTTGCATGTTGTTATCCTCCTTATAGAAGTTACGGGCTTAACCCGTTAAAATCCGGGGGTATCCGGGGAATGCGGGAAGGCGGGCCTTCCCCATCTTCCCAGGACGAACCGGATTTTATTACACTTAAATACGAACTACCCGGCGCTTACCAGCTGGCCTTCCGGACACCGGGAATCTGACCCTTGTAGGCCAGCTCCCGGAAGCAGATACGGCATACGCCGTAGTTGCGCAGGTATGCATGGGGTCTGCCGCAGATCTTGCAGCGGTTGTAGCGGCGGCTGGAGAACTTGGAGCCAGCCTGCTGCTTCAGGATCATAGACTTCTTAGCCATTACAAAATCCTCCTAATCAAGCGTGGAAGGGAGCGCCCAGCTGGGTCAGCAGCTCTTTGGCTTCCTCGTCGGTGGTGGCGGTGGTGCAGATGCAGATATCCATACCACGGATCTTGTCCACCTTGTCGTACTCGATCTCAGGGAAGATCAGCTGTTCCTTCAGGCCAAAGGCGTAGTTGCCCCGGCCGTCGAAGGAGTTGGGGTTGATGCCCCGGAAGTCACGGACCCGGGGCAGAGCCACGGAAAACAGTCGATCCAGGAATTCGTACATCTTGTCCCCCCGCAGGGTAACCTTCACGCCAACGGTTTCGCCCTCACGGAGCTTGAAGTTGGCCACGCTCTTGCGGGCCTTGCAGGTGATGGGCTTCTGGCCGGTGATGGTGGCGATATCCTTGCAGATAGCCTCGATCTCCTTGGCGTTGTTCTTGCTCTCGCCGCAGCCAACGTTCACGATGACCTTGGAGAGCTTGGGGATCTGCATCACGCTCTTGTAAGCGAACTTCTTGTTCAGAGCAGGAGCGATCTCCGCAGTATACTTTTCTTTCAGTCTAGCAGCCATGGATTTGCACTCCTTTCTCAGATTTCGGCGCCGCACTTACGGCAGATGCGGGTCTTCTTGCCGTCAACCACCTTGTAGCCTACCCGGACGCCCTTGCCGCACTTGTCGCAGTACAGGGCAACCTTGCAGGAGCGGATGGGGGTCTCGCGCTTGACGATACCGCCCTGCTCGCCCTGCTTGCGGGGCTTGGTGTGGCAGGTAGCCACGTTGACCTTCTCAACGATCAGCTTGTTCTCGCTGGGCATGGCCACCAGGACCTTGCCCTTGACGCCCTTGTCCTTGCCGGACAGAACGATAACGGTGTCATTCTTCTTAATGTCCATAACCTTGGTACCCCCTTAAATGACTTCGGGAGCCAGGGAGAGGATCTTCATGAAATCTCTCTCACGCAGCTCCCGGGCAACCGGTCCAAAAATACGGGTACCACGGGGATTCCGGTCTTCCTTGATGATGACAGCGGCGTTCTCATCGAAGCGCACATAGGTGCCATCCTCACGGCGAATGCCACGCTTGGTACGAACGATGACGGCCTTGACCACATCGCCCTTCTTCACAGTGCCGCCGGGAGCAGCCTTACGGACGGAAGCAACGATCACATCGCCGATGTTGCCGGTCTTCCGCTTGGAGCCGCCCAGAACCCGGATGCAGTGGATTTCCTTGGCGCCGGTATTGTCGGCAACCTTCAGGTAGCTTTCCATCTGAATCATAGTTGTCCGACCTCCTTACTTAGCCTTTTCTACGATTCTGACCAGTCTCCATCTCTTATCCTTGGAGAGGGGACGGGTCTCCATGACCTCCACGGTGTCGCCGATGCCGCACTCGTTGTTCTCGTCGTGGGCCTTCAGCTTGTAAGTCCGCTTCATGGTCTTCTTGTACAGAGGATGCTGCACGCTATCCTCGATCGCAACCACAATGGTCTTGTCCATCTTGTCGGAGATGACCTGACCAATTCTGGTTTTGCGGAATGCTCTTGTAGTCTCAGTCATTTACGCTTCCTCCTCAGACATTGGTCTCTTTCTCACGAATAATGGTCTTGATGCGGGCAATATCCTTCTTCACAGCGGCAATCCGCATGGGGTTGTCCAGCTGGTTTGTGGCGTGCTGCATCCGCAGCATGAACAGGTCCTTCTTCAGCTCCTGGAGCTTCTCCTGGAGCTTGTCGGCGGACAGGCCACGGATCTGGTTGAGTTCTTTTGCCTTCATCTTATTCACCACCAATCTCAGTGTCGGCTTCCCGAGCAATAATCCGGGTCTTGATGGGCAGCTTGTGCTGAGCAAGACGCATAGCCTCACGGGCCACTTCCTCAGAAACGCCGCCGATCTCAAACATAACCTTCTGGTTCTTCACCACAGCGACCCAGCCTTCGGGCGCGCCCTTACCGGAACCCATACGGGTACCCAGGCCCTTCTTGGAGTAAGGCTTGTCGGGGAAAATCTTGATCCAGACCTTACCGCCACGCTTGGTGTAACGGGTCATGGCAATACGGGCAGCCTCGATCTGGTTGCCGGTGATCCAGCCGGGCTCCAGAGCCTGGATGCCGAATTCACCGTAGGTAACCTTGTTGCCGCGGGTGGCAGCGCCGGTCATACGACCACGCTGAACCTTGCGGTACTTGACTCTTTTGGGCATCAGCATTAGCGGTTGCCTCCTTCTCTGCGGTAGTTGGGTCTGTCGCCCTGACGGCGCTCACGGCGCTCGCCATTGCGGCGGTCACCCTGGCGGCGCTCACGGCGCTCACGCTTTTCGGGCTCGGGAGCAGCGGCCCGCAGGGTGGTGTTGAGAACCTCGCCCTTGTAGATCCACACCTTCACGCCGATGCGGCCGTAGGTGGTGGCAGCCTCAGCGAAGCCGTACTCGATGTCGGCCCGGATGGTCTGCAGGGGGATGGTGCCCTCGTGGTAGCTCTCGGAGCGGGCGATTTCAGCGCCGCCCAGACGGCCGGAGCAGGTGACCTTGATGCCCTTGGCACCCAGGCGGGTGGCCTGCTGCATGGCCTTCTTCATGGCCCGGCGGAAGGAGATACGCTTCTCCAGCTGCTGGGCAATGTTCTCGGCAACCAGCTGTGCGTTCAGGTCAGGGGAGCGGACCTCAACGATGTTCAGGTTCACGCTCTTGCCCAGGCGGGCTTCCATGTCCTTGCGCAGGTTCTCGATCTCAGCGCCGGCCTTGCCGATGACAACGCCGGGGCGGGAGCAGTTGATGTTGATCTTGACCTTGCCATTGCTGCGCTCGATCTCGATCTTAGCTACGCCAGCGGCGTACAGCTTCTTCTTCAGATACTTACGGATGTTGTAATCCTCGACGATCAGGTCACCGACCTTCTCTTCCCGGGCGTACCAACGGGAATCCCAGTCCTTGATTACGCCTACCCGCAGTCCATGGGGATTAACTTTCTGTCCCATAGCTACCTCCTGATTAAGCCTTCTCGCTCACACCGATGGTGATGTGAGTGGTTCTCTTGAGAATACGAACGAAACCGCGTCTGGATGCGATTCTGCCCCGCTTCAGCACCGGGCCGGGGTTGGCCACCACAGTGGACACGTACAGATTGTCGGCGTTCATGCCGTGGTTGTGCTCGGCGTTGGCAACCGCACTCTTCAGCAGCTTGGCCATAGGCTCGCAAGCGGCCTTGGTGGTCTGGCTCAGGTATGCGGCAGCGGTCTTCACGTCCTTGCCCCGGATCATGTCGCAAACCAGCTTCACCTTACGGGGAGACATCCGGACGTACTTTGCATGTGCAAATGCTTCCATTTCAGTACCTCCTTACTTGGAATTGGCGGTCTTGCTGCCGGAGTGGCCCCGGAAGGTGCGGGTGGGAACGAACTCACCCAGCTTGTGGCCTACCATATCCTCGGTGATATAAACAGGCACATGCTTCCGGCCGTCATGGACAGCGATGGTGTGACCGACAAAGGAGGGGAAGATGGTGGAAGCTCTGGACCAGGTCTTCAGGACCTTCTTCTCGCCTGCCTTGTTCAGCTCCTCGACGCGCTTGTACAGCTCAGGAGCTACGAAAGGGCCCTTTTTGATACTTCTGCTCATTTCATTTCCTCCTTACTTGCTGTTTCTGCGCTTGACAATGAACTTATCGGTACGGTTCTTTGTCTTACGGGTCTTGTAACCCAGAGCGGGCTTGCCCCAGGGAGTCACAGGGCCGGGACGGCCAACAGGCGCGCGGCCCTCACCACCGCCGTGGGGGTGGTCATTGGGGTTCATAACGGAACCACGAACGGTGGGACGGATACCCATGTGGCGGGTACGGCCGGCCTTGCCGATGTGGATGTTCTCGTGGTCCAGGTTACCCACCTGGCCGATGCAGGCAGTGCAGTTGGTGCGCACATACCGCACTTCGCCGGAGGGCAGACGAACCTGAGCCAGGTCCCCTTCCTTAGCCATGAGCTGCGCAGCAGCGCCGGCGGAGCGAACCAGCTGGGCGCCGCAGCCGGGCTGCAGCTCCACGTTGTGGATCACGGTACCAACGGGGATGTTGGCGATGGGCAGGCAGTTGCCGGGCTTGATGTCGGCAGCGGGGGAGGAAACCACCTTGTCGCCGGCCTTCAGGCCGTAGGGAGCCAGAATGTAGCTCAGGGTGTTGTCCTCGTAACGGATCAGAGCGATGAAAGCGCTGCGGTTGGGATCGTACTCCAGACGCTCCACAGTAGCAGGCATATCCAGCTTCTGACGCTTGAAATCAATGATGCGGTACTTCCGCTTGTTGCCGCCGCCGCGATGACGGACGGTGATGTGACCGTAGCTGTTGCGACCTGCGTTCTTCTTGAGGCTCTCAACCAGGCTACGCTCAGGTTTTGCCTTCTTGTCCACGCCTTCAAAGCCGGAAACAGTCATGTTACGCCGGGAAGGGGTGTAAGGCTTAAAAGTTTTGATAGCCATTTGCGTTTCTCTCCTTTATTGAGATTGGTTTAGACCATACCCTCGAAGAACTCGATGGTCTTGGAGTCAGCGGTCAGGGTAACCACTGCCTTCTTGTAGGCAGCCCGGCGGCCGGCAGGATATGCACCGGTGCGCTTTACCTTACCCTGCATACGGACGGTGTTGACCTTGGCGACCTTAACGCCGAAGATCTCCTCCACAGCAGCCTTGATCTGGGTCTTGTCGGCGTCGATGGCCACCTGGAAGACGTACTTCTTGTCGGCCACATCCGCCATGGACTGCTCGGTGATAACAGGACGAATGATGATATCGTAAGCGTTCATTATGCGAATACCTCCTCGATCTTAGCCAGAGCAGCCTTGTCAAGAACCAGCTGCTTGGCGTTTACGATGTCGTAAACATTGATCAGGTTAGCGAAGGTAACCTGGCAGCCGGGGATGTTGCGGCCGGACTTCACCACATTGGTGTCAGCCTCAGCAGTCACAACCAGAGCCTTGCCGGTCACGTTCACAGCCTTCAGGAAAGCAGCGAATTCCTTGGTTTTGGGAGCGTCCACCTTGATGGCGTCGATGACCACGATGTTCTGCTGGGCAGCCTTGTCGCTCAGAGCGGACTTGAGGGCCAGCCGGCGAACCTTCTTGTTCAGGGTGTAGCTGTAATCCCGGGGCATGGGAGCGAACACGATACCGCCGTGGGTCCACTGAGGCGCACGGGTGCTGCCCTGACGGGCCCGGCCGGTGCCCTTCTGTCTCCAGGGCTTTCTGCCGCCGCCGGAAACCTCAGCGCGGGTCAGAGCGGACTGGGTGCCCTGACGCAGGTTTGCCAGGTGGTTCTTGACCACGTCATGGACAACAGACTCGTTGGGAGTAATGCCGAAAACAGCTTCGGACAGTTCGATCTCGCCAACCTGCTCGCCGGACATATTGTAAACCTTAGTAAGCATGATTTAAGATCTCCTTTCCTTAGCCTCTTGCAGAAGCCTTCTGGGGATTTCTGCCGGAAGCCTTCTGCGGGTTCTTGCTGATACCGGTATCAGCCTGCTTGATCTTGTTGTTCTTCACGGTGTTGCGGATGTAGACCAGACCGCCCTTGGGGCCGGGGATGGCGCCCTTGATAACGATCATGTTCAGCTCAGCATCCACCTTCACAACCTCCAGGTTCTCGATGGTCACCTGCTCATTGCCCATCTGACCGGCGCCGATCTTGCCGGGGAAGATACGGGACTGATGAGAGGAAGCGCCCATGGAGCCTGCGTGACGGTGGACAGGGCCGCCGCCGTGGGTCATGTCGATCCGGTGAGCGCCGTGGCGCTTGATAACACCCTGGTAGCCATGGCCCTTGGTGATGCCGGTGACGTCGATCATGTCTCCGGCAGCGAAGGTGTCAGCCTTCACTTCGTCGCCGACATTCATGCCGGCAGCACCTTCCAGCTTGAACTCCTTCAGGTGCTTCTTGGCAGCTACGCCAGCCTTCTTCAGGTGGCCTGCCTCGGGCTTGCTGAGCTTGGACTCCTTCACGTCCTCAAAGCCCAGCTGAACGGCCTCATAGCCGTCGGTTTCCACAGTCTTCTTCTGAGTCACGACGCAGGGGCCGGCTTCCACGACGGTTACCGGGATTACCTTGCCGTTCTCATCGAAGATCTGGGTCATGCCCACTTTCTTGCCGATGATAGCTTTTTGCATTGTTGGTTTTCTCCTTTTCGTAGGTTATTGGTTGACGAAAGCATTGGGTCTTTCTGCCAACATGACCCGTCCGCCCGATGCCAGACAGTGCGGGCAGCGGTAATTCCTATATAGAATGTATAGGGATTACAGCTTTATCTCTATCTCAACGCCAGCGGGAAGATCCAGGCTCATGAGAGCCTCAACGGTCTTCTGGTTGGGGTTGAGGATATCGATCAATCTCTTGTGGGTTCTGCGCTCGAATTGCTCGCGGGAATCCTTGTACTTATGGACGGCCCGCAGGATGGTGACGACCTCTTTCTTGGTCGGCAGGGGGATGGGGCCGGAGACGGAAGCGCCGTTGCGCTTGGCGGTCTCCACAATCTTCGCCGCGCTGGCGTCGATGAGCTGGTGATCATAGGCCTTCAGCCGGATTCTGATCATTTGGTTTGCCATGTTGCAATTTCCTCCTTGAAAAACGTACTCAGTTTTTGTGGCTGGGTACGGTCGAACTTCCTGTCCGCGCCGCCGTGCGTATCATTCTCGCCAATGAAAAATGGCCGACGCAAGCCGACCTTCTCCCCCAGGCGCAGCGATATACGCAGGCGCAAGCAGGACCGTTCAGCCGCCCGATGACCGGACATACTCCGCAGAAGTTACCGGCTTTCGCCGCAATCTCCTGCATCATCGCAGTGCGTGCGCAATATCCCTACGCGCGCTCAAGTATCATACCATCCTTTTCCCCATTTGTCAAGGATAATTTCAGAATTTTTTACAAAATTTCCATAGAATTTTTGTCCATTTCCCAGAATTTTCTTTTTGCCCATTCGCCCTCCTTCCCTCTTCCTTCTTCCCTATTCCTTCTTCCCTATTCCTTCTTCCCTATTCCTTCTTCCCT